>Ga0315554_1001031_pt1 | contig 16552 bp, 8 predicted proteins | sample SalMarSW160370MG_FD_202114 | JGI IMG/M metagenome (GOLD analysis project Ga0315554, IMG submission 202114) | Salt marsh sediment microbial communities from the Plum Island Ecosystem LTER, Massachusetts, United States - Salt Marsh Sediment SW1603-70 ... | reverse complement strand
TCCTCGAGCAGTACCTTCAAGCGGAAGAGACATCTGGCTCTTGCCACCGGCGGCGTGCTGCGCCAGTCGGGGTATGCCTCCAGCGCCGCTTCGACCGCGCGGTCGTGGTCCACCTTGGTCGATACAGGTACCCTGGCGATCACCTTTCCGGTGGCCGGGTTGACGACCTCCTTCGTGGCTCCGCTGGAGGGCACAAATTCGCCTCCGACGAAGTTCATGAGGTCGACTGGTTCTTGGATCGGTTCAGATAAGATGGCCATGGCCACTTCTCCTTTCCGGTGCGGCCGGGGTTCCTATCGCACGCGGAGATCGTCTTCTCGGAAGCACGATCGAAAAACTTCCTCCGCCCAGTCGTCTGGATCCGGCAGATCCGATCTGCCGTCTCAACGGCCGTACGTGGGCGGGTTCAATCTTCCAGCGTTTCGTAATACGCGTCCCCCAGATCGTTCGGGTTGAAGGTCTCCCGAATCCGGTGCTGGTAGCGGAAAGCGGAAGGTTGTGGGTTGGACAGATGGATCCTGTCGCGCACTTCCCTGGGCGGGGTTTTGCCATCCGGACCGCGGGCCTGCGCGTTCCATTTTTCCATCCCGACGCCCCAGCCCTTCTCCAGCCCGAATTCCGTACAGGCGTCGAAGAACTCCAGCGTGCCATCGGTGGAGAACTTGTCGTAAGGATCGAAGCAGGTGAAGTTTTCCCACAGGCACGTCCCGCCGCCGCCCTGGCCGCCGATCGGTCCCATCATACAATCACCGCCGCCCGCCACGATGGCCCCGCGTTTCTCCCATTCTTTCTTGAACGCGCCGGCTTCTTCGGCGTTGGCGGCTCCGAGGTCCGCCGCACCCAGCAAACCGAAACAGCCGTCGTAGGATCCGCCGAAGACGAGGTTCAGATTCTTGTGGCCCAGGCGGATCAGGTAGAGCAGCATCCAGGGATTGACTTCGGGCGAATTCATCGCCTCGACCTTCCAGCCGCCCGTCCGGGACAGAATCTCGTCCAGCACGCGGTCCTGCCATTCGATGTCGCGTGGCGTCATTCCCGCCAGGACGATTTGAAAGTCGCGGGTGGATTCATCCGTCACCTTTTGAACCTCGGGATCCTGCAGCAATTGTTCCAGATCACCGAGCGTTTTCGTCGGATCGGTGAGGATCTTCACCATGGCGTACTTCAGATCGCGGCCGAACATGTTGAACTGGCGGTGAGCCAGGTAGCCGATGCCGGTGTCCCATATCGAGTAGGCCGCGTCCGCCCAGGCTTTCCACGATGGAAACGCCAGCGTATAGGCTCGAAACAGCTCCGGAAGTGAGACGCCGTAGGCGGGGACGGTTCCTTCGACCGGAAGGTTTTCCGGGCCGGGCCAGGCGAAGAGCTTGATGGCGCACTTGGTGAAGACGCCCATCGCCCCTTTCGCTCCCAGGAATCCCCTGGCGATGCCCTTCATGCTCGGGCCCGGACCTTCGCCGCAGAACCAGCCGCAGTTGGAACCCAGCGATCCTGTCCGGAAGAGATCGCCGGTGGGCATCACCCACTCCATGGCCAATAAATTGTCGTAGTGCCAGCCGCCGTACAGATTGCTCGGACCCGATCCGAAATACGACGTTGCGCCGGCCAGGATGGAACAGCTGCATCCGGAGCCGGGCAGGTGGGTGTTCAAGCCGAGTTTCATCGCTTCCGCTTGAAGCGTCGCCCCGATCACCCCGGGCTCGATGACGGCAAACATGTTCTTCTCGTCGATCTCCAGGATGCGGTCCATGCGGCGCATGTCCAACTGCAGGGTGTTTTCGGTGGAGGGGTAGCCCTGAGCGGACCAGAACGTACTGGAGGCTTTGAACTTGATCTTGTGCTTGTTGCAGAGTCTAACGATCGCCTGCACTTCTTCCGCGCTCCCGGGAAGGAGCACCGCCGCCCCACGGGGTGTAAAGGTGGCGAAGTAGGGGCCGAGGTGAATCGCGGTGTGCGCCAGCGAGTAACGGTAGGAGTCGAGCACCGCCGGGTCGTCGGACAGGTTGTCGGAGCCGACGATGTCTTCGAGAGCACGGTATAACTCCTTCGATAATGTCATCGGCTTCCTCCACTACATCGCCATTTGCACCAGTTCGACGATGTCAAATATCTTCATGCCTCCGTTTTGCGTCTGAACGGCGTCCTTGAAATTCCGTTCACACCACGGGCAGGCGCTGACCAGCGCTTCGGCACCCGTGGCTTTCGCTTCGGCGATGCGTTCGGATGCCGTCCATCGGGAATATTGCGGATAGGCCTCGCGCACGCCGCCGCCGGCGCCGCAGCACCAGCTGTACTCACGGATACGCTCCATCTCGATCAGGCGCAAGCCGGGTATGCTTTCCAGGATACGCCTGGGCGGATCGTAGATGCCCCAGGCACCGTTGTACCGGGGTCTCCTGGGTTCGTAGACCACGATCTGCTCTTTGATCTTCTTCTCGACGCCGTCCCACGGCACGAACGGCTCCCCTTGCCGGCCCAGATGGCAGGGATCGTGATAGGTCACGGTCAGGGGCACTTCCGAACGGAATTTGATCTTTCCTTCCTGGATCAGGCGGTCGAGGAGTTCCACGCTGTGTAGAACTTCCACTTGCGATCCGAGACGGGGATACAGCCGTTTGAAGGCGTGATAGCCATCAGCGCAGGATGTCACTACCGTCTTTACACCGGCTTTCGCCCAGACCGCCAGGTTTGTCTCGGCACAGCTTTCGAACTCCTGACGATATCCCATGGAATACAATCTGCCGCCGCAGCAGATCTCCTGATCTCCCCGGATGCCGACATCTACGCCGGCAGCTTGAAATATCTGCACGGCAGTCCTGGCTTCCTGCTGCAGTTCCTTGTCGTAGCTCAAACGGCAGCCGGCGTGAAAGAGAATCGGCGTGGGCTGCTCATCGATTCGGGGGACATCGATGTCTTTCGCCCAATCGCCGCGGTTGCTCGTGGGCTGCTGCTGGGTATTTTTACATGCTGCAAGACTCTCACGGACGGCTCGCAGCGCTTCGAGTTCGTGGCCTTGTTCCACCAGTGAGAACTTGAGTTCGCGCACCATCTCGAGTGGCTCCAGGTTGTAACGGCAGATCTTGCAGCTGACGTCGCAGGCGCCGCAGGTCAGGCACGTGAAGGCGATCTTCTTGACGGTCTCCGAAACGCTGGATTGTTCTCGCAGCAGGGAGCGGCCGACGGCATACCGGCCGCGGGCAGAATAACTGTTGAAATTGTGATACGCGATGCTGGGGCAGTTCTTGGCAAATCTCCAGCTTTTCACCTGATCGAAGGGGATCCACTTGCAGTAGGAACACGAGCTGCAGCGATCCATTTCCGGCGCGAAATCTTCCAATGTCATGTCACTCTCCTACACACACGCAGCACTCAGAAGCAGAGTTTGCCGGGGTTCATGACGTTGTTGGGGTCGAAAATCCGTTTGACCTTCTGCGTGACGATCGTCGTCCGGGCATCGCCGTTGTACACCATGCCGGCCCAGATCCCATACGGGCGTGAGAAATACGCGCCCTGTTTGAAAAATCTCAGACTCGCCTCCCGGAACAGAGATTCGGTCCGCGCTCTTTCATCCGCATTCTGCCGGTCGAAAGGCAGCATGAACTCACAATGACAGTACACCCCTTGATGCAGCGGTTGAATGTAAACCCCGAGGTCTGATGGGGGATAACGGCACTGGATCGCCAGCTCGTTCATCTCCGAGGTGAAGGCGGGTGTCCGCTCGAGATGGGTCAGGAAGAAAATTTCCTGTGACCCGCCCTTGTACCTCAACTTCCAATACGGTTCTCCGCAGGGCTTGAGGATAACGTCCTGCAGTTCGCTGCTGCTGCATCCAGGGACGTCAGCCAGCATACGCAGGCCGGCTTGCTCGATGATGGTCCGCATGTCATCTTCGCGCGCCTGAACCCGCTCGTGTGCCAGGATGTGACCTCCGCTGATGCCGGCGATCATCATCCATGCGGGCAGAGTCTCTTTGAGCGATTGCATCTGGTGTGCTTCCCGGGTGAGCATGAGCGCCAGACAATTGCGGTTGACGATGAACAGCTCATCACCGAAGCGGAACCGCAGCAGGCGGTACATGGGATCGATCAATTCATCGAGTTGGGCTGCGGGGATGAGGAACGTTTTGCGGAATTCCGGAAGTACCTCGCATTTTACCGAGGCCATGGTGACGATCCCCATGCTCCCTTGGGCCGCCGATACCATCTTGTAGAAGTCCAGCTGGCCCGGACCCGGCCCGTTGAGAGGCACCAGGCCTTGCTTCCAACTGTCTTCGTTGTCGAGATGGAAGAAACCGCTTCCACTCCAGAATTTTTCGCCGTTACCCCATACGATCTCCAGACTGCGCAGCGGTTCGAGCAGATTCCATTGGAAGCGAGGAGACATGATGGGTTCCCGTTCCAGCAGGCTGGCGAGGACAGACTTTGCCTGTTTGGGGAGGAGGGGTGTGATCATGCGCAGACCGGTTTCGGCGAGTTCGGACTGGAGCTCTCCAAAGGTTACGCCGGGTTCGATCAGCGCAAGCCTGTTCCTGCGGTCGATCCTGCGGATGCGCTTCATGCCGCTCAGATCGACCAGGACAGATTCCGGGGTGCTGGGCGCGGCCGCGCCGCGCAAATGCGGTTCACCCGAGCTGAGCGGCACCAACGGGATGGAGGTTTCATTCGCCCAACGGACGATCTCCTCCACCTGGCCTACGTGCTTCGGCCGTACATGGAAACGCGATTTCAACGCCGGTAGGAGATCCCGGTCAAGCGAGTACGATTCGCCCAAAGTGGGTTCTTCGGTAATGCCCGCTTCCCCTACGATGTCCATCAGGCGTTCTCGATGTCCATTCATGGGCAGCTCCCCTGCAAGAGGCAATTTAGATGAACGAATTCACTGAATACATTCAGTTTATATCGATTTTCCTCATTTGTCAATTTTCTCATTGGCGTTTTCCTCACTCGGCAGACAATCAAAATGCCCTCCAAGACGCATTGTTGTGGATGGCCAGCCAGACGGAAATTCTCCGGCTCAAAGAAACACTGGGAAATAAGGCTTGCTTGTTCAGAAGCGCAGGTTCTGCTATGTTAAAACGAGCACGCCCGATGAGATCGAGCGATACAAAAAGCATCCATATCGCCGGGAAGGTTGAGATTTCATCGTTGGAAAAGGAGTTTTCTTCGATCCTTCCATACCGGAGTATCTCGAGGTAATGGTCGAAGCCGGCAGGGAACTTGGTGTCGACGCCTAGCAAGAATATGAGAAAGGAGCAGATGACAATTAAATCAGGGGCCAATATATCAAAGCCAGCGAGTCTGAGTAAATCATGCAGAGGGAGTTGCGCCGGATTCTTGGGCACTGCGTTTTATCGATCGGTCTTCACCATCAAGAATGGAGTGAACACCCTCCTGGTATCGAGAATTCGGCGTTTGCATGAGGTCGTTACCAATGTAAGGAATGTATCAAGCACCTTGAAGAGAAATTCGTCTCTGATGATTAGAAAGGAGTGAAGTATGGGTGCAAGGCATGGCAACATTTCAGGCTCAAAGAAATCGGCAAGCGAAACAGTGGACAAACACGGTATATCGCGGCGCGGATTTATCAAAACCGCCGCAGTTACCGGCGCCGGACTGCTGGCAGCGAGTTGTGGAAAGATCTCCTCGCGAACCAAAGAAAAAATCGTCGTTGGAATGGCCCGACCACTCACAGGCCCTTTAGCCATGATCGGGGATTCGGCCTTCAAACCGGTGTATGAGACATTTATCGAGGAGGTCAATGGCGAAGGGGGCGTGTACGTCAAGGAGCTTGACAAGCGTTTGCCCATTGAACCCCTGATCTACGATGACGAAAGTGACGTGGCGAAGATGGGGATGTTGACGGAGAAGCTCATCGTCGAGGATGAGGTCGACTTCCTCTGGCCGGCTTGCTCGACATCGTTTATCTTCGCCCAGGCTCCGATCGCCAACAAGCATGGCTACCTGTTGATTACGGCCGAAGGCGGGGCAACGAGCGTCAAGGAAATGCTCCCCAGCTTGCCATACGTCTTCGTTACACTCAGCTTTTCGGACTGGTACCAGATTCCGGTACTCGCCGATCTTCTGCAGGACAAGGGCGCAACATCGGCCTACATCGCCTACATTGCTGACCTGCACGGCATCGAGTATTCCGGCGTTGCGGGCATCGAATTTCCGAAGAAGGGTATCGAGATCATCGGCGTCAAGAGCGTCCCAGCGGACATGGCGGATCTGTCCCCCGTGATCGAGGACGCAGGCGCCTCCGGCGCCGACGTTTTCTGCTGCTTCGCATATCCCGATCAGATCATGCCGGCGATGGGCGCATCGATCGAGCTTGGGTTCAATCCAAAAGCCTGGATCGGCGGACCCGGTGTCAATTTCGGGTTCTTCCATACGGCCTTCGGCCCGATGGCCGAGGGAATTCTCGGCTTCACATCCTTCAGTCCGAAGCAGTCTGAGGCGGCTCAGGCGCTGGCCGACAGGCTCTACACAGGCCAACCGGAAGACATCCAGGATCCGTGGGGTCATCCATTATACTGGGCTGGTCTCGAAGTATGGAAGCAGGCCATCGAAAAGGCTGGCACCCTCGATCAGGCGGCAATCCGGGACGTGGTGGCGAGCGAAACCTTCGAAACGGTCCTGGGGCCCACCTGGTTCGAGAATGGTCTGCTGTCGAAGGATTGCCATACGGGGGAGATCGGACAATGGCAGAATGGTCTGTATGAGGTCGTCGGTCCGAAAGACATGGCGACCGCGGAGATGGTCTATCCAAAACCGGAGTTCCCGACTTAAGCAAGAAGGGTTTCGGGCCCTTTGACTGACTGGTGCAGTTACGCAGGCTTGCTTAGCGCGACTCAACTCTGTTCAGTACCCGTATGTCGTGAGTTGGTCGTCCTTTAAGCAGCCTGCTTTTTTTCCCATAATGGTATGAACGTTTAACTGAAAATTGGGGCTGCCGGGGTGTTGCTTGTGGGCTCGATTGCTCGCATCGCCACGATCTATCGCTCGCAGCATGGGGCAGCGCGGATGCAAATATCTTTTCCGCGGCGTGTCCAACATGCACGGGATCTACCCGACTGATTAAAAATCGAAGAGCCCCGCATCAATCATTCTGTGTTCCCTGATGGGGTGGGCAAGCTTCAGCGGCCCATCGCGGAGGATGTGCTATGCCGCGCGTTGAGGTGGTGCCCGAGCAGCGTATCAGTCGTCCAGGCCGATGAACATGGATTGCGCGAAGGTGTTCTGAAAATCGGGGTGCGTGGCGAGCTCGAGATAGTGGATACGTGCCGCGAGGTCGCGTGCCTCATCGCGTTTGGCTCGGGAGACGAGAGCGAGTTTGGCGCCCATGCCGGCGGCGTTGCCCACCTGGTGATATCGATCCAGGGGAAGATCGGGCAGCATGCCAATTGTGATCGCACTGGCGATGTCGATATACGTTCCGAACGCCCCGGCGACGATCACCGTATCGATTTCATCCGTCCGAACGCCGGCGGATTGGAGCAGCAACTTGATCCCGGCCGACATGGCCCCCTTGGCGAGTTGGAGCTCCCGCACGTCTTTTTGTGTGAAGCTGATTGCGTGATCGGAATCGGTGCCGTCCGTTCTCTGGGAGGCGTCTCGTTCATCAACGAGCACGAACTCGCGCTCATCGCCAAGCGTGCGCACGCGGGTGTGGTCGTGCATGCGGCCTTGCTCGTCGAGTACACCTGAGAGATAGAGTTGCGCCATGACGTCGAGGATGCCGGAGCCGCACAACCCGACAGGCGGCGCGCCGCCTATGGTTTGATACTCGATGGTGTCTTCGACGATTCTCAGGTGTTCGATGGCGCCGTTCGCGGCCCGCATGCCGTGTTTGATGTGAGCGCCCTCGAATGCCGGACCGGATGCGCACGAAGCGCTGATCAACCTTTCATCATGCCGCAGACAAATTTCCGTGTTCGTCCCGATATCGATTGCCAGGGTTGTTCCGGGACGGTGTTCGATTTTCGCTGCCAGGAGCATGGCGACGTGGTCCGCGCCGACGAAGCCGGCGATGTTGGCCAATAAGTGGACGTAGCTGCCGGGCATGAACTCGAGTCCCAGGTCGCGAGCCTTCACGTCCAACGCCGAGGATACGGCGGGGATATATGGGGCTCGAGCGAGTTGTTTCAGCGGCAAGTCCAGAAAAATGTGATGCATCGCCGTGTTGCCAACAATCACCGTATCGGAAATATGGGACGGCTCGGCGTCGATCTGGGTGCACATTTCGCCGGCCGCTTTGTTGATCCCCGCCACCACCAAATCCCGCAGTGTTGTGGGATGAGACGGATTTCTCTCGACGTAGGAAATGCGAGCGATGATGTCTTCCCCGTAGGCGATCTGGGGGTTCATCAGGCCTCGGGCCGCCAGAGTTTGTCCCGTGTTGAGGTCGAGTAAGTAGATGGCAATCTTGGTCGTGCCCAGATCGACGGCCAAACCCAAAGACGGGAGATCCGGGGTCAAGAGTCCGATGATTTCGCGCCCTCGGACGACGGCCTGAACGCGCCAGGTCCCGCTGCCGGGATCGAGGTGTTCGCGCAAGTCGGGGGAAATCCGCCGCAGGACATCGATGTCGGTCGACACGCCCTTCAAGCCGTGCTGCCGCTCGAGTGCATCGAGAAGCCTTCCGGCGTCCGCTTCGAGATCTTCGAGGGTCGGTTGGGGAAGAGCGGCAGGAAAAGCCCGGACGATGGGGTCCGGCTCAACGGGCAGTTCCTCGCCTTCGACTTGCGTACGCTGAGGGGAAGACAAGGATTCGGGCGGCACACCCACCTTGCAGTCGCTTGTCAGAGTCGTGCAGCACGCCAGACGGTAGCCTTGAGATATGTCCTCGGGGGTGAGGAACTCCATTTCGCTGGCGGTAGGCTGCGACACATCGCCGCTCAGGATCTGTATACGGCAGCGTCCACAGGTGCCCGTGCCGCCGCACAGGCTTTCCAGCTCGACCCCCAAGGCGCGGGCGACCTCGAGTAAATTCTCGCCCTCCGGTACTTCCCCTCTGCGCCCTAACGGCTCGAAGTGGACAAAGTGACTCATGCTTTCAACATTATAGGTCGTTTGCGGCCGACGAAAAAGGGACGAATATCCCTCGGGGGTCCAGCCTCTTAGATGTTATGTTATCCCGGACGATCGAGGTGGCCGTGGAGAGAAGCTTGTGCTTCGGCGTTACACAGCCTGGCGATTTATATCTCAACAAAGTCGATATACGGCAATTGCCGCTCTTCCTCGAGTCTGGTGCGTTCGAGTAAAATATTTGAGATTCTTTTGAATCCAGTTTTTACTTCAAGGCATGCATGAATCTAATCTGCCGGCTCGCATCTGGATTTGCATGACGCGTCCACAGGATTGACTTACCCGGATCGAGAATTTCTCGTCCTACGTTGGCGTCGGCCCAGTTTAAGCGCGGCGAAGGGTTCGCAGGATGATGACCAGAATGACCCCGCCGGCGACGGCCACACCAATGTTTCCCAACCAGTTTGTGCTGGAAAGACCGATTAGGCCGAAGATCCATCCTCCAAGAACACCACCCAGTACACCAATCACGAGATCACCCAGGAGGCCGTATCCTTTCCCCTTCATGATCAAACCGGTGAGCCAACCCGCGATAATCCCGCTGACGATCCAGATTAATATATGCATGTACTCATCCTCCATGATTTGAGTTCTATCCGGTTCTCGTTATACGTTCTGTCAAGTATTTTTGACGATCATTATCCAAAGGTTACCAAAGACCGGCATCCTGCCTCTTGTGCTTTGCCTGCAACTTCCATCTTTCGAAAGACACTCTCGTTCGCAAGGATGATGCAATTTAAGCGATGTGGTATTGGATTCTTCAAGCTTCAACAGATGCGATACCCATGCTCCCCGGCAGAGTAGATCAATAATTCCTCCTGGCTAAATATTAGCACGTACGGATGTCAGTTGCCGTTATATAATTTTATCCCAGGATGGCCCCATGCTTATTTCCGGAGAAATCATGGAAAAGTGGCCTCCCTTTCACAATGGCGGTTGAGATAAGATGGCCATAAGGATGAGTTTCCTTGAGAGTGTCGATCGAGGTTTAATAGCGTCAGGCAACCTTCATCACTTTCTTTTGGCAACCATGGAAAACGCATTCCTTCTCAGAAAACACTTCCTCACCGCATTGGATGCCGGATTCGCTGTAAAATTACCATAATCTATTGAATTCTTAGCGTTTGTTCGTGAATAATATACATATGCATCGAAGGAATATGATGAAGTTGTTACGTCATTCGTGAAGGAAACGGCGAGTATGGACGACAGACAGATATTTGCTGAATATTGGCATCGAACTCCAGACGAACTCATGGCGGCCCTCGGCAGTACGCCACGAGGTTTGCGTTCCGATCGTGCTTTGGAGCTGCTCGAATCTGTCGGGCATAATTCCCTGGAAGTAAAGAAACGGATAACGGGGTTGTGGTTGTTTCTGAATCAATTCAAGAATCCTCTGGTCTTGATCCTGATCTTCGCTACGCTGGTTTCCATGCTGACGAAGGACTGGGCGGATGCGTTGATCATACTGGCGATCGTGCTCAGCAGTGCGGTGTTGACTTTCGTCCAGGAGTACAATGCCGGAGTCGCGGTTGAGAAACTGCGGGCGCGAGTGCGGGTGAAAACCCTCGTGCTGCGCGATGAAGTCGAGCGGGAGATTCCTGCCGAAGAGGTCGTCCCGGGAGATGTTGTCCGTCTAAGCGCCGGCAGCCTGGTCCCCGCCGATGGGATCCTGCTCGAGGCGAAGGATTTCTACATTAACCAAGCTATTCTCACGGGCGAGACCTTTGCTGTGGAGAAACGCCCTGGCAGTGTGGCCGTGGAGGCCCCTCTTGCACAGCGTACGAACTGCGTTTTCATGGGCACCAACGTTCGCAGCGGAAGCGCGTTGGCCCTGATCGTCCAAACCGGTTCCCACACTGCGTTTGGACAGGTCGCCAAGCGGTTGACCATTCGTCCACCGGAGACGGAATTCGAAATGGGTGTCCGGCGCTTTGGGAATCTGCTCAGCCGTATGATGCTTGTGCTGGTCGTAATCGTGTTCGCCGTCAATGTCTCCTTTCAGAAGCCAGTTTTGGATTCATTGCTTTTCTCCGTTGCGCTTGCAGTAGGCATTACGCCCGAACTTCTGCCCGCCATCATCAGTGTGACGTTGTCCAAAGGTTCGCAAGAGATGGCCAAGCAAGGGGTTATCGTGCGGCGGTTGAACGCCATCGAGAATCTGGGCAGTATGGATGTGCTCTGTACGGACAAAACGGGCACTCTCACGCAAGGTATAGTCAAATTGAACGGTGCGATCGACGTACAGGGTCAACCATCACAGGCGGTCCTGCACTACGCCCACATCAACGCAAGCCTGCAAACAGGCTTAAGCGATCCACTCGATGAGGCAATCATTGCCGTGCGGAAGACCGAGCTTGACGGAGTGAAAAAAATCGACGAGATCCCTTACGATTTCGTGCGCAAAAGGCTTAGTGTGGTCGTCGAAGAGAAAGGTGTATGGCGGATGATCACCAAGGGTGCTCTCGAAAACGTCTTGGCAGTATGCTCGCAGATGCGAGACGGCGGGGAGCGGTCGTTGAATGACGAGCGTGTAGAGATGATCCGCAGCCGTTTTCAGGAGTGGAGCAATCAGGGATTTCGGGTTTTAGGTGTTGCCGTACGGGAGCTTCAGGAGTTAAAGAACTTCACACATCAGGACGAGACCGGGATGACCTTCGTTGGTTATTTACTGTTCTTCGACCCACCCAAACCCGAAGTACAGCAAACGATCCGGGATCTTGCGGCCAGTGGTGTCGAACTGAAAATCATCACTGGGGATAACCGCCAGGTGGCGCTGCACACCGCGGAGATGATCGGCTTGAAAATAATGGGCGTGCTTACGGGGAGTGAGCTCAACCGGCTGCCTGACGAAGCTTTGTGGCACCGGGTTGAAACGGTGAATTTATTCGTGGAGGTGGATCCCAATCAAAAAGAGCGCATCATCCTGGCGCTGCGCAAGAAGGGGCGCGTGGTCGGGTACATGGGGGACGGCATTAATGATGCCCCCTCACTTCGCGCCGCCGATGTCGGCATCTCTGTGGACCAGGCGGTGGACGTAGCGAAAGAAGCGGCCGATTTCGTGCTGCTCGAGAAAGGCCTGGATGTATCGGAGCGTGGGATTCGGCTGGGAAGGCGCACATTTGCCAATACCTTGAAGTACGTCTACGTTACCACCAGCGCTAATTTCGGCAACATGTTCAGTATGGCCAGCGCAACGCTATTCCTGCCGTTCCTGCCGATGCTGCCGGTGCAGATTCTGCTGACCAACTTCCTTACCGATTTTCCTGCGATCACCATCGCCAGTGATCTTGTCGATAAAGAAATGGTCGAAAGGCCGCGACGCTGGAATATCCGGCACATCCGTAATTTCATGTTCACCTTTGGAACCGTGAGTTCGATCTTCGATTATCTCACTTTTGGCCTGCTGCTTTTGGTTTTACATACGACGGTCGATGAATTCCGTACCGGATGGTTCATTGAATCGGTGATGACCGAACTGCTGGTAATGCTGGTGATCAGGACGCAGCGGTCGTTTTTCCGGAGCCGAATCGGCAAGATGCTGCTGGCATCCACTGTGATCGTCGCCGTAGTTACGGTCGTATTACCGTATCTGCCTTTCGCTTCCATCTTTGGTTTGACCCCACTTCCCGTCAACCTCATCCTCGGTTTACTCGTTATTACGCTGCTGTACATCGTGGGAACGGAGGCAACGAAGCGGATGTTTTACCGATGGGCGATATCGTCTTGAGTAAATCGCATGGAAAGGTTGATTTTGAATGTGGATGAGGTCGTCTTACTCGGAACAAGCCTGGCGTCCAATCTTACGCAAGGACGGGATGTCGATCTGGCCGCGCCTGAGCGGATATGATCGCAGCGACGATTTTGGTCTTTGCCAGCACCCGCATCTCTTTTCAGTGACGGGAAATCCGCACCGGATGGATATCCGGCTGCGTTTCATCGGTTGAAGTTGGTCGAGGCGTCATTGCGGGAGTAAATTAAACATATCGGCTCCCGGGGAGAATCAGCCCTGTCCCGGGAGCCGGTGTTTACGCTGCGATGATCAAAAAAGTCAAGTTCCGATCAATCGGAGTATTACGCAGCTTTCCGTCTGAGCCAGATCGCCCAGACGGCCACCGCGAGCGCGACGATCACGGCGGCGACGATCAGGATCCAATACGGGAAGGCTGTCTGTTGCGGTGAGGCGGATTCGGTTTCTGCAGCTTCAGATTGGGACGCCTCACTCTCTGCAGCCCCTGCGCCGCTCTTCTGATCGAGGTAGGTCGTCACCCAGGCCAGCGGCGCGTTCCAGTTGATCGTCACCTCGTTGGTCGAGTAAGAGCCAATTTCGTCCACGTAGCGTTTGGACGGCGCGTAAGCGGAGAGATTGGCGTTCAACGCTGCCGGGTCGTTGGCCGTGGCGTTTGCACCGCCGGCAAGCGCGCCGGGCGGAGGCGGTGGATAACCGTTTGCGGGATCGTTGGCCCAGAAGCGGTGATGCGGGTGCTGCATGGGATACGTTCCGTAGCCGGAGACGTAGCTCTTGTAGAGTGGATTGTGACCCAATATGTAATCCATGCTCAAGCGTACAGAATCCAGATATTTGCCTTCCCCGCTGAGATCGTGCGCCAGCGCCATCAGGATCGTGTTGTCGAGGATCAAACCGTTGGAACCCCAGGGATATCCTCCGTGGATGAGCACGGAATATCCATCCTGCTTCTGGATGGCGAGCATCTCGTCGGCGAAAGCAAGTATGTTCTGCTTCAATTGCTTCGCCTGCTCTTCCGGGAGGTCGTTTTCCGTCGAGGCCAGCGTAATCGTGCCCAGGGAAGCGGTCCTGCCCCAGTCGAACTGGTCCACTTCGCCGAAACGATCCGACTCGAGTAGGTAGTTGAGATACGCCTCATCGCCGGTCGCGACGTACAGTTCGGCTGCAGCCCAGTAGAACTCGTCAGCGACGTTGCCGTCTTCATAGTTGCCGCCGCCGTCACCGGGGGTGTTGCCGGCGTAGATGTTCGGATTGGCGAGTGCGGCTTCCCAGGCCGTTTGCGCGGCAGCCAGACAGGTCGCTGCAAAGTCCGGATCGATTTCATCCCAAATGCGGGCGCACTGCGCCGCAGTCGCCGCCAGATTGAGTGTGGCGGCCGTGGAGGGCGGGTAAAGGTAACGGCCTTGTCCGATGATCTCGTGCTCGTTGTCGTTGTCCACTTCCATTGGCGGCACCTTGGGCATGGGTTCCCAGGTGCGGTCGTGTATCTTGTGATGGACCATTCCGGCTTTCGGTTGTCCCTGCGGAACCTGCATGGAAAGGAGGAACTCCATTTCCCAACGCGCTTCGTCCAGCAGATCGGGAACGCCGTTGCCTTGCTCCGGGATACGAAGCGTGCCGTCCCCATAGACTTCAGGGAAGCGTTCGTAAAGGTTCATCAAAATCCAGGTGGAAATACCGCCGTTAACTACGTACTTGCCGAAATCTCCGGCGTCGTACCAGCCGCCCGCTACATCCAGGGAATAATCACAGCCGGGCCATGAGTTGCCATCGGGATCGTCGCCTTTGTAGCACGTCACGTCGTCGTCCGTGATGTGGCCGGCAGGGCGAGCCCAATTTGCACCCACGTATTGCACAACGATGGGAGTGCCGCTGCGATTGTGATAGAAGTAAGCCAGGGCGTCATTTTTCAGTTGACTGTAAATGTCTTCGGATATTGAAAAGGCAGCACTTTCCAGACCGCCGGCTACAATTTGATAGCCGTTGCCCGGCGTCTCGTACGCCGAAAAATCGATCTCGTGCAAGAAATCACCCGAAGATGCGTCTTCACCAAGAACGGTGGTCTTGCCGCTGAGCACGACCTCTCCGCTGCTGTCCAACAAATTCCAAGCCAAAGGGTCAGGAGAATTCTGTGCGATGGAGGCGATCTTCTCCCCCTTGGGGAAATACCCGACTTGATTAACGCTCACCTGCGCCGGAATGGGAGCCGGTGTGGGCGTCGGCGCCGCCGTCGGCTGCACCTCGACGGCGCTGGGCTGGGGGATGTCCTCCCGTCCGAGCTCGAAGAAGATCGCTCGCCCGAAGAGATAGGGGTACTGCCAGGATTGATCGGAGGTGTCGGCTTTCGACCAGATCAGTTTGACGTTGCGGTCCAGCGCAGAAGCGCCGTTGATCTGCGCTTGAAAGCCGATTTCGACGCCGTGGGCGGGTTCCAATAAACCTTCGAGTGCGACGGCTGCTTCAAAACCCCAACCGTCTTCTGTTTCGAATACGAACCCGCGCACGCTGGCATCTGAGCTTTTCATCCCGGTGATCGTCAGCGCATCCGGGTCGGTATTGCCGATGTCTGCGGCGTTGATGTTGATCTGAAAGATCTTCGGCCAGAAGGCCGTGGCGTTGAGGTCATCAGAAGCGTTGATGTAAAACTCCATAGAATCTTCGTTCCAGAAGTTCGTTCCGTGCTTACCGGCGATGATGTTTTTATCGGGCATCTGCATGGTAATGTAGAAATTCTGCGCGTCCGCAGCCACCGAGAAGGTGAAGGAACCGTTCTCCGCGGGGTCGGAAGAAAGCGTCTGGCCGTAATCCACGTAACTCGAGGGCAAGCCCTCCCAATCCGACAGATCGCCGTCCACTGTGATCTCGACGGGGAAGGGGATGTAAATCAGCTCTCCCTGAATTTCGGGTGGAACGGGGCCATCGAAGTCCTGTGCGGCGACGTTCGCCGGCGCCACGAGCGCGATGAAGGCGAGGACGGTTACCGTGATGATTGTGGTGAACCATGCAGTCTTATTCATTTTCCATCTACCTCATGGGATTTGGTTTGCAACCGGCGAGGATTATGCCTTCGGAACGCCGGAAGGTTCAGCATATTATAGTATGAAAGCGAAGCGCAGGCGTTCGTTTTGTGCTTTCGACGGTTCCTTATGCTTCGCTTCTCGTTTCGCCGCTCATTTCCCGGCTTTTCGTCTTGACAAAAGAGCAGTCATGGACTAATATGGGTGGGCAGTCACCCATATTAGTCGATTGGAAGGAGAGAATGCCGCGGTTCAAGGAAGAAGAGCGGGCGCGCATGAAAGGGGAGACCCGAACGGCGTTGTTGGAAGCGGCGGCATTGGAGTTCGCCCGTGAAGGGTACAACGGGGCGAATATCAACCGCATCTCCACGGCGGCCGGTTACGCCAAGGGCACAATTTACAACTATTTCGAAAGCAAACGCGCGCTCATGCAGGCCTTGATTGAGGACACTGCCGCGATGCACCTGGCTTACCTCAACGAGCGGGTGCTGCAGGCGGAGATGGCTGACCGGCGGTTGGAGGTCTTCTTTATCGCCGGCTTTGAATTTGTCTCGGCACATCTTGCCCGGGGACGGGCGATCGTAAACAACCTCTATGGCCCGGACGTGGGTTTCAAAGACGCAATGTACCAGGCTTATCTGCCCATCTTCGAACTCGTTGGCCACGACATCCTTGCACTGGGTCTGGAACAGGAGATTTTT
>Ga0315554_1001028_pt1 | contig 16583 bp, 19 predicted proteins | sample SalMarSW160370MG_FD_202114 | JGI IMG/M metagenome (GOLD analysis project Ga0315554, IMG submission 202114) | Salt marsh sediment microbial communities from the Plum Island Ecosystem LTER, Massachusetts, United States - Salt Marsh Sediment SW1603-70 ... | reverse complement strand
ACACGGATTAGAAGAGGGCGTCAGGAGGTGAGGAATTTGCGGAGTTTTTGAGTTAATTTTTCGGTGTTTTTTGTCTGACATTCCCAGATTATGAGGACTTTCCAGCCCTGCTTTCGAAGTTTTTTGAGGTTTCGTTTGTCCCGGTCTTTATTTCCTTTACGTTTGGTTTGCCAGAATTTTTTCCTTGTCTGCGGCATTGAGCGGCCTTTTCTGCAATTATGCATATGCCAGAAACAGCCATGAACAAAGATTATTTTCTTATGTCTGACAAGCACAAGGTCTGGTTTACCCGGCAAGTCATTACGATGCAGGGCATAACGATAGCCCATCCGATAAACCAAAGAACGAACCAGTAGTTCGGGCTTGGTGTTCCCGGATTTGATTTGAGACATATTATAAGAGCGTTGTTGTTTAGTGTGGACGTCAGCCATTTTACGATTATTCCGTTAGTCCGGGAGGTAGGTCGATTCTGCCAGCGTGAAGTTCATCATGACATCTACTACAGAGGCAAACGAGATTCTCTTTTACATTTGGCCCTCCTTCTGCATGTTCTTCCAAGTGATGCAGTTCAAGTATTCTAGGATCCTCTCTGCGCCACTGAGAACGATCCCAGCCGCAATTTTTACACCGATTGTCGTCTCTTTCGTATACAGCCTTCTGCACGTCAAATGGGATCTTTCTGTCGTGGGGTTCTGCAATGCGCTCTGCATTCTCCAAGACGTATTCGCCCATTTTCAGGTCCGGTCGGCCGGTGAACATAGTAGCGATTGCGTATCCTTCTTCAGTCCTCAATTCCTGAACTCGTTTGCCGAACTCTCTTTTTTATGATTCAAAATCGTTATTGTTACACTATTGGTTTGATGATAATATCTAACTTTACAGGTACATTTATTTAACTGCCGCGAATAAAAAGTTGGCCATGACCCCAGTTTTATAAATAGGGAAACACAAATATGGGTGCAAATAGACAACAATTCGGCGATTATATTGTCTACGTTGATGAAAGCGGTGATCATGGGCTTGTAAGTATTGCTCCTGAATATCCCGTTTTCGTGCTTATCTTCTGCATATTCCAAAAACAGGAATACATAGATAGAATCATCCCTGCTCTTGCACGGTTTAAGATGAAGTATTGGGGACATGATGAGATTGTTCTTCATGAGCACGAAATAAGAAAACCGAAGAATGAATTTACAATCCTGTTTGAAAGAGCCACAAGAGAAGATTTCATTAGCGAGTTAACGCGGTTAATCGACAGTGCACCTTTTTCCATCATAGCATCGGTAATCGATAAGAACAAATTGGCGAGCCAATACATCAGACCTGAAAATCCTTACGAGATTTCGCTGGGATTTGGACTTGAGAGAGTTTCTCGGTATCTTGCAGATGTGGGGCAATCGGATGAGATGACACCTGTTGTCGTGGAAAGAAGAGGCAAGAAGGAAGATGAAGAACTGGAGCTGTGTTTCAGGCGAATTTGCGATGGGGCCAATTATTTAAATAAAAAACTGCCTTACGAACTTGTTATGATTGACAAAAAGGCTAATTCAACCGGCTTGCAAATAGCCGATCTGACTGCCCGTCCCATTGGCATAAAAACGCTTCGCCCCGACCAACCTAATCGGGCTTATGATATTATTGGAAAAAAGCTAAGAAAGAGCCCACAAGGAGATGTGAAAGGATGGGGATTAAAGATATTCCCATAAAAATAGTGAAGGGCTTCCGGAATTCTCCAGAAGCCCTTTACCGACCGGAATTTCCAGTCCGCTTATTATAATATACGGCAAAACTCGCGTATTAGTCAAGGAAAATTATAAAAAAATTGGCGTTTTTTTCTGTTCTGCAAAACCGCGGTTAATAACCAAACTCGCCGTCCTCTATTCCTAAAGAAACTGCCAATGCCAGAGCATTTCGCAGAAAAAACGCTCCATAATCACGAGATAGAGCAGCAATTTGCGCCGCGCCTTCTTGTGTCCATTCCATCTTATTATGGAGTTTGGCTTCAACTCGTGCCCAATCTATTGGCTGCTTTCTCTTGGGTAATGGGAATACATCAGCATATTCCTGAATAGTAAGGTTCAAAGTTTCAGATGTATTCTGAGTCATTTCTGATTCCTCCGATTTTTGTTTCCACTAAAATAAAAATGTATTTTCATAGTGCCATTTCAGGCGTTCAACAGAGGGCAGAAATCTTTTAGGAGGTATTATGGGCTTCTTATGATAAGAACAAACCAAGTCATAAGATGGACCGGTTGTTTTCATAAGCTTACCTGAAACGACCACATTTAAATTATCCGAAATTGTAATCAGACCATTATCAAATAATCTATCAAAAGTCGCGCTCAAACAAAGCCCATTGGTTGGGTCAGTTCGATATTTTTCACTAATACTCCAAGGAACGATATGGCTGGCAGTTAAACACTCAGGAATATTTATACCAGTAATGCAGCATGTATATTCATAACTGCTCAAAACAGCTTGCCTAAAAAATGATTGATGGATTCTCTGCTTACTTTTTGCCTCTCGCTCGGAAGGTCCTTTTGGAAGCTCAATTTCAACGAGGTCATTCTGGACATCACCCAACGCTTCGCGGAGATCTCTTGCTCTAAGTACTAAAGTGTTCCAATTCTTATGGAATTCTTCCCAAATTTCACGGTCTAGTTTACTACCATGGATAAGTCCTGATATATTCCTTTTCTTAAGTTCGGGATCAAATGCTCCAAAATTTCCTAATTTTCGGGCAACCGAAGCTGGAGTTCTTTTAATCAATGTCGCCAATCGCTGGACTTCTATATTTGATGCTTTAGTTTTGCGAAAGGGAATTCTGCAATAAAGGTCGAAGGCAAGTATCAATTCCTCTCGTGTCCAAGGAGCGCCATAGTTCTGTTCTTTTGAAGCACTCATTTGTGCATCTCGAAATTCGAGTCCTTAAATGTACTTAACTTGCTTCCTCTGTTGCAAAGAGGTGTCCTGCTTGTAAATGATGTTTTTCAAAGAATCTTCCAACCCACCAGCGTCTTCGAAAGAAATTTCGTGGTTTTCCGTTTGTACCATTAGTTCCTATATCCGTTTTGATGGGACCTTTTAACCCTTCTACAATTAAGGTCATTTCTTTCTTAATTCCGTCTTTCTTATTCGGTTGACCGTAGCATTCTTGTGGGAAAAAGTCATGATGGCCGCTTATATAAATATGGCAGTTCTTTTTCTTTAGGTTTGCTTCTGTAAGCGCTATTAATCTTTTCCTATTGCTAACATCGCCGCTCATAGCCAAAATCCTTTCGTAATACAATAAAGATCACAAGCGGAGATATTCAAATTGCTCCAGTCTTCGGCAGCTGATGTAATTTCAATGATTCTTGACTCCATTAAAATAAGTCCCTTATGTTAACTCTTAATGCCTTTGCTATTTTTTCGAGGTTTCGGATGCCGATGTTTTTTTCGCCGCGTTCTATCTGGCCTATGTAAGCGCGATGAAGGTCCGCAATACCGGCAAGTTTTTCCTGGGAAATAGCCTTATCCTCTCTAATCCTGCGGATATTGAATCCGACGCGCACACAAATATCTTCCATGAAAATCTCCTTTGATAATATCTTAGTGGTTGCTACTTATTGTTCGACTGCCGATAGGTAGCATTTTTTTAGCGTATATGGTATAGGGTTTAGGGGATAGAAAAACGCAGAGCGGACAGCGGAACATATCGTTGATATCACCGATATGATTCAAGCGGACAGCAGGCAGGACAGACCCTTCGACATAGTTCGACTCCGCTCACCACAGGTCGCTCAGGGCAGGCCCGACTACGCTACGCCGGGGCAAGCAGAAGACGGAAGCTCCCCATCCGCCGGAATGTAGAGAACGCGGCCGTACTGAGAAATAAAGTCAGAACCCGCGACCGTGCCCCGATAAACGGAATTGGAAACTCCAATTCATTTAGACATCGGGATCTACGCTGCGCTTCGACCGCGGGCTAAATACCGCCTTGTGCTTTTGCGTAGTAGTCGGGGTCTGCTGCAAGGTTCTTTCTGGCCTCTTCGGTCATCATCTCAAAGGCCGGATGGGTCGTGTCCCACGCGCGCGAAGTGAAAGGCGAGCTTCGCATCTTCTCGACTTCTTTGCCGGCATTATCAAAATAGCTGCCGTAAATGTGCAGGGAGTCACTTATATCAACATACCTGCCGACCTCGACAGCCCGGCCGGTTTTTCCCGATATTTTCTCGGCGATTATCTTCTGCAGTTCGGTAAAGGCGTAAGCATTCATAAACCAGGCTTTGTAAAGGTCCCTGCTTCGCCAGTGAGTGTTCATATTCAGACACATCCGCCCGTCCTGAGTCTCAACGAGTCTGCACCATACTCTCTGCAGGCAGGGCGGGTCGTCCGTCCGAGGGTCGGACGTCGGCATCCAGGTTACGGCTTGCGCCCTTCTGGTGTAAAAAGCCTTCGACAAGGCGTCGATGATATATTGAATCTGATTGACTTTTCTAAAAGGTCTCGGGGAATCGGCATCTTTCAAATCTTCCGTCGGGCTGTACGCGAAAAGACGCTCATGGTATGTATAAGTCCACTTGCCCGCGGCCGGGTCTATCCAGTGGTCGTGAATACCGCTGATAACTTCCTGCAGATACGATTCCAGTTCGGTCGGCCCGCCCGGGAAATTCTTGTGGATACGAGGCTCGGCAAAAGGCTCCGTCACCGTAATCATCACCGTGGCGTCCTTACTCGGCGGGTCGTCGGGTTTATCATATTGAGTCTTTATTTCAAGCCCATCGTCCCACACCGCCAGCACAGCCTTTTCCCACGCTTCCGGCAGACAACGGGCCGTTATTGATATTACCGGTATATCCTGAGCATTAACCGTCGTTGACATTTAATCATCCTCCGTGACCGTATATTGTATTGTGTCGGGCCGTTGTTTTTTGAAATATTCCAGGTCAATTTCTTTGTCCGTTATCTGGTAACGTCCCCAGAAACGCTGCGGCACTTCACTAAGTGCCCTTCGAGCCATGTAATCGTACCGGCTGCCGGGCCATCTTTCCATAAGCAGCCGGCAGGACTCGACCATGGCATTGTAACCGGTGAAAGGCATTCTTCCTATAGTCCGCCACGATGGAATCATCTGCAGGATACGGTCCGCCTCAATATTTTCTATTTCCGACACTTCCTTAAAATAAAGCACCGTCGGCTCCGCTGGTTTTTCGGGTTCCACGACAACAGGGGCTGTCTGACCGTCCTGCTGCTCTGTACCCTCAGCGGACTCACTCTGCTGTTCGGGTTTTTCGCTATCGCCAAAATCTTTGGCGCTTGGCGCAGCCAATAGCTCTTTACGGTCTTTCTCAGCCATGTCATAAATAGTTTTCGGCGGCTCTTTCGGCTCGTCCTGCTTGTCCGGCATGAGCATGTTAACGCCGATAATTACACCGAATATGACAACGATAACCGCTGCTACTTTGAGCCAGAATGTGTCCATGATGCCTGCTGCCCCTTGTGCTATTGTTGTTGAATGGCGGTACTGCTTAACTTATAATTGATTTTAGCGTTTTATACGGTCTTGGCAACAGGTTGTTGTGTATTATATTAATTGATGTAACAGGCTATGTTCACAGGTCTTATAGAAGCCCTTTGCCGCATCGACAGGATACAACATCTCGCCGGTGCGATGCGACTTTCCGTCGAGCTGGGCCCGATGGCCGCCGATTGCAGCCGCGGTGACAGTATCGCCGTAAACGGCGCCTGCCTTACAATCGCCGAGCTTACGGAAAAGGTCGCAGCCTTTGACGTCAGCGGTGAAACTTTAGAAAAGTCAACGCTGGGCAAACTTGCGCCCGGAGCAATCGTAAATATAGAGCGGGCGCTAAAAGCCGACGACCGGCTCGGCGGACACTTCGTCCAGGGCCATATCGACGGCGCCGCTCGAATTGAAAATATCGACCGAAAAGGTAAATTTTGGCGCATTCGTTTCGCAGCAAATACCGACCTGCTCGAACAGATGGTAAACAAAGGTTCGGTTGCGGTCGATGGAATTTCGCTGACTATCGCGGGCCTGGATAAGAACGGCTTCGAAGTAACCGTAATACCCGAAACAATCAGCAGCACGAACCTGCAAAATTCGAAAGTCGGCTGTCTGGTCAATATCGAACCCGACCTCATAATAAAAGCCGTCAAAAAGCAGTTGCAGCAGGTTTTGCCGAAAAAAGATAATATGTCAATCGAAAAACTACAGGAGATGGGCTTCTAAATTGACGAAGTATTCTCAATAGTCTTATTTAAGCTGAACAAGTGAACAATATAAACGCAAACAATTCGATTACCGACCAGCCCGTCATAGGCATCACGATGGGCGAACCGGCCGGCATCGGCCCGGAGGTCATCGTCAAGGCCCTGGCCGAACCGGATGTTCGCAAATCCGCCAAGTTCATTATCTTCGGTATGGACGAGCAGTTGAGATACGCCGCCGACAGGGCTGAGCTGCAGCCCTATTGGGGACGTCACCAGCACGAAAAAATCAGCAGAGAATATCCGTATAAGGTGGTCGTCGCCGATTACGATGAGTATTCACTGCCGCCATGGGTCAGGGAGCCCAGCCGAATCGGCGGTGAGGCCTCGCTTCGATTCTGCACCGACGCTATCGACGCCGCCAAAGACGGAATTATTGACGCCGTAGTAACCGCGCCAATCAGCAAGATAAGCTGGAAGCTGGCCGGTGCAAAATGGCCGGGCCATACCGAACTGTTCGCCGAGCGGTGTAAAATCAAACACAAGGCTATGATGTTCGCAGCCGGTCCGCTCAAAGTCGCCCTGGCGACCATTCACGAAGCGCTGTTCGAGGTCAGGCACAAGTTCACAATCGGCTGTGTCTTCGAGCCGATTGACCTGCTCAACGACGCGCTGAAAGACTACTTCGGCTATGTGAATCCGCGTATAGGTGTAGCCGCTCTCAATCCACACGCCGGCGAAAACGGACAGTTCGGCGACGAGGAGCGAAGGATAATCTCACCAGCGATTCTGCTTGCCCAGGAGCAGGGCATTAACTGCGATGGGCCTTTCCCTGCCGATTCACTCTTTATGCGCGCCGTAAAAGGCGAATTCGACGGCGTCGTCGCAATGTACCACGACCAGGCAATGATACCGGTCAAATTGCTCGCGTTCAACGAAGCCGTTAACATTACGCTCGGCATCCCGATTATCAGGACATCACCGGCACACGGCACAGCCTTCGATATCGCAGGCCAATCAATCGCCGACCATGCAAGCATGAAAGCCGCCATCACGACGGCCATACGAATGGCACAAACTAAAAAAGAACTCGCTGTCCACTCGGCCGATTCTTCAAATGCATACTAAGCAGCAAATCCAGCAGCTACTTTCGTCGATAAATTTCTCACCCAATCAGCGCCGCGGACAAAACTTCCTCATAGACCTGAACCTGATGAGACTGCTGGTCAGTTTAGCTGATATACACAGCAACGACGTGGTAATGGAAGTCGGATGCGGAACCGGCTCGCTGACAGGGGCCCTTGCCGAAAAGTGCGCTAAGGTAATCACAGTTGAGATTGAGCAGACCCTTGCCAATATCGCCGCAGAGCAGCTTGCCCGGTATGACAACGTGCAGATTATCGTATGCGACGTTCTCAAGAACAAGAACACGATTGCTTCTGTGGTCATCGACGCTCTGCGCCGCGCACGCGACGAGCACAGCGGCAGGCTTATGCTCGTCTCCAATCTGCCTTACAGTGTCGCCTGTCCGGTTATGCTGAACCTGGTAACCGGACCGGTAAAGGCCGACTGCATGTATGTCACCGTGCAGAAAGAGGTGGCCCAGCGAATGACCGCCCCGCCGGGCAATAAAGACTACGGCAGCCTGAGCATTCTGCTGACCGCGACGGGTAAGATAAAAATCGAAAGAAAACTGCCGCCGAGCGTCTTCTGGCCCGAGCCTCAGGTCGATTCGGCAATCGTAAGCTTCACGCGTCAGCCGGAAAAAATCCGGCGCATTCACGATATGAAAACATTGTCCGAGGTCGTCTCTTTGTTCATCGGCCACCGCCGTAAAATGCTCAGGGCCTGCACGAAACTCGCTCAGGGACGTCTGGAGCAGATACACAACTGGCCGCAACTTTTTGAAGTGGCCTGCGTCGAGCCGCACAGCCGACCCGAACAACTAACCGCCGTACAATACATCTGCCTCGCAAACCTCTGCGCCGAACAATTAAAAACCTTGCCTCAAGAGCCGCAGATATAGTATAATAAAAGACAAGTAAAGAGGTGGAATTATGAAATTAAAAACTATCATACATCAAGCTGAAGAAGGGGGATACTGGGCGGAGATTCCAGCCATCCCCGGCTGCGTTACGCAAGGCGATTCATTCGAGGAGCTTTTGAAAAATATCTACGAAGCGGTAGAGGGGTGCCTGTCCGTTGATATCGAAGAATACAAAATCCAGAAAGATGACCGGTTAATGGAGATTACGGTTTGAAACGAGTCGGCGGAAAGGATTGAACTCTTGGAATGGATAAAAAAACAGTATTAACAGTAATCTCGGATTTCAAAAAAGCACTTGAATCCGCGGGTATCAAGCCTCAGAAAATCCTGCTTTACGGTTCGTATGCTACCGGCAATTACCGCCCGGACAGCGATATAGATTTAGTTGTTATCTCCGAGGATTTTGAAGGGAAAAGCTACTGGCAGAGAATTGACCTATTGTCTGGCGCTATTTATAAAGTTTTTCAGCCCATAGAGGCCGTCGCTATGACTCCGCAGGAATGGGAAAGTGAAGATTCTTTTATCGCTGATTACGCCAAAAACGCCGAGGTCATCTATTAATAACGCTGCTACGGCAGTCATTCACCCAAAAACGAAATGTTGCAGGCTCACCCTGTTTTGAACGCTTACTTATATTCCGTTATGACTTGTTATAAGATGATAGTTTTGTGTCGGTGGCTGTGGCATTCGATATTGACGGCGACGGGCAATGATGCGATGTGGCAGGGGGCGAACTCAATCATACAATCCAGTGCCGTCGTATCCCCGCCAAGGCCGGCTGGACCAACACCCAACCGGTTAATCTTCTCAAGTAAATCACGCTCGAGCTGTGCATAAAAACCATCGGCATTTCTACTCCCAACTTTACGAAGCAGGGCTTTCTTGCTGAGAATGCAGCTCAATTCGAAATTCCCGCCGATTCCAACTCCGACAATCAAAGGCGGACACGCGTCGGCGCCTGCCGATTTGACAACTTCCAGTATCCAGTCAACAACTTCATTTAAATCAGCCGTTGGTTTGAACATCTTAAACTGGCTCTTGTTCTCACAGCCGCCGCCTTTGGTCATAACCGTAAGTTTGAGTTTATCACCCGGCGCCTGCTGATAATGAATAATCGCCGGTGTATTACTGCCGGTATTGGTGCGCTTATTCAAAGGCTCAGCCACGACACTGCTGCGAAGATAGCCTTTCTCATAACCGGCTTTGACGCCGTCATTGATTGCATCGTAAAGCGTGGCGTCAGGCTTGTCGTTTGGCGGTTTAACTACAACGCCGCCGCCCTGCTCGACAAACACTACGGCCAGTCCCGTATCCTGGCAAAGCGGAATGCTTTCCGATTTGGCGATTTTGGCGTTTTCAATCAGCGTTTCGATTACCCGCCTGGCCTTCGGATTTGATTCGCGCTTTGCAGCCTGCTCGAGTGCGTCAAGAACGTCATCCGGCAGCTCATGCGCCGCAGCTATACACAGCTGTTCAACCGCCTTGACAATTTCGTCATAATCAACAGAACGCATAAAATGCCACGATTATTATTTCACCGTCACATTAAGTTCGACAGTCTTGTAAGTCGTATTACCCATGCTGTCCTTTGCCCGTATGGACACGACATGTTCACCGGCTTCGAGTTCTTCGAGTCCAATTGTGATTTGCTCTTCTGTAGTATCGTAAACCAAATCCTGCGGAATCGCCGTATTCCAGTCCTTGTCACTGTCTACAGTATAAGCAACCTCCTCGATAGCGCTGAGCTGGTCAACCGCCGCGAGTTTTATTTTCGCTTTATCACCGCGAATCTCGACCGGCCCCGTCAGTGCCATTCCGCCGCCATCGACAGAATGTACCTCAATCACCGGCCCGGTATTATCCACCACAACAGCTTCACTGACGCGGCTCGCCGTCATTTTTGTCTCGACCGAATTCGAACGCTCGTCGTTCGCGGTCACCCTGATTTCATATCGGCCGTCTTCAACCGTCCTGCCGTCCCATTCGTAAGAAGGCTCCTCGACGTCCTTGGCCAGTTCAATCCACACCTGTCGCCCGAGTTTTCTGAAATCTATTTTATAGATGAGCGTATCACCGTTATCATCCTCCGCCTTATACTTTATTTCGAACCAGCCCTGCTTATCAGGCTTATCGCTTCGCTCCGCCGTCACCTCCTGGACATTGGGTGCAAGATTTGGAATAGTACTGGCCACTGCCACATCTTGAACGACCGGACTGCACGAGCCGTCAGTCGTACTGAGCGTCAACTTATACTGGCAAAACCTGCCCATCGGACAGCGCAGCTGCACCGGCCCGTCAACCTCAACCGCCTCGGTCCAGTCTGAGAATGTCGGGTCGTTCACATCCTGGACATTACCGCTGCGCGCAGCAACCGTGATTTTACACTGCTGCGGAATATCAGCCTCGATTTGCAGCTTGCCCCAGTCGGCCGGCTGCGACGCATCCACCAGGCCTGATGTGTAAGTACCCTCCTCGGCAAAACCGCCGCTTAATTTAATCAGCTTCGCCGGATTAGCAGTGCCGATATAAATATCTTCGCCGAGCACCGCAACAGCGGTAATTTGCGAAGCCTGTTTATCCTTATAAACCACAGCCAAATCCTCCGTGACCGGGTCAACCGTAAAAAGCTCCCCCTCGTTTCCCGTACCCAGCAGCAATTGCTGGCCCTGCTGCCCGAGAGTGAACAGAACCGCCGCCTCGGCGAAAACGTCCGTAACAAATCCCTCGGCTGATATTTTATACACATGACTGACCATCTCCGGCTTGGGTGGTTTTTTGCTCGGCCCCTCCGACCGGCCTTGTGACTGGTTGTTCTTATTTGTATTGGCTATCTTTAGCTGTGTTGAACTTTTGCCGGTACTGCCATCGTCCGGCTCTTCTTCGGGAACGGCTTCAGGCCGACCTGCAAGCGGAGCCTGCCGAGCAAATTGTTTTTGCGCCGCAACCACCTGCGCCGATGTGGCCGCAGCGTAAATCTCGCCCTGCGGCGTAACCAGAATCGCCGTCACCTCCGGCTGCTCGCTGTCATAAAGAACCCTCGCCGAACCCTTGTCGGGGTCTATCCTGTACACCAGGCCGCGAGTGTCGCTGCCGGCCAGTAAAGAACCATCGTCGGCAATCGCCAGTGACATAATATTCTTATCGCTGCTGTCGTATATGACCCTTGCGTCTTTTCCAGAGGAATTCAGAGCGTATATCCTGCCCTGCGGTCCTGTGCCGAGATATATCGTACCGTCATCTGCTACCTTAACGGCAAAGATATACAAAGCGTCGTTCGGCTCATATATCGTGCGAAGCTCATTTCCTTCGAGCCTGCACAACGCACATCGTTTACCGCTTATCCCGACCAGCAGCCGACCCGATATGTCCGTCGCCATTGCAAATATATGTTCATTGGCAAGCTGTTCGTCGCCTTCGACCGCCTTGCCGGCTTCGTTGACATCATTCGTTTCGTTCTCATCCTTTTGTTTCACGGCTGGTTTGTTTTTATCCTGCAGCGCCGAATAAACCCGTTCGATTTCGCCGAGGCTGTACCGGTAAATCCCCCCGTTGGGGCTCGTGCCGATATATATCTTGCCGCCGCTCGGCACGATGCTGTTAATCGACCAGACGTCATTGAAATCTTCTGTCAACCTTTCCCACTTGCGCCCCAGTTGCAGCGTTCCCTTGGAGCTTATTATGATATTCTCAGTCTCACCCCCGAGCAGCTCTTCGGCCGTGCTGTGATGTGTCACCTTGCTCGTGACCGCCCATACCGACTCAGCCATGCAAAATAAAAAAACAATCGAAACGGCAAGTCTAAAGGCAACATCTATACTAATGATTCTTTTCATAGTCATTCCCGCGAATTTCAAAAACAGCTCGCTTGTTAGAAATACTATTCTGTAACTTCAATCTGGATTTTCTGCCCGCCGCCGATAACCTGCGACGTCTGTATACTCTGTTCAATCCAATGCTGATAAGGCTGCGCCTCCAGCGTCCTGGTCGCATCGGTAAGCACCATGGCCCTGGTCGGCGGCAGGTCCGGCAGTTCCGCTCTTTCAAGTGCGATCCCGCTCTGGGCAAGCACAAACATACAGTAAAGCCGGTCACGTCGAATGCGCAATATATTATTCAAAGCCTCCACCAGCGTATCGATATCCTCTGCGATAAACCGCTGTCTCGCCGCCTTGGTGAGAAAGTCATAATAGCCGTAGCCTCCCGTAATAAGGATTTCATACTGACCCGGCTCCAAATCCGCCGGCACTGTCAAATCGAACGTGTATCTCTTTTTCGGCCCGCGCTCCGGCTCGACAACGACACCCACACTGAACTTTTCGCCTTGCTTAACTTTATAGTCCGACACGTCAACCGACCGGATACCAGCCAACATTGTCTGGTCGAACACTTCAACGTCGCACCGGATGGACTTGACTTCGAGCGGCTCGAACGGGTTGTTCATAAGCAGTGACACCGGCGCTATAGTCTCAGTCAGAAGCTCGGAGGCCTGCGTATTTGAGGAAATGTTCTCATAACTTATCGGCTCGGCGCCGGCAATCTCGATTGTTGTCCGATACTTCAACGCATGGTCAGGCGGCAAATCTCCACGCTGCGTTAACGCGCCGGTTAAAGCCATTCGAAGTAACAGCGGTGTAAGAAGCCGGTTGTTTGCAACTGTGCATTCGTACGACTTGAGCACGCGGTCGTTGTACCTGCTCACATTGATTGTCATCGGTATCACATCAGGGGCCGCTCCAATCCGCCCTCGCACCGCCGCAGCTTCGTCAAAGGTCAGGGTGCCCACTGTTTCAACGGGACTGCTCAGCTTGAATGACCGCATCGTGTTGGCGACAACAGTGTGAACTTTACCTGTGGCCATCGGCAGGTTGACCGCACCATAGCCGAGAAAAGAATGCCCAAAGCCGAAAACCTCATCGCCGACAACTTCTGTCACCGTACCCACAACAGCTATGTCGATATCACCGCTGACCAGAGGAACAGTCAGAACCGCTCCCGGACTAAGCTGAACGTTCCGGTCGCTATCCTGCGACCCCCCCGACAATCCGGCCACGGTCACAAGCCCGAACGGACCCAACACACTGTCAAGCTCTCTTGCTGCGCTGTCAGGTATGCCGGATACAACGACCGGCATCGGCAGCATCTTGCCCGAACCGGCTGTTTCCGCCTGCCGCCGCTGAGGAGACATGATTTGCTGTTCGACCCGGGCCAAATCGAGCGGCTCGGAAAAATCCACGGTTAGGTGCATTATATTCCGCTTGTCGCCGCCATCCTCCGTGCCCACTGCGAGCATCTCCTCAATTGGAGTGACGCCGTACAACGGGTCTTTGCTGAAAGGCCAGCCGAACGCCAGCGCTCCAGCCATTCGCCCGTCTATATAAACCGGCGAACCACTGCAGCCTGCAATCACCCCCGCGTGGACAAAACGCTCATCGGTCCCTTTGACCAGGATAGCGTCTCTACGCGGCTCAAAATTACGCACCACACTGACCACTTCAAAATCGAACTTCTCGACGAGTGTTCCGCTAAAGACGGTCAAACAATACGCCTGCATACCAGGCTCTATCTCATCCAGGCCTATATACCGAGTCTTATCCAGGACAAAGGCCGGTTTGATTGGTGTTTCTTTGTGCCCGGGGCCCGCAGCGGCTAAAGCCAAACCACAGACTGTACAGGTCGCCGCTATAATGAAAAAACTCGTTGAAAAGCTCGACAATTTCGGCATTAGCACCTTCTCTATGGACAAAAGAGCACACTATTGTTCACCATGAGCCCGACGGCCGGCGATTTTAGCCGCCGTTATGCTCTATTGCAAGGTAAAAGCTCCTCTGCTACAATACACACCTTTGTTGCTAACCGATAGCTATACGCCTGTTAATGAATATTGGAGAAACAAATGAAGGCTGAACATCGCCACGAACTGAAAACCAACGTCCTCGCCGAATGGCTGACCAACCTGCCCAAATGGGCCAATGAAAACATCAAAATGATTATTTATTTTGCGGTAGTTATAATGCTCGCACTTGGAGTCTGGATATGGAACGCCTACCAGAAAAATGTGGTTTCGATAAATGAGCGATTCCAGTTCACCAGGCTGATCGAGGAGCTTTCGCAAAATCGTGTTGCGACAGTCCAGCAACAGGCCCAGGGATTCGACGTCTCATACATGCTCATTCAGACCGCCGACAAACTGCGGAACTTCGCAAACACCACCAGCCACGACGATATGGCCGCTCTGGCGCTTATCAAATCCGCAGAAGCCCTGCGCGCAGAGCTGCACTATCGCACCGGCCGAGTCGATAATGAAACGGTCGGCTCACAAATTGCAAAAGCCAAAGCCGACTGCGAAAACGCCATAAAAAAATCGCAGAACAATCCTTCGCTGAGAGCACTGGCTACTCTGGGACTGGGACTGTGCGAAGAGGAAATCATGAATTTCGATAAGGCCAAACAAATATATCAGCAAATTGCACAGGACCCCGCATTGGCCGCAACTACCGCCGCAGCCGCCGCTGAGTATCGCCTCAAAATCATGGACGATTACAAACAAATGGTCGCCTTCAAGGCCATGCCACAGCCGATATTGCAGCCGGTCCCGGAGCCTGACATTATGCTGGCCGACATCGATATGAACATGATTATGCCCTCACCATCGTCGGTTAATTCGCCTCTCGAAGAGTAATGGGCACGATGCCTGACCAGAACGAACCGCTCACATTCAAGGTCGGACGCACCATAAAACCACGGCGCATCGACAAGTATCTGCACGACCGCTTCGCAAACTTCAGCCGTGCAATGATTCAAAAGCAGATTGCCGCAGGCTCGGCAAAAGTAAACGGCCAACCCGTCAAGGCCAGTTTCAAACTCACACCAGGTGACATTATAGAGCTTCTCCTGCCAGAACTGCCGAGCAAAGAAATTATGCCGGAGGAACTGCCGCTCGATATCATTTACGAAGACGACGATTTGATTATCCTCAACAAGCAGGCCGACCTCGTCGTCCATCCCGCACGCGGCAATACTCACGGCACATTAGTCAACGCACTTGCCCATTACTCGAACGAGCTGTCCAGCGGCCTCGGCGAATTTCGCCCCGGTGTTGTGCACCGTCTCGACCGCAATACGACCGGCGTAATGGTCATCACCAAAAACGACACCGCCCAGTGGAAAGTCGCAAAGCAGTTCGAGAACCGTACAATAAAAAAAGAATATCTTGCCGTAGTGCACGGCACGCCCGACCTGACCGCCGACAAAATCAGCGCACCGCTCGGCATCCACCCAAAGATGCGGGAAAAATATGCAATCAGACCCGAGACAGGCAAAGAGTCTATCACTTTTTATCAGGTCATGGAGCAATTCCGAGGCTATTCGCTAATCAAATGTATGCCCAAAACAGGAAGGACCCACCAGATTCGAGTGCACCTGTCATATATCAAGCACCCAATTGTCGGCGACGATATGTACGGCGGAAAGTTAGTCTATCCCTGGCAGTTAAAAGACGCAGAGCCTGTAGTGGAAGAACCCGTCATTGCCCGCTGTGCTTTGCACGCATTTACTATTGAGTTTAAACATCCCACGACTGAAAAAATGGTAAAATTCAAAGCCCCCTTGCCCGAAGATATGCAACACCTGCTCGAAATGCTCCGCGAATATCGCAAAACTTAAACCGCAAACACATTTAGCCCTGCCATCTTCGCCGGCCTGTCCGCCGTAGTCTCGACGAAGACGAATTCAGAACTTAGAATTTAGGATTTCTTTCTAAATCTGTGTCAATCTGTGGTTAGCTTTAGTCGTTAGTAAATAATAAATCTCTGCGGTCTCACCTGCCCCTGCATGTAGTAAGCAGGGGGCGAACTCAGCGGTGAAGAAAATCCACGTTAATTTGTGGTTTAGCCCTTCGCGATACTCAATACGCGCGACGCAATACGCACTTATTACGCCGCCAGGATACCGATTACCATCAGCCCCGCAATCCCCAGCAGAAAGACGATATTGAGAACCAGCCCCAGCACTGGAAAGACCTTGTGCCTGTTTCGCTGGCACAGTCCCCCTATCGCCAGGCCGATACCGACCAGATACAAAAGTGCTGCGGCAATTATACCGCATCCTATCACACCGAGCACGGCAGCCTCCGGCGACTCCTTATTCACTTCTTCGCCCGTCCTTGCCGCCATAACTGCCGCCATCACTACAAGTACGAACATTGTCAGGACGGCTATGACGGATAACACGAACGAAGCTATCCCCAGTCCCGAATGTTTTTTCGCCGGCCGTCCCCCAACCACAGATTCCTGGTCCTGAACCTGTACGTTATTATCCTGCCAGTAGT
>Ga0315554_1001027_pt1 | contig 16594 bp, 5 predicted proteins | sample SalMarSW160370MG_FD_202114 | JGI IMG/M metagenome (GOLD analysis project Ga0315554, IMG submission 202114) | Salt marsh sediment microbial communities from the Plum Island Ecosystem LTER, Massachusetts, United States - Salt Marsh Sediment SW1603-70 ... | reverse complement strand
ATCCTGCGCAAGGTCAGTCCATCCAGATGGTGGCACAGGGTCGTAGAAGACCTGGCTCACCGAAGTCGGCGACGCGTGTCCGGCTCTATCCATGACCCGCGCGGCGAAGATTTGCAGGCCGGGTGTATCTCCAAGGACGAACGATACATCCTGTTCATAGTCTTGGACAGGCGCAACAGAGGGGTCATCCCCTCGAACCAGTTGCATCGAGAACAGCCCGCTCCCCACGTCGAAGGCGTCCAGCGTGACGGTAACGGCCTTCTGAGTGGCATACTGGCTCCCGCCATTGATGAGCAGGGTCAGGCGGGGAGCGCTATTGTCCACCAGCACCATCATCGTTGCCGTTGCTTCCTCGCCTCTGTCGTCGCGGGCCACGACCTTCAACTGGTGGTCGCCATCGTTGACGGTGTGCGTGTCCCACGAGAATTGCAGTTCTGCTCCCACACCTCGCATGATTGGAAAATTGTCTAGGTAGAGCGTGGTGCCGGATACCGCCAACCCGCCTTCCGCCTTCACGACGGCCACGTCTGCAAGCACCTCCCCTGGCTCGGGAGAAATGAAGCGCACCGACGGAGCCTCGTACACGATGCGCTCCTGTACTTCTTCGCGGAGTGCAGGGAGGCGAGCGTAGGCGTAGTCGCCGGGGCAGGTGGTGGATTTCGTGTCCCGGTGGGCAGCCAGATTCGGCAGAAGAACGTCGTGCAATGTGGTTTTCTCCAGGGGAGCAATGTGGTAATGGTCGCAGAGCCATGCGGCCAGTTCGGCCAGGGCTTGCATCATGGCATCAGACGGTGGCTCCTGCTGGTAGTCGCCGATGAGGGCAATGCCGATTGTGCCATCGTTGAAGCCGTGGGCATGGCCTCCGATGACGCTCTCGCCGCCCGCTCGGCCTTCGTAGATGTTGCCCAGGGGATCAATCAAGTAGTTGTAGCCGATGTCTCCCCAACCACGGGTCACTGCATGATAGTAGTAGATGGCCCGAACCATGGCGGCGGGGTCTTGGCTTGTGTTCGGCGTGGCCGTGTGATGGATAATCAATAGATGCGGAGTCTCATACTCGGGCGGCCACGTCATCAGGTCCTCGTTGGCTCCCCATCCCCGCCGGGGGATGATGGCGGGGCGGGGCACGCCAGGACCCGTGCCCTGCGGGATGACCATCTGCATGGCTTCCTGGATGTCGGGGCCTGGCCGCGCATCTGTGAACGTCCATGTGACGGCGGCGACGACTGGCGTGCTTGCGGCATCGCCCGTGGCAAACTGAAGTCGGTACTGCAGGGCGTACGCTTCTTGCACAATCCATATGTCGCCGGGCCAGGCGCTGTCTGCGGCCCACGCGTCTTCGTCAGGGGCCACATCGCGCCATTCAGTCCATTCGCCTGCCTTAGAACTGGTGCGAACGGCCAGGGTGAGGGTCGTGCCTGCCGGAATTTCAGCGTCCCACCTCCAGATGGCTGCCGAAAATGGCTGAGCCGGGTGGAAGGAAGGCGAGACATAGGTGCCGGCGCTCTCGCAGGTGCCGGGGGAAACCTGAGCCAAGGTCAGTTCTCCATCGCCCGTTCTCTCAATCTGCACGCGGTCCAGAGTGCCGCTCTTGAAGTCGGAGACGGTGGACTGCATCCACACGGTCTGGTTTTCGGTTGCTGTCACCTCGCCTGTCATGGGCTGGAGTGTGCAGCCCGTGAGCACAGCGCTGAGCACCAGCGTGCTGAGCACGATGCTCGCGACAGGCAGTGCTCTGTGCCTCATGGTTCCTCTCCTGCTCGCAGGGTCGCTGCTGGCTTGGAGGCTTCGAAGTTCAGGAAGCGGCGGCGCTGCTGTGCCATCTGGTCCAGGATGCGCTGCGTTTCTGTGGCATCGGCGCCGGCTATGCGTTCGACCAGGCACCCCCGGGAGCGGAGGGTTTCTTCCACGGAGCTGGAGACGCCCGGCGGCTTCCCGATAATGGTGACATACTGAGCCAGCGAGGCTTCCGCGGGGTCAAACCCGCAGGCTGGCTTGAACACCTTGACGTACTCTATCAGTATGCGCCAGTACCACTCGGACACTCCCCACTCCCACGTTGGGCAAAGTATGTAGTGGAAGAGAGGCTGCGTCCCGGTCTCTGGGGCAGGGAGCGGAGAAGGCTGGACCGTCTCGCGCGGATGCTTCGGCATGTCTTTCAACGCTTGCACGGTGGACAGGCGCTGTCCATCTTGCTTGTACCAGGCGTGGCCTTCGAACGGGCTGCCCTCGCTGTTGCGCAGCAGCCAGAACGCGTTGTTGAACACGTAGTCGGGAACCACGTTGTCCATAAGGAGGCGGGTCATTTCAACGGCGATGCGGGTGTGGGCATTCTCGTCCACAGCGGGATACCCAGTGTGTTCGTGGCTGCCGATGATGGGGCCGTTCTCGAAGCACAGGAGCGGAAGTGACCGCCCCACTCGCGCGCGTATGATGGCGTCATACCACTCGAACAGGTAGAAGCCAACGTGGTCCTGGCTGCCTTCTGGGCAGGAATAGGGGCGCGCATTGGGCCAGCGAGCCGGGCCGCCCTTGCCCCAGTCCAGGGGCTTGTTGAAGGGGTAGTTGTGAATGGCGACGGCCATTGTTTCAAAGAGGCCCTGTTTTCCTTTCAGAATGATATAGTCCAGGGCAGTCTGCAGGAAGACCGTGTCCCAGTAGTTGCCGCCGGGGCTGAGGGGTGTGAATACAGGGAAGAGGCCCACAGCCTTTATGGATTCCAGGCATGGGATGAGCATGTCCATGAAGCGGTCGACCAGGGCGGGCTTGGACCACTCTGACCAGTCCCATTCGTTGGTCAGGTTTGGTTCGTTGTATACGTGGACGTAATGAACGCCACTCTTGACATAAGTCTCCAGGAGTTTGCGCAGGCCGCTCTGGTTCAGCGGTCGAACCGTCGGGGTATACACCCGAATCAGCGGCTCGATGTCTGCCTGCACGAGTTCCTTGATGAAGAAGTCGGGAAGGGGGTTCTCTGGCTCGGACAGCATCACCAGCCAACTGGCTCCCAAAGCCTTCAGTTCAGGGAGCCAGAAGTCCAGGTCGGCCTGGCTGCAGTGCGACAGTCCCGGATAGTAGTGGAAGCCGATGCCTGTATCGCCTTTGGGCTTCCAGTATGCCTTGATATCCACTGGTCCCTCCTACTTTGAAACAGCCATTTTCAGAATCGTTCCCTTTGGGTCCACGGTGACTTTCACAATCTGGTGCCACTTGGCGTCGTCGCCGGATTGCAGCGTTCCGTTGACGCTGAACACGTATCGGTTTGCGACCTCCATGCGCGGCTGCCTTGCCGAGTCGGCGCTGCGACCGCTGTACAGGTCGCCCGATACGAACTGCTGAATGACCTTCATCTGCTTCGGTGTGAGCCAGGGCATTCGGTGAGCAATCTCAGATTCTACGTGATTCACCAATTCGGCGGGCAGGGCGGGCAAGGGAAGCGGCTGGGCGTTGCGGGTGCAGCAGACTACCGGTGATTTGCTCATCAGAGCCGCCTGGGGAAGTTTGTCCCAGATGGGAAGTTGCCCCTCGACGGCCAGCGTTGGGTCGCCGAAGAGGTTGAACGCGAGGAGCGTCTTCTGGTCCTCACTGTCCAGGTACCCCTGGCGATTGAGGAGGTCGTTGGCAAAGGAGAGTTTGGCCCACTGCAGCGACTGTCCAATGGACATGCCGCTGAGTACCGCCAGCCAGAAGAAACGCGCCAACAGGTCGGCGCCAGCAAGCGGTGGTGTCAGCGAGCCGTAGGCAAGGCGTGTGGCGCCGATGACGGCACGCGCCCCCTCTGCCAGGAACTTGAGGGCGATGGAGTCCTGGGGAGTGCGCTCCAGGATGTCCGCGCCGTAGCAAGCCTCTGTGAACACCGTCGTGCCCTCGACGCTGGCCGCAGCGATGTGCGCCGGTGTCAGGGCAATGGGGAAAAGAGGGTAATCGGCGCTGAAGTTGGGATCTCGCTGGCCGTACCACACGGCCTCGCCTTCCACGCCGTGCAAATTGAAGTAGGAGTACCGCGGCCTTCCCTGTGCCATGCCGCTGAACTCGCGGGAGGTCAATGGCGGAGACATGCGGAGATGCTTGGCATCGCCGATGGTTTCGAAGACGGCTCTCGCGGCCTCCTTCCAGACACTGGCCGTGTAGCCGACGCTTTCCACCCAGGTTTCGCGCGCTTTCGGGCGCTGCAGGAAGCGCTTCAGGGCCTTCAGGCCACTGTGCGCCTCCGCCTGTGGGCCCTGCCTGTGGGCCTGGGCGGCGTGTTCAATCAGGCGGAGGAGGTACTCCGCATCGCCGCTGTCGGGCAGGCGGCCCACTGCGCGCGTGGGCAGCAGGTAGGAGCCATTTCGGGCCCCGTAGGGCGCGTCCGTGTAGATGTCCTCGTCCTGGTCATCAGTTGGGTTCGGGACGCGGCAAAATGGAACGATGTCGTCGCCGCCCAGGATGAGCAAATGGCGCAAGTCGTTGTTCTGCGTGAGCAGGCCGTCGCCGAGGCTTTCTACGGCGACTCTGACCTGCTCCGGATTGGTCGGGTCTTCTGGACTCTCTGCGCCAAGCCCTCGCATCTGCTCAGGGTCGTCCAGGGCGACAAAGTGAATGGCCCTGTCCTCCTGCAGGCCGATGGAGCGGACAAGGTCATGCACGGCTTCACCGAGTCTCTCCACGAATGTGGGGCCGAAGTTTCGTTCCAGCGTGCTTCTGCAGGACAGAACCACAAGAGCAGGTGTGGGCGCCGGGCGGGGCGGCGCGTCCGCCTCGTCGCATTTGAGCAGGTCGTCCGACAGCCGCTTGAGTTCCAGTTCTATCTCGCGAATCGTGGGGCTGTCGCTGGAACCCATGACGGCTGGCGCAGCCGGTGACTGTGCCGTTGGACTGTGTGAGACACGGTGGGCAGCGCCTGACTGAGGATAGCGTGCGGTGGGATTGTCGGCCCACAGGTGGGCGTAGTTTCCCTGCCATGCCAGCGTACGCTGGGCCACGACTCCGCTGGGGTCCAGGGTCTGTGCGTTGTGAAGGAAGACCGTTCCCGCCTCTACCTGCCCCTGGCGAATGAGAATGTCGCCTGCTATCAGGCTCGCCTTGATGAAGTTGGGCCACGCTGCCGCAATCTGGTCTAGAGTGGCCGACGCTTCGTCCAGGCGGTCCAGCCTCCACAGCGATTCTGCCAGGCCGAGCCAGGCTTCTGGCAGGAATGGATCGGAGCGGGTGATGGCCTGGAATGCGGACAAGGCGTGTCCCCAGTTGACCGCGAGTCTGTAGCGCGAGGCTTTGCCCATGGGACTGGCCTCGCCGCGGGACTTCAATTCGGCCAACTTGTCGCCGGCGCCATCAACGACCAGCGCGTAGTCCGCTTCTGACGGGAAGAGGGCGAACGAACGTACGAACTGTCGCGTGGCCTGTTCCGCTTCGCCGAGCCTGCGGAGAGTCTCTGCCAGGGCCAGCCGGCATTCGGCATTCTCGGGGTCCAGTCCTAACGCGGCGTCCAGCCGAAGCCGGGCTTGCTGAAGGTCACCGAGCCGAAGGGAAGTGACGCCCAGCAGAAACAGGCCGCGCAGATGACCGGGATACTCGCGCACGAGGGCGTTCGCCTGCGCCGATGCTTCTTTCAGGCGATCCTGGCGAATGTTGAGTTCGGTGGCATTGCACAGGTCTTTGCCTCTCACGATTCCACTCCGTTTTGGCTATTTGGTTTTGTCTTCTTTGTTGAGGAAGCCGAGGGCACTGACCGTCGCCAGTTGCTTGTAGGCCTCGGCGTTGTTCGGTTCGAGACGAACAGCCCGACGGAACATGTCAGCGGCCCTTCCATACTCCTTGATGCGCTTGAAGAGGTGTCCCGCCCGCAGGCAGTACTCGGCCTTCCCATCATCAATCTGAATGGCCCTTTCGTAGGCTCGCAGAGCGTCTTCAACGCGGTCCTGGCATTCCAGCGAGACCCCCAACTGGTATTGGGCTTCCGCGTTGGACGGCTGAAGTTCGGTAAGCCGCTGGAAGTGGGCGACTGCCTTGTCCTGGTGCCCCAACTGACGGCTGAGCAAGCCAAGTCGTTGGTGGGCCTCCGCGTAATTGGGGGACAAAACAATGGCTTGCTGATAGGCCTGCATGGCCTCGTCCAGGCGTTCCTGTTCCAGGAACACGTCTCCGAGGGCTATGTACGGGTCGGCCATGTGGGGGTCAAGGTCAATGGTGGCCTCCAGACATTGAGTCGCTTCGTGATATTGCCCCAGGTTCTTGAAGGCGATGCCGACGGCCAAGCAGTGGCTGGCATTCCGCGGTTCCAATGACAGTGCGCGGCGATAGTGGCCCAAAGCCTCGTTCCAGCGGCCTTCCGCGGCATACAGGCGGCCAAGCCCTGCATGAACTGGCGCATAGTCGCCGCGGTGGTTGACGGCTTCTTTCAGCACGGTGATGGCATCATCGACACGGCCGCTGCTCTCCAGGACTTTCGCCAGGCCGAGATAATGCTCGAGTTCATCGGGGTCGGATTCGATGGCCTTCTGCAGGGATTCTCTCGCCTTCTTTGACTGGTTGGCCCTGAGGTACATCTGCCCAAGTGCGGCGAGGTCGTTGCTGCTCTCAGGCGAAAAGCTCAGCGCTTTCTCCAGAAGGGTGGCTGCCGCCGAGAATCTCCCCATGTTGGCATAGGCATCGGCAGCGTGACGATAATAGATTGGCTGGCCCGGCTGGAGTTTGATTGCCTTCAGGAAGCACTCCAGCGCGGATTGATACTGCGCATCACTCAGCATCATCACGCCAAGTTCATCGAACCAGTCGGCCACGTCAGGCTCCAAATCGAGCGCTCCCTCCAGGGCCTCCTTGGCTTCCAGCACCTGCCCGGTTTCGCGGAGTGCTCTGCTCAGGCCGTAAAGGGCGAAAGCCTCTTGCGGACGGGCTTCCGCAGCACTGCGCAAGTGCTTGAGCGCATCTTGGGCTTTGCCCTGCTCCAGCAAGGCCATGCCTGTGTGGTAGGAAAACTCGTCGCTGTCCAACCCAAGATTCCTGGCGGAGCGCAGTTCCTCCCACGCCTTCTCCGGCTGCCCCGTTGCCCTGTAAAGAATCCCCAGGGCCAGTCGCGCGGCGGGGTCCGTTGGAGACAGTGACGCGGCCCTTTCCAGCAGTGGAAGGGCTTCGTCGGCGCGGTTCGTCTCTGTCAGGAGCAGGCCCAGTTCGGCCTGCGCTTCGCTGTTGGCTGGGTCAACTTCAATCACCCTTTCCAGCGCCTCCATGATTTCGCCGAGGTCCGCCGCCTCAATGCCCGATGGCTTCAGCCCCAGCCTGTCGCGGAGATGCGCTCGTTGGAGCGCGTGCCGCACATGTCTAGCGCTGGCGGTGACGTAGCGCGGCTCGGACGGAGCCAGTTTGCGGGCTCGTTCGTAGGCCTGGCCTGCGAGGACTTCATCCCCCGATGCTTCGAGAGCCCTGCCGAGGCGGTAGTGGGCCTCCGGGTTGGCGGAGTCCATTTGAACGGCTCTTTCCAGGACAGAGACAGCATCCCTGGCACGATGGTCTATACGGAGAGCACGGCCAAGCGAAAGCAGATGATCTTGATGGTTCGGCGCGAGAGACACCGCTTGCTGCCACGCCTCAGCAGCCTTGGCGACGTCATCCAGTTCGCCGTAGAGTTCGGCCAGTTCGGACCAGAGGGCAGCATCGCCGGGGTTTGACTGGCATGCTTGAACCAGCGCCTGCACTGCCTCGGGAGCCCGGCCCAGGCCCCTGAGGATGGCGGCGAAGCCGCGCTGAGTCTGGGAATCCGCGGGCGCCAGGGTGAGTGCGTTCTCGTATGCCTCCAGTGCATCGCCCAAACGGTTCTGGCTTTCGTAGATTTGTCCCAGAAGGCGGTAATGGTCCGGGATGCGCCCGTTGCGTTCGATGGCCGTTTTCAGACTCTTCTCTGCATCCGCGATTTGTCCCAACTGCCATTGGACTTGGGCCAACATGCCCCAGTTGACCGAGTCGCCGGGGTCCACCTTGACGGCTTGCTGCAACTCGGTCAGGGCTTCCTCCAGGCGACCCTGCTCAGCCAGAATTGCACCGGCGGTGCGGCGCGCCTGACTGTCTCCGCTGCGCCCTTCATCCTCCGAGATTTGCCTGAGGAAATCGAGGGCCTGCCCAGCCTTGCCCAAGCGGTGCAAGGCCAGACCGATGCGTTGGAGAGTGTCCGTGTCGCTGCTTCCGACTTCGGCGGCCCGAGTGTAGGCGCGCTCGGCGTCTTGGGTTATCCCCTCGCGACTGTACAGGTCACCCAAATCACACAGGATGGCGGGGTCGTCCGGGGCCATGTGGGCAGCAGCGCGGAGCAATTCGTGCGCCTCCTCAAATTCGCCATTGCTGGCCAGAAGGTTTCCCAGCCGGCTGCGGTATTGAGGTATGTCCGGAGCGAGTTCAACAGCGCGACGATACTGGCGGATGGCGTCGGAAGCCCACCCCTTCTGGAGGAAGGCCTGTCCCAATGTGGCGTGGAGCGCCGCATCGTTGGGCGAGAGGCCGATGGCTTCCTCCAGGGCATTGATGGCCTCATCCGGGTCCTTTGCGAAGCGGCTTTTCGCAAGGGCGAGGGACCGACGATATTCGCCGTTGTCGGGAGCAAGGTCGACTGCCTTGCTCAGTGACGCGATGGCCGCCTCTGTCTTGTTCAGCGATTGCAGCAGCAGGCCCATCTCGTGATGAGCAGGAGCCAGCGAGGGGTCTATCTTCAGCGCCGAGGCAAAGGCCTGTCGGGCCTGGTCAAGGTGGCCCAGATTGCGGCTGAGCATGCCGTAGACCAGTTTTGCCTGCGCCCATTCGGGACGCAGGTCCACAGCCCGTTTGCAGTGATTCCACGCGACCTGATGCTGTCCCTCCTGGGCCAGGACTTCGCTCAGAGCCAGCAGGGCTTCGGCGTTGTTCGGCGACAGTTCGATTGCCCGCTTGTACGCCGCCTTGGCAGCCTGGAAGTCGCCCGTCCTCCGCGCCACGTGTCCGGCCATGACGTGGTAGCGAGACTGCGTCGAGTCCAGACTGATGGCGCGCTGATACTCGCGCAGGGCGTCGGCCCAGTTGTCTGCTGCTTCGTACAGCGTTCCGAGTTCGAAGTGGATGGACGCAGCGTCCGGCGCGGAGCTCAGCGCTTCCTTCAGGGTTGCCTGAGCGCCATCGAAGTCACCAGCCTGTTTTTGGAATGCGGCGAGTCTGATACGGTAGGTGAGGGCATCGGGTGCCAGCCGAATGGCTCTGCTCAACTCGTCCACAGCAGCCTTGGCATCGCCGCTGAGGCCGTGAATCTCGCCCAGTTGCGCATGGAGTTCGGGCTGACCTGGCGCGAGTTTCAAAGCAGCCTCAATCTCCTCTCGCGCCTCATTCAGCCTGTTCAGACGCGCTGCTGTGGCTGCCACGCGCTGGCGGTACAGCCACTCGTCAGGTGCCAGACGAGATGCTTGGCGATAGTGCCCCACAGCGCGTTCGTGCTCGCCCAAGTCGGCGTAGACCTCGGCAACCTCAAAGTGAACGCGAGGGTTGTCCGGCGCGTATTTCAGCGCGCAGGACAAGGCATCCATCGCTTTGCCGCTCTCGCCGAGACGGTGGAGCACCGCACCCATTCGCAGGGAGTATTCAGGCTGTTCGGGACTCAATTGCAGTGCCTTGGCATACACACCTTTGGCCTGGGCGAGATGCCCTTTCTTCTCATAGAGAATACCGAGTTGGACGTAGGCGTTGGTCGCGTCGGGCTCCTTCTCCAGCGCCTTCTCCAATGCGTCCTGCGCCTCTTCCCATTGGTCCAGTTGTATCTGAATGCGCGCCATGTCGACGAGGGCCTCGGTGCTCGGCTGTCCTGACTCGGCACCGCGTCGGCACGCCTCCAGTGCGGCTGGCAGGTCGCCCTGCGCTTCAAGGATGCCACCCTCGGCATGGTGGGCAGCCGCCAGGTCGGGGAATTCGGTCAGAATGGTCTGCACTTCGCTCAGGGCGTCGTCCAGTTGGCCCAGTTTCCGGAAGAGTTGGGCAACGGCGAGGCGGTAGTCAGGCTCTCCTGGGTCAACCGCTGAAGCCTGTCTGTATGTGTGGATGGCCTGGCCGTATTCACCCTGCTGCTCCAGAAGTTCCGCAAACTCTGCAAGCCATTCAGCCTGGCCGGGCCGCAGTTCAAGCGCGCGCCGATACGTTTGCATCGCTGTGACATGGCGCCCCAGGTGGAACTCCGCCTGGGCCAGGTTGCGGAGGTACTCGCCATCGTTCGGGGCAAGGTCCACTGCTTCGTGGAATTGGGCGCGAGCCGCATCCCAGTCGCCGGTGTTCGCCAGAATGAGGCCGAGGTCATTGTGCCACTGAGCATTGTCGGGTTTGCTGGCGATGGCCTGGCGCATTCGTTCTACGGCTTCGTCGTATTCACCCTGTTCGGCGAGGGCCAGCGCAGCCTGATGGAGATGCTTCCCCCTGCCACTAGTTGGTGCAAGTTGTATGGCCTGCTCGTAGGCCGCTAACGCTTCTCCCAGCCAATTCTGCTGCTGATAGGAGCAGCCCAGTTCGCCGATGATGTCGGGCTGGTTGGGCGCCAGCGAACTGGCTCTCTGGAGGCGTTCGATGGCCTCTCCGGGCCGCCCGAGGCGATTCAGCGCCACGCCTGTCCAGTAGTGATACTCTGCCGCATGGGGTTGCCGGGCCAAAGCGAGGCGGAAACTGGAAAGTGCTTCCTCATGCCAGCCTTGACAGAGGTGGACGAGCCCCTGCTCGCAGCACACGGCTGCATAGACGGCTGATGCCTCGTCCAGGGCGCGTTGCAGTTCGGCTTGGGCGCGCTCGGATTCGCGCATTTCGCGAAAGATTTCCCCTGCTTTCAGGTGATACTCCAGCCTGTCCAGGTTCGCCAGATTGCGGAATGCGTCCGTGGGGCAGAACTGGCGCGAGACGTCGCCCATTTCCTGCACCGCAGGCTCATCGGGAAGCAGCGCGCTGAGCAGTGAAGCCCCCGCTTCACGCTGGTCTTTCCGAATCAATTCTGCGCCGATCTGGCGCACTGTGGGGGCGGCAATGTCCTGTTGGGCCAGGGTGCGGATGGCGGCCATAAGCCGCTCAGTGGGAATCGTCTGAATCAATGCGTTCACGGAAGGGTTCACCGCCAGGGGGCCGTTCCTTTTCAGTGCCCGGACAATCATCTCAAGCGGGTCTTCGCTCAGAGACACGCACATTCCCCAAAGGTCGGAGTCCTCCCGGACGAGACGGCTCTCCTCTTGCTGTGTGAGACCCTCCTGGCAGGCGAGGGCTGCCAGACACCGCTGGACAAGGGGGTGCAGGAAGCGAATGGCGTTGGGCGATGCCTCCACGAGCAGCCCGAGGTCCTTGCCGACGCTCAGGGCTGACCCTCTGTGTGCCGTAGCGGTCTGCAGGAGTATCTCGTTGGCTTGATGAATGTTCGTCTCCGTCAGCCCCTCCTCCTGCATTTTTGCAGCGAGAGCGGCGAGTCCCAGGGAACGGAGCGCCGTCTTGATGTCAGAGGCAGCATTTCCTTTTTGCGCCAGGATTCTGCCCAGCGCGGCCAGAATCAACTGCACCAAGTTCCACCAAGGCAGGCTTACCACGAGGTCCAGCAGTTCCAGAACAACGGAAAGGAACAGGGGCACGTGAACAAGATGCCACACATCGCTGTCGCTGCGGAGCATTCGGCTGACGCGGCGTTTCTGCTCTGGCGCGAGCCGCGACCGAAGTACGGTCGTGATGTCTTCGTCGCTCAGGTCGCCAAGTTCGAGCACGGGAATGTTGGGGAGTCCCCACGCATCCCCGGGCCAGCGGGCCTTGCGGCAGGCGAAGACGGCCCGTATTCGGTCTGTGCTCTCGGCCATCTTGCTCAAATCCCTCACCCAGCGAGGAGTGGCTTCGTCGGCGATCTTGTCCACTTGGTCAACCAGAAAGACGAGCGGCTCGGCCGACAGCAGAGAATCGGCGGCTTCCTTTGGGGAATCAATCTCGGCTTTCTCCAGAATCTGCGAAAGAACTTCCGAAAGTGTGCTTGCATGGGAAAACGCGTCTGCATGAACGAGCACAGGGATGCCGAGCGCGGGCAGTTCGTCGGCGGAAGCCAGCATGCGGCGACTGGCCAGCTCACAGGCGAGATAGGTCAGGAATGACGACTTGCCGGTCAGCGGCTCTCCTGAGACCAGGAGCAAGGGAAAGAGCGCTGACAGTCTCACGGGGTCTTGCTCGGTTCCGTGAGAGGCGCCTCGTATGGCGGAGATGGGCGTCAAGTAGGACTTCCATTTCTCCGCCAGGTCCGCGTTGTTCAGGATACTCTGCAAGTACTGTTGGGTGGCATCGGGCGAGGGTACACGTTTGGACGTCGTTCTTGCGGCCACGGCTTCACCCCTTCCTAGATTTTCGATATCATCCAAAAGGCTACCAGGCAGAGAACCACGCCGCTGCAGCAGAGGAAGACGCCAACACCAACGGCGGTGCGAATCAGTTGGCTGACAGCCTCCACCAAGCGAGCCGTTGAGTCTATGATAGGGGCAACGCCATCTTCGAGCGCGGCGCGGGTTCCGATTTTGGCGGACTGAGCAGACAATGCCCGCATCGTCTGTTGGTAGTCACGCGACAGAATGGTCCAAAGACCAGCGACGCACGCGGACAGTCCGATGACGAAGAGGACAATCGCCATCCCTAGTTGGAGTGAGGTGGTCATATTCGCGCCCTCCCTTTCTCTAAACTGCAGTCGATTCTGAGCAGGCGCGTGGATTTGCGCGCCTGCAAGAGGCACAGATGTTGCGCAATATAAGATGCAAGTTCTGTGCCAGGGAAAACCTAACGGGCCATCCAAATGGATGGCCCGTCAGGCCGTAGAGGGGGCGAGTTGCCGATTACCGGCCCGCGCTCCAGGGGAAGGGGCTGGTCTCCGGGCGTCTACTGCAGGTCGTATTTTCGCAGCCGGTATCGCAACTCATCGCGCGAAATGCCGAGCATTTTGGCGGCCTTGGCCTGGTTTCCTTTCGATGCCTCCATGGCGCGTCGCACAAGGTCGGCTTCGAAGTTGGAAACCTCCTCTTTCAGGTTCAACTCCTTCTGCAGGGCATCCTGCTTAGGTGCATGTGCGGCAATCTCGGCGGGCAGGTGGCGTGGCTGAAGTTGGTCGCCGTCGCAGAGAATGACGGCCCTCTCTACCACATTGCGAAGTTCCCGAATGTTGCCCGGCCAGCGGTAAGCCTTCAGAAGCGAAATCGCTTCGGCGGAGATTCCGGTGATGTCCCGTCCGATGCTCTTATTGAACTCGTTGATGAACACGGCGGCGAACCTGGGAAGGTCAGCGATGCGCTCCCTCAACGGAGGCAGAGTGACGGTGACGACTCCCAGGCGATAGTACAAATCCTCGCGGAACCGGTCTTCCTGAATGGCTTTCACCAGGTCTTGATTGGAGGCGGCGATGATGCGAATGTCCACGCGAATGTCGGTGGTGCCGCCCACGCGCCTCAGTGTGCGGGACTCCAGAACACGCAGAAGTTTCATCTGCATCTCGGCTTTCATGCCGCTGATTTCATCGAGAAAGAGGGTTCCACCGCTGGCGGTTTCAATCAGGCCCTTCTTCTGCTTGCGAGCGCCCGTAAACGCGCCGGCTTCGTGGCCGAACAGTTCGCTCTCCAAAAGAGCGTCTGGGATTGCTGCGCAGTTCAGTGCAACGAAGGGCATGTCCGAGCGCTCGCTCTGCTGGTGGATCTCGTTTGCGACGATTTCTTTCCCCGTGCCGCTCTCTCCTTCGATGAGGACGCTGGCATTGGTCGGGGCCACGCGCGCTACCAGTTGCGCGATTGCTCTCATGTGCTCGGTTTCGCCGACAATCCAGGTGCGCGAGTGGCCGTCGAGGGCCTGCCTGCGCAGTCGTCGTATTTCCCGCCGCATGCTGGAGGATTCCAGGGCCCTGGACACAATCAACCTCAGTTGCTCCAGATCGTAGGGTTTCTCCAGGTAGTCGTGCGCCCCCAGTTTCATGGCCTGAACCGCGTGGCTGACCTCGCTATGGCCGGTTACGATGATGACGGGGGTGTCCGGCTCTTCTTCTCTGATGACCTCGAGCGCCTCGATACCGTCCATGTCCGGGAGTTTCCGGTCCAAGATGACCAAATCCACATCGTGCGTGCGGACCAGGTCCAGTCCCTCCTGTCCCTTGAAAGCACCAAGCGTTTCGTAACTGGCTTCGCGCAAGTCCTCTTGCACGAAGTGATTCAGGTTCTTCGTGTCCTCGATTACCAAGATTGTGGCTGCCATGCTACCCTCTCTCCTCTGTTTGGATGCTACGCCGCTACGGGAAGGTCTATGGTGAATGCCGTGCCAATGCCTTCTTTGCTTCGGACGTCTATGCGGCCGCCATGGTCCTCGACAACTCTCCTTACCAGCGGAAGCCCCAACCCTGTGCCGTTGGGTTTGCTCGTGTGGAAAGGTTCAAAAACCCGTGGCAGATTCTCCTCAGGGATGCCAATACCTGTGTCGGCTATGTCGATGCGTACCCATTCCCTAGGGCCGGTGATTGCCTTTCCCCGTGCCGAGGTTGCCTGATCCCGCGCACCCGCTCCTGTATCAGGATTGGCCCCGACTTTGCGCACGGTTATCCTGAGTTCGCCGCCACTGGGCATGGCGTCAAGGGCGTTGTTGACAAGGTTGGATGCAGCCTGGTCGAAGAGCAGGGGGTCAAGCAGCGTGGAGGGAATCTCTGAATCGTAGTTCTTGCTAATGCGCACGCGCTGCTCGGCCGCTCTCCCCTGGCATCGTGCAACCGCGTTGTTCAGAAGTTCCCTCACGTCGGCCGGTTCGCGGTTCAGTTTGAGCGGCTTTGATATCCTCAAGGCGCTCTGCATGAGGCGATTTAGGCTCTCCATGTCGTCCAGAATACGTTGCATGGAGCGCTGTGCATCTGGGTCCGTGGTCTTGCGTGCCAGGATTTGGATGCCCGCGTTGATGGCGCTCAACGGGCTGCGAATTTGATGGGAGAGCACAGAAGCCATTTCGCCCAAGGCCGCAAGGCGGTCCAGTCTTTCTGACTCTTTCTGCATTCTCTTCATTTCGCTGAGGTCGCTGAACACCAACAGCAGCCCTGTAATCACCCCTTGCGAGTCCTTCAGTGGAGAGGTATTCAGGTCAACGGGTATCTCGTGGCCATCGCGGTGGGTGATGGTGGTCTCCCGATTCAGGCAAGGGCGGCCCTGCTGCATGGTTTCGCTAAGGATGCGCTCCAAGCCGTTGGAGGAGACAATGGCGTGCTGGATGGGCCTTCCCAGCATCTGCTCTCTGGAGTATCCGAGGATGCGCCCGGCGGCTATATTGACCGAATTGATGCGCCCTGACAAATCCACGGTGACAAGGCCGCTTGTCATGCTCTGAAGAACATTCTCATTGAACTGCTTCACGACGAACAGGTCTGCAATGGCCGTCCGGAGGTCGGTGAACAGGGTGGCATTCTCAATAGCGATGCTTATCTGATTTGACACGGCAGCCAGGAGTTCTACGTCATCCTGGGAAAAGCGGCGCTGATTCCGGCTCGCGACGTTCATCACGCCCAGCAGTTTGTCCTTCGCTTGAAGGGGAGTGCTGACGAAGGAGCCGAGGTGCGACTGCGAAGTCGTGGGCCACCAGGCGCTGGCGAGTTGCTCGACGTTGCCGTTGGAAACGGTGATGGGTCGAGGGCTGTCGCTTTCCGGCAGACCCTGGGACTGTACGGCCAGCACCGGGGGCTCGCCGCGATAGACGCGAAGCACGAGGTTGCCAGACTCCTCGTCGAACAGGTAGATTGCACCCATGTCTGCGTCAACCACGTCCAGCACTTTGTCGAGTGCCGCGTTCAAGATTTCGTCCAGTTCCAGGGAGCGTCCGGCAGTAGCGGAAACCGAGTTGAGCGCGGAGAGATTGCGGTTGCGCCGAAGCAGTTCCGTCTCCATCGCCTTGCGGCCGGTGATATCCCGCGCCAGTATTTGGATGACCTTTCGGCGATCGAACTCGATGACGCTGGCGCTGATGTCGACGAGGATGCGGGTTCCGTCGCGCCTGACGAAGGCCACGTCGTCGAACGTGCCCGAGCCGTTGAGCAGAACGTCCAATAGCCTGCTGACGCTTTGCTCGCGAGCATCATCGGGGAACAGGTCGCTGAGGCGCATGTGGAGCAGAGATTCTCTTCGATAGCCGGTGAACTCCTCCGCCCTGCGATTCACCCGAAGAATGCTCGTGTCGGCTGGATGAACCGAGAAGATGGCGTCGTTGGCGTTTTCGATGAGGATGCGCTGGCGATGCTCGGACTCACGCAGTTCAAGGGTCCGCTCGAATACCTTGCGCCGCATGGTTCGCCCCCAAAGCAGTGACCCGATGGTGAGTAAAGCGAGAACTCCCACCGCGACAAGCGGTATCACGAGGATTGCAGAGGGGGGCGAGTTGCCACTTTGGGGAGGGGCACCGAACCAGCGGCGATAGTATCCATCCTTGAGCCCGCTCGACTCCAGGGATTTCAGCCCGTGATTCAGCAGAGCCAGCAGTTCTTCGTTGCCTTTTCGGACGGCAATGGAATAGCCGCGACGCTGTTTAGGCTCTCCGACCACCTTGACGAGGTCCTCAAGGCCGCTGCGCTGAATCAGGCTGCGGCCTGTCAGTTCGTCGCCAACGAAGGCTT
>Ga0315554_1001026_pt1 | contig 16597 bp, 19 predicted proteins | sample SalMarSW160370MG_FD_202114 | JGI IMG/M metagenome (GOLD analysis project Ga0315554, IMG submission 202114) | Salt marsh sediment microbial communities from the Plum Island Ecosystem LTER, Massachusetts, United States - Salt Marsh Sediment SW1603-70 ... | reverse complement strand
ATTGATTAAAAAACTTTTTAATTTATTAAAATCAATTTTAAATTCTTCATCGGGAGTAATTGAGTAAGTCCCTTCAAATAATTTTCCATCTTTAAATGAATAGTCTATCCTGGCGGTTAAACCGGCAATATATCCTTTATATGACAATGCATCGATACCAAAGCCATGGAAAAATTGCATATAACTTTCGGTTTCAGTTGCTTTTACTTTATCTATTTTACTTCCCCAGGCAACACCTCTAAAACCGGGTAGGTCGTTATATATTTTTATTTGACTGTATAAAAAACCATTCATTAGAAAGATATTCAAGAAAATAAAAAATGATAATCGCTTTAAAACAACAAGCATACTTTTCATTTCTTATAACCTAATATTTAATAGCTATAATTATAAAGATAGTATTGTTATTTTATACAATTGCCAGGCATTTTTCCAGGTCAAATAAAATGTCATCGGTATTTTCCAAACCTGCAGCTAATCTTATACCTCCGGGATCTATACCATATTCAATTAATTTATCAGCCGGTACCATGGAATGCGTCATAGAAGCCGGATGTTCTATTAAAGTTCTTGTATGCCCAAGACTAACAGCAAGTGTCATAGTATAAGCATTTTTTGCTGCAAAATTCATAAACCGCCTGCCGTTTTCTTTACAATCCAGATTAGTTTTTCCTTTGAGAGTAAAATAAATTAAGCTGCCTGGAGCAAAATTGCCGTTAAAATCAATCATTTGTTCTTTTGCCAACGAATAAAAACGATAACTTTTTAATCCAGGGTAATTAACCATTTCAACTTTAGGATGAGCTTCTAAAAATTCAGCTATCCGTATTGCACTCTTTGTTTGCTGTGAAATCCTAAGATGCAACGTAGGTAATCCGTAAGTTAAAACTGTCCATGCAGCTTTTGTATTTAGAACTGCGCCAAAATCTTTACGATATAACATCAAAATATCATGGAACTTTTTTGGACCAATTACAACGCCGCCCATATCGGTACCAAAACCACCGATTCCTTTTGTTAATGAGTGAACAGTAAAATCGGAACCAAATTCAATCGGTCTTTGGCAATATGGAGTTGCAAAAGTATTATCTACCACAACATAGATTTTGTTTTCTTCCGTTCGGCTTTTATTTTCTTCATTTACAATTTCTTTAACTGCTTTTATATCTATGATATCAAGATTTGGATTTGCCGGAGTTTCAAAATATATCACTTTTGTTTTACCGGTTATATTGTTTTTTAAATTTTCCAGATTAGTTAAATCTACAGAAGTATTTTTGATATTATATTTTGGATACCAGTTATTAAGCAAAGAAAATGTACAACCGTATAAAGTTTTGTGAGTAACTATTTCATCACCTGAATTAGTTAAAATACCAAGAATTGCTGAGATAGCTCCCATCCCCGTTGCAAATGTAACCGCTACTTCACCTTTTTCTACAAAGGCAAGGTTTTCTTCAAGTAGATCTTTATTTGGTTCGCCCAGTCTATCATAAATATAAATAGGTCCTGGTTTACCGTCAATTAAACTTGAATGAGCAAATTCTTCAAAACCTTCTGCTCCCCTTTCTACAGAATCCAATCTAAAAATTACTGAACTGGAGAGCGGCGAAATTACGTGGTGTGAATAATCCCATTTATTTGAATAATTTTTTCCATAAATCAAATGTGTTTGCACTGAATATTTTGATTCATCGATCCCCTCATCTACCGGTAAGTCGGTTTCAGGTTTATTATGAATATCAGTTGACATGATATTCCCCTTCCTTTCATTTTTATTTAACTTGATAAGTTATGTTATGTAAAAATTCTTGCCTGTTTATTTTTTACTTTCCTATTTATCAGCAAGAACTGAACCGTTATTAGTCTTTTGAACAAAAACGGTTAATGTAAATAATATTCTTATATAATCTAAAATGTAACTTAAGAAATAAAAATTAAATTTTCTTCACAAAAAGATGGATTAAATATCTGCTAATTATGATAAGAGATGTTGTAAGTCTAAACTTTTTCTACTTGTATTTTGTTCAAGGTTATTAGAGGATTGTTTTCTATCGGGGCTACATTAATTTTTGAACCTGTTAATTTTGCAATAAATTCAAAGAGACTATAGTTAATGTAAGACATATCAAAACTTATAAACTCAATTATATCATCAAAAAGATTGTTTAACACTGTACTATCATTTGAATTCAGTTCATTTTCGATATTAAGTGAAAATAGTCTTTTAATCAGCATTTTAATTCCAGGTAGTTCACTTTCAATATTCTTTCCTTTTGAATCTTTTTCCGTAATGTCCAAAGAAATAAAAGCTGTTAACTTTTTCTTTTCATCATGAACCTCTTTTTCAGAGCTTATTGAATAGTCAATTTTAGACAACGAATTCAATTCGTTTGTATCGATGATTGTATGAAACTCAATCTCTGATGCCACAAACGAAACAGACAGATTTTTCCCAGACAAAAAAAACAGCTCTTTGATCTGCCACTTTTTCTGCATTATGTATTGAACGGCTTCGGAACACTTTAATGTATCAGTATATTGAAAATCTTTTTTTGCAAAATTATTTCTGCTATACTGACCAGTATAATAGTTTGTTTTCGAACCATTCAGATTTAATTGTATATCCTTAATTTTATCCAACATGGTAAACTCCCTAATCTATAATCGAAAAAAGGGGGAATTACTTTAGGATTATTTGCCTAAATTGACCATTTTTTGGTCCGGTGTATATTCAATTAAATCCGGATTTTGGAGATGTATTAAATCATTTACTAAAAATTTGATTTTTTCGATGGATTGGTGGGTAATGCTGAAATCGTCGTTAAATTTTTCTTTTTCATCGGAATTTAACTCATCTTCAATATTTTTAATAGACATTAGAAGGCTTGCTAAAGGGTTATTTATTTTATGTCCAATTGTACATGCCATTTCAATAATAGCTTTATTATGCTCGATATTTTTTAATTCATTTTGGAGATTATGAATTCTAATACCTGATCTTATTCTTGCCAATAGTTCCTGGTTATCGACGGGTTTAACTAGAAAATCGTCTGCACCAACATCAAGTCCGATAACCCTGTCTTTTAACGAGGCCCTTGCGGTTAAAATTATAAAATAAATCAACTTATATTTTTCATCATTTTTTAAAATTTTGCACAACTCAATACCATCCATAATCGGCATGGTCCAATCTGCAATTATAACCTTGGGTTTGTGCTGCTTTAAAATTTCAATAGCTTCTTCACCATTTACAGATGTTACAACTTCATAACCGTTTTTTGATAATAACTTATCAAGAATATACCTTGTATCTTTTTCATCCTCTACAACTAAAATTTGATCTTTTGTCATTTAACCTTCAACCAATTTTTTTATTTTTTCCAAAAGAAGATTGTAATCCATAATTGGTTTTGTAATATAATCTTCAGCCAAGCTTTCTTTAAAGAATCCCGGTCCATCAGTAACCAATGAATATGCCGTAACAAGTAAAATTGGGATCTCTAAATATTTAGGATTTTCCTTAACCAACCTGGATAAAATTACTCCGTCAACTTTTTCATCATTAAGATAAGTATTCTTCAAATTTATATCCATAATAATTAAAGAAATTGATCCATTCTTTAATTCTTTAAATAATAAATCCCCCTCTTCAATAATTAAAGGCAGATAACCCTCCCTTTTTAAAAGGTACTTATAAAACTCCTGGGAAAAAGGATCATCTTCAACAACAATAATATTTTTCACTTTTTTTTAATTTAGATACTTTACAATAATACTAATTCGCCTGTTCACAAGACTATATGGATCTTTTTTATCTCTTAATCTTCTATCTGCATAACCCCTAATTTCTTCAATTTGATTAGGGTTCAGTTTACTGATTGATAAAGCTCTTCTTGCAGAATTAGCTCTATCAGCGCTTAACTCGAAATTAGTGTATCCAATATTATTTCCGTGATACGGACGTGAATCAGTATGCCCTTCAATAACTATTTTATTCGGCAGCCGTGAAAGTTGATCACCTATTTTTTGTAATAGACTAACCATAGCAGGTTTTAGTTTAGCATTGCCAATTTCAAAGAAAATGTCGTTTGTAGAATCGATGATTTCAATTCTTAAGCCCTCATCTACAATTTCTATTTTAATTTGATTGACTAAATTAATATAATTAGGATCATCTGAAAGTTCATTTAAAATTTTCTCCCCCATTTTTTTTAACTCTTGCTTTTCTGTTTCCCTTTGATCGAGTGTCTTTTTCAGATCAAGATCTATAAACTGGGAAGTATTTCCTTCTAAAATATTTTTCCCTTTGTCAGAAAATCCAATTGGATCTTTAAAATAATGTGCAACAGCTTCTTTTATTGTTTGATCTTGACCTAAAATCCATAAGACAATGAATAAAGCCATCATTGCAGTAACAAAATCAGCATAAGCAACTTTCCAGGCTCCACCATGGCCACCATCATGATGCCCTTTTTTCTTTTTAATTATGATTGGATTTCCTTCAGGATTAAGCACTCTTGCCTCTTACATAATTTTCCAGTTCTGAGAATGAAGGACGTTCCTCTGAAAAAATTGTTCTTCGAGCAATTTCTACGGCGATAATAGGGGGATTGCCTTTTGCATATGCGACTATACAACTTTTAATAGTATACAGGAATCGTATTTTATTTTCGATACTATGTTCTACACTGGACGCAAGAGGATTAACAAAACCATATGCCATCAGGACTCCTAAAAATGTTCCAACTAAAGCAGCAGCAACATGTTCTCCAACAACTTGAGCCCCTTTATCAATCGAGCTCATTGTAATAATAATACCTAAAACCGCGGCTACAATACCTAACCCTGGCAAAGAGTCTCCTACTTTTGTAAGTGTTGCAGCAATGGGTTTTGATTCAATTTCAAATGTTTCAATTTCAGTATCTATTAAACCTTCAAGTTCATGAGGTGGAACACCGCCTGTTAACATTACTTTCATCGTATCACAGAAGAAATCTCTTATAAAGTGATTATTTATAAATTTTTTATTTTGAGATAAGATATCACTTTCTTCAGGATTTTCGACATGTTTTTCTATCGATAATAAACCATCCCTTTGGGCAACAAGAAATAAATCGTTAAAGGATTTAAGTAATTCCAGATAATCGGCTTTAGAATAGTGATTGCCTTTTATAACATTTGGTATTTCTGCAAATATTTTTTTAAGCAATGAAAGAGGGGAAGATATAAGAAGGCTTCCAACTGCGGCCCCCGCTATAACAATAAACTCCGCCCATTGCATTAATAAAACTAAGTTACCGCCGGCGATTAAAAAACCAGTGATTATAGATATTATAACAACAGCTATTCCAACTATAACAAACATATTACTCTTCTACAATAATTATTAAATTGAAATACTATTATTTTAAATACTACTTTAAAAATGTAATAGTATTCCCTAAAATAGTTTTTGAATTTTCTATTTTTCCAACAATAGTAAAAATTTGGCTGCATTTTGTTTTTATATAATCCCAGTCAATTGCCGGAATTTCTAGAGCTTTCTCTATATCGTTACAAACAATGCTAATAATAGGGTAACCTATTGTACCCCCAGCGCCTTTCATTTCATGTACTTGACTATACAGCAAATCTTTATTCTTTGATTCCAGGGCTTTATCAATTTTTTGCTTTTTTAATGGATAATGCTCAAGAAATATTTTACGAAGCTGATTTAGTATTTGCTTGTTTTCATCTTCTGCCGTATTAATTTTTTTTGCATTTTTTAAAAAATCAACACCCAGGATTTCATTAACATTATTTATAATAACATCTTTTTTGAGAGGTTTTGGAATAACTGTATGAGCTCCTGCCTCGGTTGCAGCTAGAACATTTGCTTTACTTGTATTTCCACTAATTATAATAACCGGGATATTTTTCAATGTATCGATAACTTTAATTACCTGGAGCATTTTAACACCGTCAAAATTGGGCATCATTAGATCAAGAAATATGAGATCCGGTATATACTTTAAAGCTTTTTGAATCCCTTCCAGGCCATCCAGGCAATTAACTACTTCAACAACATAGTCGTCAAAGAAATTTGTTAAAGTATGCCTAATTAAATCTGAATCATCAACAACCAATATGGTTACTTTTTTATCCGGCATAATATTAATTTGAAATTTTATTTACTTTAAGTTTTGATAAATCTTTAATTTCTTCCCTGACTTTATCATCAACACTTACCTTTCCAACAGGGATATTTATTGCAATGTTTTTAACACGTTCATAAATCTCGCCTCTTAATATTTCCATATTCCCGGGAGCTGTAATACCTATCTTAATTTGGTTTTCAGCTATAGATAAAATTTTAATCCTGATTTCAGAATTTATTATTATTTCTTCATTTATTTTTCTAGTAAGAATTAACATTTATTTGCCTTATTTAACTACGGCTTAAAAAGATTGTAGTTCATGCTGTAATTACTATTACTTAAAATCGTCTGATATCCGATTTTATCATCCTGGTTAAGATAAACAGGCGATTTCAAGTTTATAGTAATCTTCAAAGGATCTTTATTTAACGTTACTATCCCGAAAGCTTCGTAATTTTTTTCCATCGGGAAAGATTCGTCAATTACCCTGATTCCAACCATCGGGAAACATATTTCCGGTTTTTCAACAGAGTTTAACCAGTAAAAAAGTTCATCCTCGGTTTTTATTAACACATAATTTTGTAGGGTTTCAAACCCAATCAAACCGGAGGTGAATTTTACTATATGCTCCTTTTGGAATTCAATTTCACCGAATTGGTGTGTTGTTATTTTCATTTTTGCTCTCTTACTATTACTATATCAACTCTTCTATTTTGAGCTCTGCCTGAAGCTGTTTCATTGGAAGCTATAGGCTTATATTCTGAATTTCCAACAATAGAAACTCTTTCTGCTTTTAAATTTTCATTATTAATTAAATAATAAGCCGTATTTAAAGCTCTCATTACCGATAAATGCCAGTTTGATGGAAAACTAGATGTATTTATTGGAACATTATCAGTATGACCTTCAATTCTTATTTCATTTGGAATCTTGTTTAAGAGTGATGCAATTTTGTTAAGCATTTGAAGTGAATTTTTATTTAAATCAGCACTCCCGGACGCAAACAAAATTTCATCAAGAATATGTATTATGATCCCATGTTCATTTTCCTCAAGTTTAATTACCTTTCCATAATCGTTTTCGGTAATAAGCTGTCTAAGGTGATTTCTAAGTTCGTCAACAGGAGTAACAATTAAATCTCCGGATTTTGTATTTAGATCTATTATCTTCCTACTTCTGCTGCTAAAAGAATTTTCAAAAGCATATTTTATTTTATCATACTTTTTTATATCAATATTTGAAATTGTATAAAGTATAATAAACAGACCGAGCAGTAATGTTATAACATCCGCATAAGTAATTAAGTAGCGGTCTTTCTCTGGATCAATCTCTGAAAGCTTTACATTAGAAATTAAGGAAAAAGAAGCTTTCTTTGTTCTTTTTGGGGTAGCATGCCTAACAGTCTTGCTTTTATTACCGACGGTACTTCCCCGTTCTGCAATGCTAGTATTCCTTCCAGTGAAATCTCCATCATATATTTTTCGTCCGAATGACATTTTTTTAATTTATCACCAATTGGAAACCATAAAATATTTGCGCTAACAATCCCCCAGAGTGTTGCAATAAATGCTGTTGCTATGTTGTGAATGAGTACATTGGGGTTTTCTCCGGCACTCGCTAATGTCATAATTAAACCCATAACTGTACCAATAATTCCCATAGTAGGTGCATATCCACCCATCTTTGAAAACACCTGGATATTAGAAAAATGTCTTTCTTCCATTGCTTTCATTTCCGTGAAAGCTAAGTTTTCCAATGATTGAGGATCCGTACCATCTACTGCATATCTAATTAATTTTTTAGGAAAGGAATAATCAATCCTGTTGATATATTTTTCAATAGTTAAAAGTCCTTCCCGTCTAGATATTATAGAGAATTCTATAAAATTATTTATAAGTTTTGTTAAATTATACTTTTGAGGCCAGTATGCAAGTTTAATTACCGACATCGCATCAATAAATTTTTCCAGACCAAAACCAATAATTACAGCTGCAAAAGTTCCTCCAAACACAATTATTAGTGGAGGAAAGAGAAACAAAGCTTTAAATGAACCGCCTTCAAAAATAAAGGCGCCGAATATTGAAAGTACTCCGAGTCCAAACCCGATAAATGCCCCATATTTGAATTTCATAGATAATCCAATAGAGATTGGGGTAAAAACATTGATGCCAGTTTATAATTCATATCTAACGTATAATTCATGTTTTGAAGTTGCGTTACAGCTTTTGCAATATCAACATTTTGCTTTTGTGATAATAATACTTCAACGTTGGTTTGCTGGTTTGTAATCAAATCTGAAGTATCATTTAATTGATTTGCAATATTTCCGTTCGCTGATAAATTATTCACAATCCTGGCACTAAAATCTTTTACAATTTGTACCTGTTCATCAGTAGGCTTTATTCCATTCTTTAAGTTATCTCTAATTAAAATTAGAGTATTAAAAATATCATTTTTTTGATTAGCCGATAACGAAACGGAAGAGCTTGAATTTTTTTCTTCAAGTGAACTAAGATCCAAAGAGAAATTAATCTTTTTCGATGAATCATTAATATTAAATGAAAATGAACTGCTTCCATCTAACGATTTCATTGCACCAGTTGTAGAATCGAATACAACTGTTTTAGCTGTCGGTGGAGTTGAATAAATTGAATTATTGCTTGAATCCAAAATATCATAACTGAGAGAATATGTATTAGCAGCAGTTTTTGTATAATTTAAGTTTAACGTATATTGATTTCCCTCTGCATCATAAATATTCATTTGATTTGAGATAACATCATTTATGTTGCTGTTTACATCGATGTTCCCATCCTGTTTTACTATTGTACCGAATACTTCCTGACCGGTCATATTAATTTTTTGGAGAACATTAGGCGAAAGCCGGATACTCTGCTCTCCTGAAACATCATTCAACTTTACTTCTACAGATTTACCGTCTGCTGTATAACCATATGGTTTACCGGATTGATCAGTACCGGAGAAAATATATTTGCCGTCATATTCGGAATTTGCAAAATTTAAGATTGATTGTAGTGAAAGATCTATTTGATCTGCAAAAGAGCTTAAATTTCCGTCGTTTGCTGCATTTTGTACAGAAGTAAGACTTGTTAAAACATTTACAACTTCGGATTGTATTGATTCCATTGCAAACGAAGTTTCATTCACAAAGGCAAGTCCGTTTTGAATATTACTTGTAAAAGTATCCATTTGTGAAATTTGATTATTCATTCTTAATATTTGTGATGTACCACTCGGGGAATCGGAAGGTTTATTAATTTTCTTGCCGGTGGAAATCTGCGTATTTAATGTGCTTAACTGGTTTTTAAGCAGATTAATATTATTGAGATAAGAATTTGAAATCGATAAATCTGATATTCTTTTCATTATTGCACCAAATTTAAAACTGTTTGAAGCATTTGATCAGCGACCGTGATTAATTTTGCCGAGGCATCGTAAGAACGCTGATAAGTAATAACATTTGTCATTTCTTCATCAACAGAAACGCCCGAGTAAGAATTTTTCTGATCCTGCAATTGTTGAAGAATTAGCTGTGTTGAATTTGCAACTTGATCCGCGGAAACTTTATCATTTCCAATATTGCTTACAAGGTTAGAATAGCTATCTGCAATAGTGGAACCGTTTAATAATTTCTGGCTATTTAAATCCGCAATTTTAAGAGCGATATCACCATTTCCGCCTGTACCGTCGGCTGAAACAGCTATATTATTATTATCCGATAAAATCTTGTCGTTTATTTTTAAAATTCCATTTTGATAACCATCAAAAAAGTCAATACCTGTTTCCGGCGGATTCGTATTTGTATAACCCGTTGAATGAACACTATTTACAGCATCAACCAAAGTGTTCATTACGTCATTTAAATTATTTTGGTACTTGTTGATAGTGGTCGAATATGAATCAAGCTCTGCATATAATTCCCCGCCCTGAACATTGGCAACATTGCTTCCATCGCTGGTTGTTAATGTCAGGTTATCATTTGTGGAACTAATTTTAAATTCTACGGAAACATTTTGATCAGCAGCAAAAACACCACCTACTGAAATAATAGCTGCATTAGAAGAATTATAACTGACACTTATATTTGTCATCTGGCTTAATTGATCAATGACAGCGTCACGTTGATCCAGCAAATCATTATTTTCAGCTCCTGCAATTGAAGAAGCGGATATTTGAGTATTTAATGTTTGTACTTGTTTCAATAAATTATTAAGAGTTTGAACCTTGGATTTTGCATCTTCGAGCAGACTGCTCTTAATTTCATCCAATCCCTGATACACCGTTTGTACCTGACTCGATAATTTTTGTGCAGCCTGCACAACATTAGTTCTTAAAGTCGGAGAGTTCGGTGTAACAGCCAGTTCATTCCATGAATTAAAAAATGAATTTATTAAAGATGATATTCCCATATCCGAAGGTTCAGGGAAAAGAGATTCTACCTGGCTGAGAATTTCAGAACGCTGGCTGCTATCGTTATATGTGCTGTTATTATTTCTAATTTGAGTATCGGTAAGCTGGTTCCTTGCTCTTGTAATCTGGTCGATTTTAACACCGGTTCCCCAGATCATGCCTGCTAAGGCCTGGGGATTTGTAGTAGACAAATTTACTCTTTGTCTTGAATAATTTTCATTTGCAGCATTCGCTACATTATGAGATGTAACATCTAGTGCACCTTGATAGGCTGCTAAGCTGCTTCTTGCAATATCGAAAATTCTGCTTAAGCTCATATTATACTTTTCTATCCAATAAAGGATGTTTGTTTAGACCTATTAACATTGCAATTGTTTCTCTCAGGAAACTCCGCGAATGTTCAATTAAAATTTTGTTCTGATCATTTATTTTTGAAGACTTACCAATCAAATCTTTAATAGAATTTCGTAAAAGATTTATTACTTTTACATTTATTTCTGTTTTATTGTTTACAGCATTTAAAAATTCAGATAAAGAAATTGCTTTGAGATTTAATCCGAATTCCTGAGCTAAATTTTCTATTGCCAAAGAAATTTTCTTCCCATTCAATTCAATCCTGGATAATAGTTTTTCCTCATAAACTAAAGAATCATGCAGACGGTTAATATCATTTTGTACAATTGCTTTTTGCTTATTAACACAGCATCCTAAAAAATTTTTTAGGCTGTCTTCCTGTTCTTTCAGAGCTGAGATTAATTCATTTGTTTTCATAATTTTTTAACCATTAAAATGATTTAAATATCCTATTACCCTTGTTATATAATTTTTCGTCTCTTCAAAAGGAGGGACGCCATTAAATTTTTCAACTGCTCCAGGACCTGCATTATAGGAAGCCAAAGCCAAGTTTACGTCCCCATTATATAATCGAAGCATTTGAGCCAAATATTTAGTTCCTCCAAAGATATTTTCTTTTGGATCCAAAATATTATTTACACCCATTTCCTGGGCTGTTTGGTCCATTAATTGCATTAATCCCTTTGCTTTTGCCTTTGAAACAGCTTTCTCATTTCCCGCAGATTCGGCCAAAATGATAGATTTAACCAAATTTTTGTCCACATTATATAATTCTGAAGCCTGATCAATTATAGACTCATATTTATTCAATCTATTTAATGAAGTTTGGCTAGGAGGAATTGAGAAAAAATTTTCATCATGATTCTTTAAATCGATTTTTTCTACTGCTTTTCCCGCAGGTTGAGCTTTCTCAATACCAACTTTGTTGATTTCCTGTGTTGCACTTTTTTCTGCTAATTTCTTATATAATAAATCTGCAATACCAATACCTTTTCCTTCGGATATTTTTGAAGCGACCGCATTCTGGAAAATCATATTGAAATAATCCCCACCATAACTATCATCACCAAAAAGTCCATTGGTATTTTTCGTCATGCTTTTCAACATCATTGCTGTAAAAAGACTTTCAAATTGCTTTGCTGCTTTTTTCAGTTTTTCTTTGTCTTTTGCCGAAAGATTAGCATCAATATCCGGTGCAGACTGAAAATGTTTTAATTCATTTGTAACTTTTAAATTCATATACTCTTGTACCACAGACTTTAGTCTGTGTTTTTATTATTAGCACAGATTAAAGTCTGTGCTACAGAAAAATTATTTAAATAATTATAATTTCCGCAATTAAAGCTCCGGCTTCTTTTAAAGCCTGGAAAATGGAAATAATATCCTGCGGTGCTACTTTTAACGAATTAAGAGCAGCAGCAACTTCCTGTACGTTCGAAGCACCTTTTATCGCAATCGCATTGGTTGAATCCTGAACAACATAAGGAACAAGATTATTTACAACTGTTGTTGTGCCATTTGAAAATGCATTTGGCTGTGAAATAATCGGGTAAGATTCTATTGTAATATTTAAATTTCCATGAGAAATAGTTGCTGGCTGAATTTTTACATTGTTTCCGGCAACTATTGTACCTGTACGTTCATTTAAAACAACTTTTGCAGGATAATCAACCTGAACTTGAAGAAGTTCCAATTCAGATATAAAGCCTACAAGATCGTTCTGTCTATCTGCGGGAACACTAACTTTAATTTCACCTGCATCAACAGATTTTGATGTGTTTTCACCAAACTTTGTATTTATAGCTTTCGAAATATTATCTGAAGTAGTCATGTCAGGATCTCTTAAGAATAAGCTTATTTCTTTGTTAGAAAGACTATTCACATCAACGGGAACCTTCAAAATTCCACCTCTTGGAACTCTGCCGGCTAAAGAATGATTTTTTGCTATCCGGCTGCCTATTGATGTTCTTATATCATATCCCCCGGTAGAAATTGAACCCTGTGCAAAACCCATAACTTTTCCATCCATGCTAGATAAAGGGGTCATCAACAGGGTACCACCAAGTAAACTTGTAGCGTCTCCAAGAGAAGATACAGTTACATCAAAATTAGCTCCTTGTTTTAAATAAGAATTTAATGTAGATGTAACCATTACTGCAGCTACGTTTTTTGTCCGTAAATTAGTCTGAGGGACAGTAATTCCGAACCTTTTGAGCATGCTTGTTATAGATTGAATTGTAAAAAGTGAGCGCTGGGTATCACCGGTTCCGGCGAGCCCGACAACAAGCCCATAACCAATTACCTGTTCAGAATTTTCTCCGGTTATGTAAGTAATATCTTTAATTCGCTGTGCGAAAAGATTTGTAGAAATAAAAAGAAATAATACTGACAGTGATATAATTTTTTTCATATCAAAATATCCAATGAAAAAATTTTGTTAACCAGCCGGGGTGTTGAGCATTATCAATCATTCCGCTTCCTTCAAATACAATTTCAGCTTCCGATATATTGTATGAATAAACAGAATTATCGGCCTGTATATCGGATGATCTTACAACACCTTTAATAAAGACTGTCTGCTCTTCCCCGTTAATTGAGATTCTTCTGCTTCCTTTAATAACGAGATTCCCGTTTGCAAGTACCGAATCAATAGTGGCACTAATTTTAGTTTGTACCATCCCTGTTGTTTTAGTAGAACCGGATCCGGTAAAATCATTATTTGATCCTATTCCGATATCTGTGTTCGGTACCGGGCTTGACGAGCCAATAGTTCCGGAAGCTGTAAAACCCAAATCACTTTTCTTTCCGGCTGAAGTCTCCGCATTATTGGATGCCTGAGATGATTCGAGAACTACTATAGTAATTGCATCTCCAACCCGGTTTGCTTTCTGATCAGAGAAAAGTGATTGAAACGAATTTTGCCGCATGTCTTGAGGAAAGACATTTATAGCTGCAAAAAAAACTAAGCTTGTAATAATTATTTTTAACATATTATTCAACTATAATAACGTTGTTTGAATCAAGAATTTTAGCTTTAAAATGTTTTCTATCTTTTGTAACGATAATAATAATATCGCCTTTTACTCCATCCTGTTTGGCCTCTGCATCGGTTGAAACTTTTACACTTCCAGAGATAGCAGAAGCAGTTATATGATCTCCTTTATTAATAATAGGTATTTCCTCCAATAACTCTTTCAGTAAGATCGAACCGGGCTGTATTTTTACTTTACTGCGCCATCCTTTTAATTCATCAGGGGATTCAATTGGGGTACCTCTTAAATCAGTGACATTTGTTAATTTAAATTCCACATCTTCATTAGAAACAGGTTGCCCAGGTTCAATTTCATTTTTTGCCATGCAAACCGTTTTGAAGAGTTTTAACCGAACCGTGATATAAGTCTGAATAACACGTGAATTTGGTTTAATCACCCTTATAGGTATATATGCAAAGCTATTGCCTAAATTAATTTTAGTCTCATTTCTTATTTCAATCTTTCCTTCCAATTCCGGTGCTTTTAGAATTGTAAACTCATATTTATCATATTGGGTCAGCTTATTCTTTAAATATTCATCCACAGACTTTTTCAACTTCTCATTTGGAGTGAAAAAAATTGTTAACAATATTAAAAACGAATAAATCATAAATTAATATGTTAAATGGAAAACCTGTCCAGCGAAGCCTTGGCGTAACTGGATGTTAAATGGAAAATGGAAATACATTTTATAAATTCCTTGATCTTTTAATCTTCAATCTTTCAATTTCTTATTTACCCTTGCAAATTATTTGCTACAGACATCATTTGTTGAACTGTTTGCACAGTTTTAGAATTCATTTCATAAGCTCTTTGTGCAGCTATCATTGCTATCATTTCTTCAACTATATCAACATTTGATGATTCAAGATAACCCTGGTGGATATCACCAAAACCATCCTGCCCGGGTGTACCTAGAATTGGCGTACCGGCTGCATCGGTGGCAGCGTATAGGTTATCACCTAGTGGCTTTAAACCTGCCGGATTTATAAAACGAACCAGCTCAATATTTCCCAAAACAAATTTACTCCCGTCATTCTGATGAGCTTCCACAGTACCATCACGACCTATTGCTAATCCGGTAACTTTATCATCAACCGTAAGGCCCGGATCTAAAAGCAGGCCGTCAGCCGTAGTAATATTTCCATCCGCATTTGTTTGGAATGATCCGTCACGTGTATAGACATAAGTTCCGTCAGGTTTTTGTATCTGGAAAAAGCCGTCACCCTGGATAGCTAAATCAAGCTGGTTATTTGTATTTACTATATCACCCTGCTTGAAAATTTTTGATGTAGATGAATTTTGTACTCCAGTGCCAACTAAAATTGTATTAGAAGTTGTTTCATCTATTCCGGGTGTAGGTGTTGTCTGCGGATTTATCTGAACATCCTGGTACATCAAATCCTGAAATTGGGCTTTGTTCTTTTTAAATCCGGTGGTATTTACGTTTGCGATGTTATTTGAAATAACCTCAATATTTACCTGTTGTGCGTACATACCTGAAGCTGCGGTGTTTAATGCTGTTGTCGGCATATTATTTTACTCCTTTTTTATACTTTTCCAATTTCATTTGCTTCTGCTAAAGATTTATCTAAATAGATTACCATTTTTGATGCTGAATCATATTCGTTGTGAACTTTAATCATATTTGTCATTTCTTGAATCGGGTTTACATTTGATTCTTCCAGATAACCCTGGCTTACTTGATAATCACTTTCATCTGCCATAAAATATCTACCATCTACCGAAGAGAAACTAGTTCCATCTTTTCGTGTGAATTTATCGGAAGGATCAAGTTTCACTAAAAGTAATTTATCGACATAAGTATCACCGACTCTGATTTCCCCGTTCTTAGATATTTTAATGGCTTGGTTTTTATCCAATAAATAAGCATTTAAATTTATGGGACCATTTGTTCCAAGAACCTTTTTCCCTTGATCATTGATTAAAAATCCGTCATCTGAAACCGAAAGTTTCCCGCTGCGTGTAAAGTCCATACCGTCTAATCCCTGAATAGCAAAAAATGCATCTCCATTCACACTTAAATCAAGCGGGTTACCAGTAGGGACAAGATTTCCCTGGCTGTAATTAGTTGCCTGTTGAATTTCAACTTTATTAAATTGTGAAATAACTTCTGTAAAAGGCATGGCTTTTTTATAACCGTTTGTATTAACATTTGCCAGGTTATTTCCGATTACTTCGATACTTTTAAATTTTGAATCCATGCTTCTACCGGCTAAGAATATTCCTTTTATCATTTTTTTGCCTTACTTATTATTTGAACTAAATTGAGCTAACTGATACGATTTAATTTTTGCAGCGAGCATTATTTCTCCTTTACCGATTTTTAATCCTTTTGCTTTTTTAGAAACCGAACTTACAACAACATCTGAAGATTGATTAACAAGCTTGGTTCTAGCTAGATTTAATTCAGGGTTATCTTTAATAATACTCCCTTCAGTTCTAATCAAGTTTATATTTTCTTTGAGCTTCTTCTTTACTGATTTTTGATTCTCAATTTTTACTCTTCTGATAAACACAACAAGAAATATTACAATTGAAAATCCGATTATTATAAAGAATTTCAGATTATCACTAAAAAAAGAACTTGATTCAAAATCGGGCTGCTGAAAAGAATGA
>Ga0315554_1001023_pt1 | contig 16617 bp, 19 predicted proteins | sample SalMarSW160370MG_FD_202114 | JGI IMG/M metagenome (GOLD analysis project Ga0315554, IMG submission 202114) | Salt marsh sediment microbial communities from the Plum Island Ecosystem LTER, Massachusetts, United States - Salt Marsh Sediment SW1603-70 ... | reverse complement strand
GGTTTTGAAGTTCCCGATGAGTTCGTAGTGGGTTATGGATTAGATTACAACGGAGAATACCGTAATTTGCCCTTTATTGGCATCCTCCATCCCGAGCTAATCAAAGGCGAGGGGCCGCGATAATCAATCCCAACTTAGCTCTCCTTTCTTCCGCGGCGATACTTAAAGTAAAAAACTGGGGATAAAAAATCGCCCCAAGTAACCTCCCTTTTCTTGGCTCTCCACCCACCTTCTTTTCTGCTTCCGCTTACCTTGCGCTGGGCTTTTTACTTCCCAACGCTTTTCAGCTTCTACTTACTCAGCGGTCGGCCACACTTGCCAAGTTTCTGTTCAATTACTTGGAGCATTATTATATTAACACACCACTCAAACTTTGTCAAGGGGGGGTACTGGCGGTGAAATTGCACATTGGTTGGCTTTGATACCACCGCAACTCGGGCAATGCTTTCCTGACTTAAAAACCTTCTTTTTCCCCGACTCTGTTTAATTATCGTCACCCTGACCCTTAGCAAAGGTAAGCTTCTTCGCCTTCGTCTCAGAATGACAGCTCTCGTGAAAGCTATTTGTGGGGCTGTACACTAGAACGCGGGGTTAAAGGCAAAAAGTATATGGGACAGGAAGGCTGAATCGCCTGCCGTAATGAAAGAAGGAATTGAGGTCAAAAAAGCCGATACTATGCTAAAATTCCAATTGATGCCAGGTAAATATTATGTCATCCGCCCTATGAGGTATGAGGATATCCCCCAGGTAGCCCAAATTGATAGAGAGGCTTTCCCTCGTGAGTGGGTGTTTCGCTCTCAATCGGCGTATAAGCGGGATCTTTACAATCCATCCGTCCGCTATATAGTGGCCTGTAATAAGAGGGATACGTCAGAATCTGAAGGACAGGCGATGCCGAAACCGCCCTGGTTCAAACGGCTCTTCAGACAAGAGCGTCATCTCAACGTATCGGAAAGCATAGTCGGCTTTTCGGGCTTCTGGATGATGATGAAGGAGGCACATATCATTGCCATTGGTGTAAGAGATAGTTATCGTCGACTTGGCATAGGTGAAGGTTTGCTTATCGAAACCATTGAACTAGCACAGATATTGAATGCTAATGTAGTCACTTTGGAGGTGCGTGCCTCTAATGAAATAGCTCAGGAACTTTATAAAAAGTATGGCTTCCAAGTGGTGGGGAGGCGCCCGAGGTATTATTCAAGCGACGGAGAAGACGCTATAATCATGAGCACGGATTATATTACCTCTATGCCATTTCAAACATCTTTGCAGCAGTTGAAAAAAGCCCATGCTCAAAGACATCGTTGGACTTTTGCCCGGGTCCGCTAACTATATTTACTCAGGATAGCCTTAAATGAATCTATAACAAGCCCTAGCTGCTGCCTATCAGCAGCAAAGGTGGAGAGCTTGAAAGACTTTGCCATGCCTGGCTGTGTTCCCCAAATGCCCCTTTCCTTTAATTCTTTATATAGGAAATATCCCCTCTCTCGAACCTGCTTGGAGATTTCGTAGAGCACAGGGGTGTCAAAGTGCAGCAAGTCATGCCTGTGAGGTTTTTCGCCTAATTGTGTAAAGCCTAATTTCTCAAGCTCAGCGGAAAACCACTGTGCTTTAGATACCTGCTCATCCCAATGCTGAACTCTTTCTTTTACATGGGGAAAGGAAGCCATGAGCGTTATCAGAGGGACACCCCTCACAGTACAGCCAAGGAGTTCAATATCTTTATTGCTATATGTGCCGGATTTTCTCAGTACTGTCTCTTCCCATTTCTTCTTCATTCCCAGTACCCCGACAGGCCCGGCAGAGGCCATGCTTTTGTGCCCGCTGCCAATAATGAAATCAGCTCCTATCTCACACATGTTTACAGGCATTCTGCCCACAGAGTATGCCCCGTTAAGGATATAAGGAATGTTATATTCTTGGGCGATTTCTCCCAGCCTTCCGGCATCAGGAAGATTTCCATAATTACCGTCCGGATAAGTTAATAGCATCAGCTTGGGGGCGTGTTTTTTTATGAGCGGCGCGTATTCGTTAACATCGACCCTGAATTCCGGATGTCCGGAATGAGGCACCTCGATTACATTTAGCCCCACCCGTTCAGCAGCTACGACCGTTGTGTAATGCCTGTTGCCGTCGACAAGAACCGAATCCCCCGGCCCGGCTAGAGAATGCATGACCATGAATTTAGCTTCTCGGGCTCCGTGGGTTATGGTGGCAACTTCACAGCCTAAGAATTGAGGTAAAAGCTCCTGGACAAAGTCTCGGATGGGGGGATTAGTTACATTACACAAAATGCCCTGGCAAAAATCACACACGGAATATCCATCCCCAAATTCCGTTAAAGCCTCCCTGGCAGCGTCGGTAAGCATGCTACCTGTCTGTAGAGGCATGAGGTTAATAAGCTCTTTATGTTGCCTTTTCAGGTTAGCGAGTTTTTGTAATGATTTATCTTCCGCTTGATTCACTGTTTTTCCCTCTCACAGGTCGTGACTCTATGGTCACAAATACAGCGCCAGCGACACCTATCTTCTTCTGCTGTCCTTCAATATGTTCTCGAACAGCTTCGGGGATTTGTAGATTAAGGTCGGAGAGATGCCTTATTCCCTTCACCTGATAGGTTAAGTTATCGTTGCTACGTTCTATTGCTGCTGCGGCACCCATGGCTATAGCATGCATATAGTTTATCCCGGTGTGTATGCCCGAAGGCGCAACATCGCTGTAGATACTGCCATCGGCAACGCAGATCTCGTTGAAACCGGCGGGACCGATTAATCTCTTGCCTGCTTCTTTTTCGACGACTTTCACTTCGATAGACTTGTCTTGCCATGCCAAAAATTCACATGGGGCAATCTCGTCTTTGTACCTTCGGGCGGTTTCCTCAATTGCCCTGGCTATTTTCTGTCCCCTGGCTGTCTTAGGGCTGGCTATATAGGTAATGGATTTAGCTATCTCTTCGTCGGAATACTCCGTTACAGAAAACTGGGGATATGCCAGCTTTCTTACATCGTCTATTTTATAAAGAAGCATCCCCAGTCGCTCAATGCCAAATCCTGCGTTGAACACAGGGTATTTGATGTCGAAATTCGCCAGGGCGACAGGCGAATACATTCCGATGTCCGCTATCTCGAGCCAGTTGCCCTTATGCTTGACGAAGGCCCCTTGCCCCTGCCCGGGGACGAGGCAGCTTGAACGAGCCTTATAATTAACGAAGACCTCCTGCTCTTGCCCGGGGGCATAGTATTTGGATGTTGCTACCTTGGTCTCAAATTTGATGTCGGAGAAGCCATATTGCTGCATGATATCCTTTGTAACCGCCCTTCCCGCATCTAGGGACATCTCGGGGTCCATGACCACGATGGATGCTGAGTGATGAACTCGCAAATGCCGGGCATCTTCTCTTTGTTCGTTGCGATATCTGGGCCCCACGGAGAATAAAGCGACTGGAAAGCTGACTTTATCTTGCAGTGCTGCTAAGGTGTGAAACCAGGTAGCCGTCATGTGACTTCTCAGAGTCTTGCCGGAAGGCACTGGCTGTAGTTCTTTCATCTCGGGGAAAACCTTGTCCAGGAGCTCCGTAGCCTGGTAATCAGTGATACCCAGTCCAGCAATGAGCTCTTCGATAAGATTATCCGCCTCGATTTCCCCTTTTTTATAATTTCTCAAAATGGTCTGCAGTTTTTCAATGTCAATTGCTTCTGCTATCTTCTTCAGTTGAGCTATTCTTCTTGCGCTCAGTCCTATGTCAGGGCGGGGCAATTCCGCTAAGTAAAAAGCCCTGTCGAGAATAACTCGGGCTTCCGGCCCATACTGCTTGACCACATCGCTGTCGGGCAAGATTGTGAGATTCTCGACCTCGTCAAAGCCCAGGTTTAGTAGAATCTGGCGAGATTTTTGAATTAATTCCCGTACAAGATGGGGTTCGCCTTTCTTCGGCAGAGAGATTTCAGTGCCGGTGGGAATAAGCTTCGCTGTAGCTGTCCAGGCATCGGTGAAGTTGCTTTTTGCCCTGGACTTTATTTCACCAGTATCGAAGGCTGCCATGCTATGTAAAGTATACCTCAAATAGACTATTCTATTCTATTCTACGCTCAGCCGCGTAAGCTTTCCTCGATTCTTACTTTGAGAAAAAGGTCACCTCTTCGCCCTGTTTCGAGGGATGGACTTTAATTCTTCAGAATTTTCTCGGTCACGAAATCCTTAACTACATCCGGGACTTCTTCTTTTGAACATTCGGTTCTCCACATTCCATCGGGAAAGTTGAAGAGCAACCACTTCCTGTGTGTCCCATTGCTCATTATCAGAACGAAATCACCTGTCTTGGGGTTCCGGGAAATTTCTATAAGACCTTTGTTCTTCAGCCCCCGCATTCGCATTCTGTCTCTAACTCTTATTTCCTCCATTTTCATTTTTGACACCTCCTTCTTGTCCTTATAGCCCTGCGTGGAATGCAGGGCGTTCGGGTCGGCAGCTCTTTTAGCCCCCGAACCGTTGCCCGGGGAGTAGCTAGCTTTCTATTGCTTTTCGCCCTTCTCTTCCGGGGTATCTCCTACCCTCTCCACCTCGATAGTGCATTCTGTCACTAGTGCGGCAATTGCTCCGAGCGCAGCCAGTACCGGGGCTGCCAGGACCGTTACCGCAGTCACACCAACGCCTACCGTCAGCGGAATGTCTATCAGAGGACGCCCCTTGTGTATCAAACGGACTCTTCTGATATTTCCTTGATGTATTAGCTCCTTGATCTTCTCGACCACTTGACTTCCATCTACAGTGAACTTCTCGGTTGCCATTGTCCTTAACCTCCTTTCAGTCTTAAGCTTTGTATGCTTATCTTCAGCCTCTGGCCTTGATGCACCGCAGCAAGTATTGCTTCAGCATGTTCAGCGCGGCTTCAGCAGCATCCCGTTTGTTTTCCTCTCGACTTCCCGGAAAGACGTGCTTCCGACTCAAGTTCTCGCCCTCGGCTGCCAGGCCCAGGTAAAACAGCCCGACCGGCTTTTCGGGAGTATCGCCCGAGGGACCGGCAATTCCGGTGTCGGAGACGCATATATCCACGTCCAGGAGCTTTCTGCCACCTTGAGCCATCTCCAGGGCCGTTTGTTCGCTCACGGCGCCATAATTTCCAATGGTCGCCTTTTGTACCCCGAGCAGGGCAATCTTTGCTTCGTTGCTGTAAGCTACCACAGAGCCCTTGAAGTAATCCGAACTGCCGGGGACGTTGGTTATCCTGTCAGCTATCCTGCCGCCGGTAGCCGACTCGACAGAGCCGATGGTCAAGGACTTTCCGGTCTTATCCTGGTATTCGCTTATCAGCCGGGCAATTTCTGCTTCCGTTTCCGCCATTATTCCCTCTTAGCTACTAAGTGCGTTGCAATTTTATTCATTCCACCATCCTCTGCCTGAACAGGAAAGTACCTAAAGCAAAGAACACTACGGTATAGCCAAGGACCCAGTAGAAATCTGTGGCAATGCTACTGAAGCCAGCCCCTATAATAGCATCTCTCGCCGCATCAATAGCATGGGCAAAGGGAAGAGCGTTACCTATACTATAAAACACGCCTCCTATCGCTTCTATGTCTATCCAGATTCCTCCGAGTAAAGCTACGAGGGTTATTATCACTGAGCCAACGCCCGAAGCTTGATTCACGTTAAAAAGCAGTCCCAGAATCATTCCCAGTTCCACAGAGCATATCCCCATGACGAGAAGGACGAGAAAAGCGAGGCCCGCATTCCCAGGCGTCTCAAGTCCCAGCAAAGCCCCTATGCCAAAGCATACCGCTATTTGAAGGACCACCATGGGGATGTAGGGCAAGGAGTAGGACAAGATGAAATCACGTGGCTTGAGGGGGGCGGTGAGGAGCCTTGCCAAAAGTGCGCTTTCCCTATCCCGGGAGAGCATCATGGCTGAAAACATTAATAAGAAAGCGAAACCAAAGACCGCTATTCCAGGTACTAACATGGTAGTAGTAAGAAAGCTTTCGTCTCCCATACTCCGACCCAGAGCCCAGAATATGGCCAGAAAACCCGCGGGAATCCCTAGTTCGAGGCCCGTGGATATAGGGTCCCGCAGCATCTCCTTGAAATTTCTTATGGCCAATTCCGCGAATCTCATTCTCTTAGCTCTTTTCCGGTAAGATGCAGAAATACATCATCCAAAGTGGGTTGTTTTAGAGACGTGGACTGGATAGCAACTCCCCGGGGGCGCAAATAATCTACTATCTCGTAGAAACTCAATTCTTTAGCTCTAATCTCAATTCCGTCCTCTGTTGCTTTTACTTCTGGGTATATCTCCTTTAGGCCCTCAATGACATCCGGGGGCAGGTTCTTTGCCTTGACTACCATAACTTGCATATCGGAGATGCTGTCTTTTAACTCCTGTGGAGTTCCCAGGGCCGCTATCTTGCCCTCGTCTATTATCGCTATTCTATCCGCCAGAGCATCAGCCTCTTCCAGGTAATGGGTTGTAAGCAGTATCGTCTTTTTACCTTTAAGCTCTGCTATATGTTCCCATATACCTCTTCTCGACTGGGGGTCCAGGCCGAGGGTGGGTTCATCCAGAAATAATACCTGGGGGTCAGAAACAAGAGCCATAGCGATGCTGAGCCTCCTTTTCATCCCCCCTGAGAATTTCCTTACTTGCTCTTTTGCCCTCTTAGCCAGGCCTACCATCTCCAGCAGTTCCTCTGACCTCTTTTTCACCTCTTCCTTAGCCAATCCACGTATCCCCCCAATCAAGCTCAGGTTCTCCCGGGCGTTAAGATGCTCCGCTATCGCTGTCTCTTGTGGCGAGACATCTATTATTTGTTTCACTGCCATGGGGTCCTCATGTATATCACGACCCATGATCGTGGCTGTGCCACTGCTCGGTCTGAGCAGGCAGCATAGCATCTTGATAGCAGTTGTTTTGCCAGCGCCATTCGGTCCTAGCAGTGAAAATAGCTCACCTTCCTTGATAGATAAATCTATGCCATCTACTGCTACCAAGTCTCCGAATTTCCTGGAAAGGCTAAATGTTTGAATTGCAAAGCGATTGTCGTTTGTCCCGTAGCTCATAGGTCTCTCTATAACTCTACTTTATCATTTTAGCAAATTTCCTTGCTATAATTCAGCGATGGCTGAATTAAGCGACACAATCACCTTTCTGGGCACTGCCGGTGCCAGGTTTGCAGTGATTCGCCAATTTCTTGCTTCAGGGGGCGCCTGGCTTAACCTTGGTAACACGCAAATACTCCTCGACCCCGGTCCCGGTTCCCTGGTTCAGGCTGCCCGGAGAAAACTCGACCCCTCAAAACTAGCGGCTATTATTTTATCTCACAAACATTTGGACCACAGCGGGGATATTAATATCATGATTGAAGCTATGACCGACGGCGGGACAAAGAAGCGCGGCATGGTCTTTGCCCCCTCCGATGCCCTGAATCAAGACCCCGTTATCCTGTCTTATTTGCGGTCTTATCCCCAGAGCATAGAGGTCTTAACTGAAGGTGACTCTTACGCAATAAACGACGTTGCTTTTAAGACACCGATCAGGCACAAGCATCCCGTAGAGACATATGGCTTTATCTTCCGAACGCCGCGTCATGCTTTCTCATGGATTACCGACACCAGATATTTTGAGGATTTAGCCAGTCACTATGAAGGCGATTTGTTAATTATCAACGTGGTCCGATTGAACCCCGGAGCTCCCATCGACCATCTAGCTCTTCCTGAAGCCAGGAGCATAATCGAGGAGCTAAGGCCCAGGATAGCCATACTTACTCATTTTGGCATGACCATGTGGCGGGCTAAACCCTGGGAGCTGGCTGAGAAATTGACCGGAGAGACCGGAATCCGGGTCATCGCCGCCAGGGATGGTATGAAATTCGACCTGGCACAATTAGATTGACCCCCGAAAAGTCATACGGACTTTTTGAGGACCCCGACCAAATTGATTTTAAGCTCAACCGGGTTCCCACGAAAATCGCAAGATTTTCGTGGGTAGAGTTAGAGCGATGACATGATGCAGGCTCTATAATAGCAAGTTCTAGCTCACCATCTTCCTGCTGAATAATATAATCCCGGCAGCAAACAGGACGACTGCCCAGCCAACAAGCCAGTAAAGATCGGACATGACAGCTGAGAGAGAGGAGCCGTTGATAATAGCTCGAGAGCCATCTATGGCATGGATGAAGGGGAGGGCTCCAGCAACGCTTTTAACAGCCGAAGGCATACCCTCCACTGAGAACCAGGCCCCGGAGATCATAGCTATGGGAACGATGAAGATCCAGGAAACACCCGCTTGAGACTCGCTTTTGATTAAGCTGCCCACTATCATGCCTATCCCGATAGAGCAAAGCCCGATAAGAAAGAAAATAAGAAAGGCATGCCCCAGATTGCCGACAACGGTCAAGCCCAGCGCCATCCCCACGCCAAGATAAATCAGCGTGGAAATGATGAGCACCGGGATAAAGGGCAGGGAATAACCTAGAATGAAATCCCAGGGTCTTGCCGGGGTAGTGAACATTCGAGCCAGAAAGCCCTTCTCCCTATCACCGGCAATTATCCCCGCTGCTGTGGAAACTAAAATCATGAGCCCAAAGACAGCTATCCCGGGAGCAAAGAAGTTGACCGTCTCATTCTTTATTTTGCTCTCCGTCCCCTTTAGCTCAACATTTAAAGGGGGAGCCACTCCCAGGAATTCAGAGCCAACGGCCTCTATTATAGGTTTTACCTGTAGCCCTAGCAGTGGGTCTGCTTCTTTGTAAGCCAACTCTAAATTGACAGTTTGTCGGGCTTGCGTTGCCTCCTCGAATCCTGAGGGAATGAATAAATAGAATGATATTCTGCCGTCCTCCAGGTCCTCCTGGGCCTGAGATTTTTCACTGTATATCGGCTCATTCAGTTCGATAGCCTCTATGCTTCCAAGAGTTTGTATAAAAGCAGAGGAGGTCTGGGAGTGGTCTTCGTCCGCTACGCTCATCGCAATAGGGCTGGCCTGCTCTCCACCGAAGGCAAAGCAAAATACCAGCATAAAGGCAAGGGGCATTCCCAGGAGAAAGCCTATAAGCACAGGGTTTCTATAAATCTCCTTCAGATTTCTTTTGCCAATTTCCCAGAACTTCATTTCCTTCACCTCCCTTCTAGTCTCTAAGCTCCTTTCCCGTTATCTGGATAAAGACGTCCTCCAGGGTTGGCTGCTCTAAGGCAGCAGAATAAACGGTAACTCCCCGAGAGTGGAGATAGTCCACGATCTCTTTGAAGTCTAAGTCCTTGTGGGAAATCCTGAGCTTCTCCTTAACCATCTCCAGCCTGGAGTATTTGTTTCGCAGATCCTCCATGACCTCAGCGGTGAGGTTCTCTGTTGAGACGACCATGCTGCGCATCTCAAGGCGATTTGTCTTTAGATCCTCAGATGTACCCAGGGCTACGATCCTCCCTTCATCTATGATTCCGATTCTGTCGGAGAGGAAATCTGCCTCCTCCATATAATGGGTAGTGAGAAGAATAGTCTTCTTTCCCTTAAGCTCAGCTATATATTCCCAGATGGTTCTTCTTGCCTGGGGGTCAAGGCCTAAAGTAGGTTCATCTAGAAATAAAAGCTCAGGGTCATGCACCAAAGCCATGGCTATGTTAAGCCTGCGTTTCATCCCTCCGGAAAACTTCCGCACCTGGTCTTTAGACCTTTCCATAAGCCCCATCGTCTCCAGTAGTTCCTTCGACCGCCTTTTTACTTCGTTAGAACTGAGGCCATGGACCTTGCCAATCAGAGCCAGGTTTTCCCAGCAGTTAAGGCGCTCGGAGAGAACGGTATCTTGGGGTGATACCCCGATGAGCTTTTTGACCTTAAATGGCTCCTTAGCAATATCGTAGCCCAATATGGAAGCAGTCCCACTGGTTGGCTTTAAGAGGCAACATAACATCCTGATGGTGGTAGTCTTCCCTGCCCCGTTAGGGCCCAGGAGGGAGAAAAGCTCGCCCTTCTGTATCTCCAAATCAACGCCGTTTACCGCTACCAGGCTATCGAATTCCTTGGTGAGCTTGAAGGTTTGTACTGCGTTCATTTCTTCACCCTCCCCTTTAAAAATAATAACACACTTAATGCTCTAGGAATGATGACATCTAATGGTAGAAAGATTGACTTCAGCTTTATCCATTAGCATTTCCGGGTCCCTAATCTAGGCAGGAAGGCCTTGAGTAAATTCAATGAAGGCTCTAACCTCAGCTCCCAGACGTATGATGTATCGACCACGTCTGGATTATTGCATTTCCAGCATCCCTTTGTGATGCTTGCCACCTCACGACGGTCCCAGTTTTTCATTATCTCACCGAAGAGGGAGGTCCTCACATTTCCATAAGGCCTGTCGTAGTTGAAGCAGTTCGTTACGTTGCCCTCCGGAGTCACGGTTACAAAAGCAAAAGGGGCACGGCAAACATAAGGCGTCATATTCAGCAGGTATCTCTGCAGATAAGCTCGGGAATTATTTATTGGATAGCCTTTCTTTTTTAGGCCAAGCAACTCCCTGGCTACTTGCTGCTCTGACTCTCGCGATGCCAGGGCCTCCTTGTTTGTCTCCCCGGTTTCTATCGAAATCCCTTCCTTTGCCGGGCAGACCCAGAGCGATACGCCGAGAGAGCGGGCAAGGTCTGCCATTTGCCCCATCATGTTTTCATTTCCTCGATGGAGGAGACAATTAATTATAATTTTTTCAGGCGAGTTCATCCTCTTCAAGACCTCTATGCCCTCGACAGCCCTGGCGAAAAGACCGGGCATGCCCCTGAATGCATCATGGCCTTTGCTCTCGGGATAATCCAGTGAGACTATAATACTGTGGACTTCTTTGCCGATTTCATGTGCTCTGTCTGGTAGAAGAAGTCCATTGGTGATCACGATCGTAATCATTCCGTTTTCGCGGGAAGAACGACAGAGCCGGCCAAGGTCTTGGCGCAGGAGAGGCTCCCCACCCCACATCGTATTTGCTACAAATCCCGCATCCTTCGCGCCCTGATAGAGCCGTTCGATCACACTCGTTTCAAGCTCATCCGCTTCATTATCACGCCAAAGACACGTCGGGCAATTGCAATTGCATCTTCCTGTGACCAGATGTGAGAGAAAAAACGGGCCCCGCCTGCCCAATCGACTTGCCAGCAGAGTCCTAGTAAAGCGGGCGATCTTGCCCCAACCCAAGAGTGCTCCCGAATCTCGTTGCTTTTCTGGCATGGCACCGAACGCCCTTTTACATTATGCTAAATCAAACCCCAAAAATCTTGCGCCTTTCATGGGTAGATTTAATTAAAATGAGAGCTTCCTGGCAACGACATATTTTCCCGGAGGGTTTCCCCTTAAGTATCGTCTGCGCTGGAGCGTTTCACTTCCGTGTTCGGGATGGGAACGGGTGGTTCCACTCCGCTAGAGTCACCAGAAAGCTCTCTGGTTAAGTATAGCCTATCCCCAAAAAAACATGCAACTTTGTGGGGAGAGAGCGTTCTACAATCACTTACCAGCTCTGAATCCTTCGCTTCTTGTCACTCCGACTCTGAACGAAGTGGAAAGGAAGAATCTAATTGACGAACTCGAATAAGTGTCTGTATAATGCTGACGATATTTCGAAATGGCGCAGAGCAGTCCAAGTAAAGAACAAAGTAGTACATCTGCTAATAGGCTCCTTTTCGTGTTGAGGGTCCTGGATGCCGAGAATCGGCTGCTCGAACGCGCCGACCAGAAGGCAATATCACTGCTCGCTGCTCTTGGCGTGTTTATGGTCTTCTTTATCGTCTACTACCGCCTCATCCCGATTAACTTGTTCACTGTTATACTGCTCTCGATATACTTCGTCGTTTCTTTAATGGCTATAGTGAGCTTTATCCTGACGGTACGTCCCAGGATTCGCCTGGTTGAGGAGGAAACAGGAGACACGGATAAGGCAGCCGAATGTGAGCCGGCCTTCTTCGTGGGAATCTGTAAATTCCCGACTTTGTCTGCTTACAGGCAGGCTCTTGAAGCTATGATAAAAGATGAAGCGTCTGCTATCGATGTTTACACCAGGCAGATATTTGGCCTGGCCCGGGTCAACGCAGCGAAGTATAGAAATATCCAGCGTGCTGTCCTGCTGATCATTATCGCACTGGCGACGGAATTAGCTCTTGTGGCTTACCTGTTTATCTACCATTACAGCCAGGGGGCAACACTACTGCCACCGATTGGTGGCTAGGATTTGCAATTTTTTCGACAAGGCTCGCTCTCAAAGATTAGTGTCTCCCCCCTTAAAATAAGGGGGACAAAGGGGGTTATTTGTAACACTCTGGTGCTGGTTGCTCAGCATCAATTGCATTCTCTTCATAACTCCCCCGCCTGCCAAGGCCTGGCGGGCAGGTGTTCGGCCTGCTTGCGCAAAAGCTTCAGCGAAGGCAGGCGGGCAGGCCTTTCCCCCTCTTATCCTTCGACTACGCTCAGGACAGGCCTTAAGAGGGGGAATCTTGGAAGAACTTATTTACTGCCTTCCTGTGCTATAATGGTTCTAAAATCTCATAGAGAGGAGGTTTGTTCTCATGGATTGGGGTATGCAAAACCGTCTGGCACGATTAATTCAAGCGGATGGTCGCTGTTTGTTTCTGCCCGTGGACCACGGGTATTTTCAGGGTCCTGTCAAAAAATTGGAGAACCCGCGTAAAACTCTCGAACCTCTTCTCCCTTACACCGATGCGATTTTCATTACCAGGGGAGTTTTGAGGTCGTGTGTAGACCCTGGCAAGGCGAAACCGATTATCCTTAGAGTATCCGGCGGCACCAGCATATTGGGAAAGGACCTGGCTCACGAGGGGATAGCTGCCTCTATGGAGGAAGCCATCCGGCTCAATGCCTGTGCCGTGGGCATCTCCATCTTCGTCGGGACCGATTATGAGCACGATTCCTTGCTGAATCTGGCTAAGCTTGTTGATGAAGGAGAAAGGTATGGCATCCCGGTAATGGCGGTTACCGCTGTGGGCAGAGAACTGAAGAAGCGTGACGCCCGCTATCTTGCTTTGTCCAGCCGTATTGCTGCTGAGCTGGGCGCTCGAATTGTAAAGACCTATTACTGTGAAAAATTCGAGAGGGTTACAAAGGGCTGCCCCGTTCCGGTAGTCATTGCCGGTGGGCCCAAAGTAAATACCGGATACGAAGTACTTCAATTTGTTTATGACGGCATCCAGAAAGGCGCCATAGGTGTGAATCTGGGGAGGAACATCTGGCAAAATGAGCACCCCGTGGCCATGATAAAAGCCCTGCGCGCTATTATCCATGAAAACGCTACTCCTGAGCAGGCCCAGGAACTATACGATAGAGTGAAGAGCGGGCAGGAATAATGGTGACTCCTGTGCCAAGCAAAGCCAGCTTCTTCGCTGTGGACGGCGGAGAAGCTGGTCTTATTTCAACCAGCCGAAATCTGAGGAGGTGATTAAATTGAAAAAGTTGAATGTCGCCGCTGTCCTGATGTGCATCATTGGAGCATTCGGTGTATTTCAATTCGTCTGGGGAGTTGCAGCCACCGAAAGCTTCACTCAAATGTGGGCAGAAATGATGGGAACGACTGTCAGTGGGTCAGCAATCCTGACGCTGGCGGTCAAGTTCTATGCCGTATATCACTTTATTGCTTTGGCATTGTTAGCCGTGATTGCCGTGATTCCACTCAGGAGAGCAGAGAAGTGGGCCTGGTTCTCAATCCTGGTTTTCGGTGGAATCGGTCTGGGCTTTGGCATCGCTCTCTGGGCTCCGTATTTCCCCGTCATGTATGTTCTCTTTGCGATGTGGATAGCGGCGTTGGCGCTTTCCGCCAGGCCATGCCTTGGAAAGAAATAATGAATGCTGTGGAACGTTAAAAGAAAGGAGGAGAGTACAATGAAAGTATTAATGCGCACCACTGTAAAAGTCGTTCCTGGAAAGATGGCAGAGTATATGGAGGTTGACAAAAAGGGCGAAGCTATCGCAATTCGGGCAGGAGGGTCTCCCTGGAAGCGCTACGGCTGCCTTAGTGGCGACTCTGCGCACACCCTCGTTTATGACACCGAGTTTGATAGCCTGGCGGCAATGGAAGCCTTTTTGGAGAAGATGTTTGCAGATCCGGAGAGGCAGCAGCTCATTGCGAAGTCAGACGCATGCATCGTGAGTCACGAGAACGAGTTGTTGATGCCAATGCCGTAAGAGTAACCAAAACGGCGGCAAAAAGAAAAAGGAGGTGATGAATTATGGAAATCTTGAGATGGAAGACAAGAATTGCGGTGTTGTGGGTCTTTATGGCGGTGGCTATGTCGGCCCACAGTATATTCTCCTTTATGGTGCCAGAACAGGTCGAACAGATGTGGGATATGGAGATGGGACAGGGAATGATGCTATTTATGGCTCTTTTCTGGTTGGTACCGCTGGTGATGGCTGTCCTATCCCTGACCTTGAAGGACTCGGCAAATCGCTGGGCAAACTTTGTTCTGGGCATAATCTTTACAATTCTTAACATTGTTCATTTCACCGAGCATTTGTCACCGCCGTCTGCTTGCCAGATATTGATTATCGGTTCAACAATTGTGGTTACAGGACTGATTGCCTGGTTCGCTTGGAAGTGGCCCAAACAGCAAACATGAGCCATTGACGAACGAAAAGCATAGCGGATAAGTGATTCGCAGGTTCGGTACATGCGGTGCCGCTGCATCGCCTGAAGGGCTTCGCATTCCGTAAAGCCTGGGCACGCTGTAACAAATTGAAGAGGTGCCCTGCTGAGAGGAAACTACCATGCGCGTAGCTATGTATTACAATAATCAAGATATACGGCTGGAGGAGATGCCCACGCCGCAGGTTGGCCCCGGCGAGGTACTGATGCGGGTGGAGGCCAGCGGCATCTGCGGCACCGATTTGCTGGAATGGTATCGCCTCCACAAAGCGCCCTTAGTCCTGGGTCATGAAGTTGCCGGCGTGGTTGCCGCTGTCGGGAAAGGGGTGGAACATTATAAAGAGGGTGACCGGATTTGTGCCGCCCATCATGTCCCCTGCAACACGTGCCACTATTGTCTCAGCGGACACCACACCGTTTGCGATACCCTGCGCCGGACGAACTTCGACCCCGGTGGCTTTGCTGAGTATGTGCGGCTGCCGCGCATCAATGTCGAGCAGGGCATATTTCCCTTACCCGACGAAGTATCTTTTGAAGAAGCGACCTTTATCGAGCCGCTGGCTTGCGTCCTGCGCGGGCAAAGATTAGCTCATCTACAGCCGGGGCAAAATGTGCTCGTTGTCGGCAGCGGCGTTGCCGGGCTGCTCCATATACAACTGGCCCGAGCTTCGGGTGCCTGTTACATTATAGCCACGGACATCGTTGATTATCGCCTGGAGGCAGCGCGAAAATTCGGAGCCGATGTCGCCATTCACGCCGAGGAATATACCCCAAACCATTTACGTCGGGCAGGCAATGATCGTCTCGCTGACCTTGTCGTAATAGGCAGCGGGGCGACATCGGCTATAAGCCAGGCATTGGAGTCGGTGGAACGGGGAGGCACTGTGCTCTTCTTTGCCCCCACAGACCAGGGTGTTAGCGTTCCGATATCGGTGAACGACCTGTTCTGGCGCAATGAGGTAACGCTCACCAGCTCCTATGGTGGCAGCCCTGCCGATTATGCCGCAGCGCTGGAACTGATACAGGCTGGCAAAATACGTGTGCGGGAGATGATTACCCACCGGCTGGGGCTGGCGGAAACAGGCCTGGGGTTCCAGCTTGTCGCCCGGGCTCAGGACTCTCTAAAAGTAATTATCGAGCCGCAGCGGTAACCGCACATTCTCCCTCCCCTGGCGGGGCTGCTTAAGAGATGTAGTTAACCAATTCATTGGGCTCCTTCCTGGCGAGGCTCCTTCTCTTTGTCATTGCGAGTCCCGATTTATCGGGACGTGGCAATCTCATTGGCTAAATTCCAAATACAATCGTAGTTCGACCTTTTAAGGTCGTGCAATCCTACACTGGCACGAGGCTAAAGCCTCGCACTACATTTTTGCATGACAGCCTTCCTTTCTTGTCATAGGGGGAAGAGCATGAGGGAAGCCGAGATGATTCGTTTTGCAAAAATGGCTATTTTTTTCGGAAGTTCAGCAGGCCTTTTTCATACGTAAAGCGACTACCTCCGGGAGATTCAGTTGTTAAAGTACGTACGATTCGTTTCGTCGGTTTGCCCTTTATATTTGCGAGCCGTGGGGGCTGGCGGACTGACGCATGGATGCAATTTCCAAAAGATTCTCGACAACAGTTTTCAGGTAGTTGCGATCGGTCGGGTCCAACCGGTAATTTGCAGAATACCATTTTACGAGTAATCTGGAGGCCTCTCTGATTACGCGGCGGTTACCAGGGTCGTGTTGAAGGGAAGACTGCAACTTGACGCGAATGAAGGCTATTTCAGGGTCAACGCCTTCCAGATTGGTAATGTTCCACAGTTGGGATGTTTCGGCAGGGCTTAGGGTACCGGAATAGAAACCATGTTTGCAGGCATTCCGGTTGCCTTTCTGGCCACCGCGCTCCCTTTTAATCTGTGTTTGGTTTACAGTCAGGTTTTGAGAAACCTCACCCGCGGGATTTGATTTGTCAGGATAGCACACGAGTTCCAAGCAGAGATTAGCACGAATTCTTCATTCGA
>Ga0315554_1001021_pt1 | contig 16646 bp, 10 predicted proteins | sample SalMarSW160370MG_FD_202114 | JGI IMG/M metagenome (GOLD analysis project Ga0315554, IMG submission 202114) | Salt marsh sediment microbial communities from the Plum Island Ecosystem LTER, Massachusetts, United States - Salt Marsh Sediment SW1603-70 ... | reverse complement strand
ACTCAAGATGCGGCTCCCTGTTTGGCCCGTCCGAGCCGGTCGGTGTTCTGCGGAGTCCGCCTCCGCAGGGTGTGGAGAACAACGACCACCATGAAATCCCACTTCCCGCGTATTCTCCCGGGTCTCGCAGCTCTGCTGGCGCTGTCGCTTGTCATAGCTTCGTGCAGCCTCCCCGTCCCGATCATCTCTCGTAATACTCTGTTCAAGCCCTACACGAGGTCGGCCCCTTCCGTCTCTCCCGACGGCAAACACGTTGTCTATACGGCTCTCGACGGGGATGTGCGGAACCTGTACATACGGACGGTGGGCGCGGACGACGACACCGTGCTGACCAACGTGAAAAAGGGGGCCAGCTATTTCTTCTGGGCACGCAACAGCAAAATGGTTGTCTTTTCCCAGTCGACTGCCGAGGGCTTGGAGTTTTTCGTTGTTGACGTTGCCACGGGTGCGATTCGTCCGTTGCTGCCCTATGGGAAGGGCGTGCCGAAGGACGCCGCCGTTGAAGTTGTCGCGGTATCGATAAAGCGGCCTGACGAAATCGCGATCATGGTGAACGCCCGCGATCCCTCTATTTTTGATCTCCACCTCGTCAACGTTCGTACCGGAGATATGAAGCTGCTCGCCGAAGGAAAGTCGAACCTGCTCCGCTGGTACGTGGACCCGGAGTTCGCACTGCGCGGTTATCTGCTCAGCGAACCGGACGGTGGACAATCGTTCTGGAAATACCAGGATGGGCGGTTCACGCGCGAACTCACGTGGCACCTGCTCGATGACTCCTCCTGGCCCCTCGCTTTTCCCGCGAAAGCCCATTCCTGCCTGATGTTCGACAGCCGGGGGGCAAAGACGCTGGGCGTGCTCCGTTACAACCTCGACACCGGCGATACGACTGTGCTCGCCCGCGATCCTCAATACGACATCCGCAAGATCATGGTGGATTCCGAGTGGGAGAACGTTGACGCTGTGTTTATTCAGGGGGACACATCACGGTGGGTGGCGGTCGATTCGGGTATCAGCCCGAAGCTGAAATTCCTCCAGAGCAAATTCCACGGGGAAGTTGAAATCTACAACCGTTCGGCCGACAGAAAAGTCTGGACGGTCGGTGAATTGTCCGATGTCGCGCCACCCGTTTACTATCTCTACTACGCGGATGAGATGAGGCTGTCGCGGCTGTACAGCGCGTCCGACGAGCTGGCGGGCAAGCCGTTCGCGAGGATGAAGGTGATTCAGTTCACGGCGCGGGACGGGATGCCGATCCACGGGTACCTGACGACTCCCCGCCGGGGACGGGGGCCGTGGCCCACGGTGCTGCTTGTTCACGGCGGGCCGTGGCTGCGAGACGCCTGGGGGTTCAACCCGGAAGCTCAGTGGCTGGCCAACAGGGGGTACGCCGTTCTCCAGGTCAATTTCCGCGGTTCGATGGGATACGACAAAGCTTACCTCAATGCCGGGAACCGGCAATGGGGCTTGGGGATGCAGACCGATCTCGCCGACGGAGCGGCGTGGGCGGTGAAGGCCGGCGTCGCGAAAGCCGGTGCAGTGGCCATCATGGGCGGCTCTTACGGAGGCTACGCGGCTGTGTCCGGGGCGATCACAACACCGAATTCCTACGTCGCCGCAGTGGCGGTCAATCCGTTCCTCGATCTCACCGATTACCTCTCGATCATCCCGCCCACCTGGGAGGCCTACCGCACCAACCTGGAGCAGCGCGTCGGCCGGGTCCCCCGCTATGAATCCGGCCTCAAAGAGGGCCAGGTAAAGGATTCGACGGACTGGACGGACGCGGATCGTGCGGAGATTCAACGCTTGAAAGCGGTGTCGCCATACTATCACGCGGAGAAGGTTTCGATCCCGCTGCTGATTGCGCAGGGGAAACGGGATGCCCTCGCGCGGCCCGCGGTTGCGCAGAAATTCGTTGACCGGCTGAAGAAACTGGGGAAGAACGTCGAGCTCGTCCTCTACGACGATTCCAGCCACATGCTCCAGACGGAGGACAGGCAGGATTTCTACTTCCGCGCGGAACTCTTCCTCGCCAGTTACCTCGGCGGGCGTGTGGAGAAATAGCGCGTTGCGGCCAGATTGATGGCGAACGAAGTAACCCAATCCCGATAAATCGGGATTGGGTTTTGATTATCGGCCCGACGGGCGGCCGGTGGCCCGGCTGGTCCCCTCCGCCCACCAGCGGATTGTCCACCCGGGTTTCATCATCGAATCACAGGTTCTTGCTCATCCAGCGGTCGATCCGGTGCAACCCCTGGACCACCGGTTCCGCCCCAGCTGTCCATGCGACGCGGATGTGCGCGGGCACGCCGAAGAATGAGCCAGGCACGACGATCACTCCCTCCTCCTCGTAGAGCCGTTTCGCCAGGCTGTCGCCGTTGATGCCGTCGATTCTCCAGATTGCGAAACCGCCTCCGTCCGGCATCACGGCCTTGATCCGCTTCCCCGATGCCCGCTTGCTGAGGAACCGGTTGACGTGGGCCCGCGCCTCATCGACCACGGCGAGCCCCTTCTCCCGCAGCCCGCCGATCAGCTCTTCACGGGTGAAGATCCGGTGGGTCAGCCATTCCATCGGGAACGGGTTGATCACGCCGAGATTGTCGTAGGCGCGGTATCCCGAGCGAACGACATCGTGCGCCGCGATCGCCCAGCCGGCCCGAAGGTCTCCGAGGCCCCATACCTTCGTCAGACTGCTGGTGGTGTACAGGTTGGGGGCCTTCATCGCGCAGGTTCGTCCCGCCTGGTTCACCCTCCCTTCGCGGTACACCTCGTCGACAAGCACGAACCTCTCCTTGCCGGTTCCCTCCGCGAGGCGGATCAGGTCGGCGTCCGAGGAAAAAGCGCCGCTCGGATTGTGCGGGTTGGAAAGGACGAGTCCACGGGCGCCGGTGGCGTAGGCAAGGCTGACCATCTCCTCGATGTTCAGCTTCCAGCCATCTTCCTCCTTGCGTTCGAACGGAACGATCCGGGCGCCCAGCGCTCGCGCCGGGTAGCTGATGCACTCGTACACCGGGGTCTCCACGAGCAGCACGTCGCCCGGGTTCAGTTGCACCGCGAGCACGAGGAAATTAGCCATTGACGTGCCCTGGGAGATCAGCACATTCTCCGCGTGAACGCCGTAGCGCTCCGCAATTGCTTCACGCAGCGGCGCGTATCCGTACCCGTGGGCGCCGGCGAGAGGCAGCTCACCGGCGTCGATCCCGAGATCGGCCAGCGTGGCTATGAGCGGAGGCATCCCGGAGCCGGCCAGGTTCAGATGGTCCGGATTGAGGGTGTCCGCGCCGATTTTCGACCACTCCATGTAGGGAATTGTATCGAATCGCATTCGGCACTCCTCGCAATGGGAGACGTGCTTAAAAGGTAGGTCCGGAAACTCCCCTGCGCTGCTCTAGTTTGATATCGCTGAGTTGCGGTGTCTTGATCCCGATTCTCAGGTAAAATCCCTGTGTGATGCCCCTTGGCGACCAGGTGAAGGTTCCCGACCAGCAATGAAGATCGCGCCCGACGCTCAACGTGCCGATCGAAACCTGCCTCGTCACAAGATCTACCCCCGTCGAATAGTTGAACGTCCAGTTGCGGGTCAATTTCAGCGAAAAACCACCATTCAGGAATATGGTTTTTTGTGGGTTGAGCGGATTCGACTTGCTCAGCCTGTAGGTCAGAGACCCCCTGATCTGCAGGGCTCCCCCTTTTGCCGCGGTCTGAAGAGCCTGCTCCGGGCCTGTAAAACGGGTGTCGAATTCGTTCCGGATGTCCTTGAGCAGCTCCTCCCCCTCGTCAACCGTGTCCGGCTGGGCGCCTTCGATAACGATTTGGGATTTGCGCTTGACAAAGGGATTCTCGATATCGAGAGCGAAATGGGCGGTCGAGCTAAGATCGATCAGGCGGAGCACCTCGCCCGGTTTTCCTTTCGGACGTTCCCAGTAGTACGTATTGGTCACTCGCTTGCTCTTCGTGTCGTACGCGTAAAAACTGTGGGTCGTGCTGATGTCCACGTCCAGGCTCTTCAGCGGACCGATCCTGCTGTTCTCGCTGATTGGCCTGACGCTGAAACGCGTCCGCAGGTCGGAGAATTTCAGGCTGTCCGCGGCGAAATTGTAGCTGCTGCTCATGTTCACCTTGAACAGCTCGAATTTCTTCTCCTCCTCTTTGCCCTGCGCGTCCACCGTCAGTGTTTTCATCTGGAAAATGTTATCCAGGCTGAAATTCGCCGCCATCTGCTTGCCGCGAGGCGTGCCTCCCGCGATCGTGTTGGTGTACCGGTCATAGTCCTGGGTCACAAATCTGTAAGTGGAGTCGGCGGGGTTGAAATATCTCAGGTCCGCGTGCTGGTAGTAATTCCATTTGGATTCCGAGAAATCCGGCCGCCAGGAGAAGCTGACAGATGGGCTGAGCACGTGGCGGAACATCTCCACGCCCCACCTCTGCACCGGAAACATGCCGTAGAGCGTCGTCGACATCCCGATCCCGCTACTGAAGGTGAAACGCCGGTAGAAGCCGCGCTCCTCCGGGTAGCTGATCGCACCCAACGGATCGAGGTTCAGGCTCCTGCGCCGGAACAACCAATCTTCCTTGTAGTTGAAGGAGGGACTCACCCGGATGTAGTTGAACAACTGCTGTGGAGCGCTCAGGTTGAAATGGTGTGAGATCGCCTGGTCGAAGCTCTTCACCAGCGTTGTGTCGAAATTGCGGGGGTCGGAGAGCTCCTCCTCCTGCTTGTAGCTGCCGTTCACGGTATAGCGATAGGTGATCGTGTTGTACCACCGCTCCTTGTCTTCAGGGCGCTCCTCGCCGGGTTCCAGCCGAGGCTTCGGCGGACTGTAGATCAGCGTCTTGTCCGTTGCGGCCTTTTTCGCAGCCGACGGGAAAAGTTGTTTGTTCGCGAAACTCAGGTTGAAGCTCGGCAGCGTCATCGTGTTCGCACCGGTTCGCAGGTTGCGATCCTGCCTCGCGTTGATCGACAGGGAAGTTCCCGAGTTCGGCCAGCGGCGGTTCAAGGTTGCATTCGAGGTAATCTGCTGTTTCAGCAGTTGATCGGCCGTTTGCGATTGGGTGCTGTAGAAGTCGTTGCGCGAGACAAACGTGCCGTCTACGTTCAGGGTCGTGTACGGATCGATGGTCTGCCGGTGGCGCGTGCGAAGGTCCCAGTAGACCTTGTTGTTGTGCTCATCCTTGTAGGAGGCCGAAGTCCCGCCGGTGAACGCGTACCGCTTGTTGTACACGAGATCGCCGCGCACCCGGAAGCCGCTCTCCTCGAAGTAGTCGAGTACCCCTTTCGTGTCCCAGTAGTCGGACGCCGCCCAGTAGTAGCCGAGGTTCACGAAACGCCTTCCCAGCCTCGAATCGTCGCCGTAGGTGGGGATCAGGATGCCGCTGTGGCGGCCCGGTTTGATCGAGAACACGGCGAACGGCAGCGCGGCCACAGGCACATCCCCGAACCGCAGCACTATCGGTTTGCCAACCACCTTGTCGCCGCGGATCATTTTCATCTCCGCCCCGGTGAACTTGTAGTGGGGCACTGGCGCGTTGCAGGACGTGTACATTCCCCCCTGCACGAAAAACACGTCGTCGGAAACCTTCTGGATGCGCTTGCCACGGTAGAAACCATCCCCGTACTTCGTCGTTCCGCTCTCCACGTACCCGGAACGGTTTTTCATGTTCACCCGCATCAGCATCCCGCTCATGCCTTGCTTCCCTTGTACGAAGGTGGGCATGCCGATGACGGAGACGGAATCGACGCTGGTCTGCGTGCTGTCGGTCCACAATGTGTCGAGCTCCGGGATCGCGGTCATCAGGTCGCGCTCCCAGTCAACCAGGATCTCGTTCGCCGTCAGCGTCATGTCCTTGTATACGATCTTGGCATTGCCGCGAATGATGCTGGTGCGCCGATGAACGTCGAAAAGCAGCTCCTTGCCTCCGTACACGATCGACGTGTCAATGTCTTCGTCCTGCTTGCGGGCGCTGTCGGGCGTTTCGGGTCCGGGTCCCTGCAGCAGGGCGATTCGGGCGCTGTCGAGCGCGACCGGTTCGCCCATCCCCTCAGCGAGCGTTCGCAGCGAATCGGACCCGGTGCTGTCCGTTGCGGCGATTCCCGGCTCGAGCCGGGCGGGGACCATGGCCCCGGGTTTTATCGCGTGGATAAGCCCCTCGCGCCGCGCTATAGCCGAGGTGGAGTCTCCCGGGGAGACGCGCTGCAGGATTTCCCCCCCTGCGCGTGCGGGCAGCCGCGAGATCGAATCGGGTTGGGTTTCGGCGGAGGAGCTGGTGGCGAGCGCACGGCTTGAGTCTGCGCCGGTGAGAGCGGGAATGTTTCCTTGGCCTCGGGGAGCGGTGGCCGCACAACCGATCATCCCGGCGGCGGCGAAGACAACCGCGAAAACGTGCAAAGGCAAGGCGCGATGCGAACGCCGCTTCGGGTTCCCTGGGGTCACGACTCGCCCTCGCCCGCGTCGCGCCGGAGCTGCTCCCGCCGCTGGCGAATCTGTTCGAGCCGTTGCGCGATCTGGGCTTCGCTGCCGATGTTTTTCGGCTCGTAGAACCGGCGCCCGGCGAGGGGTTCCGGGAGATTCTCCATCGAGGTGGTCTGTTCTTCGTGATCGTGGGCGTACTCGTACCCCTGGCCGTACCCCTGCGCTTTCATCAGGCCGGTGACGGCGTTGCGCAGATGGAGCGGCACGGCAGGCTGGTTCCCCCTGGAAACTTCCGCCAGGGCTGATTCGATTGCCCGGTACGAGGCGTTGGATTTCGGCGAAGCCGCAAGGTACGTGGTCACCTGCGAAAGGATGATCCGCCCCTCTGGCATGCCCACTTTGTGTACGGCTTCAAACGCCGCCTCGGCGAGCAGCAGGCCGTTCGGGTTTGCGTTGCCGATGTCCTCGCTCGCGAGGATGATCAGGCGCCGTGCGATGAACAGCGGGTCCTCGCCCGCAGCAAGCATCCTTGCGAGCCAGTACACCGCCGCGTCGGGATCGGAATCACGCACGCTCTTGATGAATGCGCTGATTGTGTCGTAGTGACGGTCGCCGCTCTTGTCGTACCGGCTCAACGCCTGCTGCGCGACCTGCTCGATCAGCTTCAGGGTGATCTCGTGTGTTTCGTCGTGCTGCGCCTGTTCGACCGCCCGCTCGACCAGGTTCATCAACTCTCGGGCGTCCCCGAGCGCCAACCCGAGCAGCGCTTCGCGCGCTTCGTCGCCGATCTTCACTTCCGCTTCGCGGAGCTCCCCGTCCTCCGCGAGCGCGCGGTCGAGCAAGCCCGAAAGCTCCTCGTTGGTCAGCGGGTGGAAACGGTAGACGCGGCACCGTGAGAGCAGCGGACTGATCACCTCGAAGGAGGGATTCTCCGTCGTCGCCCCGATCAGCGTCACCGTCCCCTCCTCGACCGCATGCAGCAGCGCATCCTGCTGCGCCTTGTTGAAACGGTGGATCTCGTCGATAAACAGGACGGTCTGCTGTCCCTGCCGGCGTTGCCTGGAAGCGCGCTCGATCACATCGCGGACTTCACGCACGCCGCTGCTCACCGCGGAAATCGACACGAAACGGGCGTCGATCCGGTCGGCGATGAGACGCGCCAGGGTGGTCTTGCCGGAACCCGGATCCCCCCAGAAAATCATCGAGTGCAGCCGGCCCGTGTCGAGCAGCGGCCGCAACGCTCCCTTCGCTCCGACGAGGTGGTGTTGCCCGGCGAATCCGTCGAGCGAGGACGGCCGCACCCGCTCGGCCAGCGGACGGTGGGCGTCGGCCGTGGTCTCGCCCGGATCTCCGGGGAAAAGGGACCCCTCGGCCGGGGTGGGGGATGGGCTTTCCGTGTTGTTTTTCATCACAGCATCAAAGGTAGCCGCAGCGTTTGTTCACGGCAAGCATTACGGGCCCGGGCCGCCGCGTCGAATTTGCGCTGCACCGGGCTGCGCGAAAAAAGGTACACCGATTTGTCGAACCTTATCGGGTTCGCCCTTGCCGATTCGCGCCGACCGGACTATGTTTGCACGGACGTCGCAGGGAACGTTCCATCCGTTCGCCGTGCCTTGCCATCAGGAGGAACAATGCCAAACGCAAAACCGACTCCGCCGCCTGGAAATCTGCAGGTCCATCTCGACGATGCCGTCGCTGAAGGACATTATGCGAATCTCGTCCTGATCACCCATTCCCCGGTCGAATTTGTCCTCGATTTCGCCCGAGTCGTGCCCGGTTCGCCCAAGGCCAAGGTGCAGACGCGTGTAATATTGGCCGCGGCGCACGCTAAAAACCTGCTGCGAGCACTCGAAGAAAATATCAAGAAATATGAGTCGCAGTACGGTGAAATCAAGCCGCCCGGAAGCTCTGGCGCCGCTAAATTCGGTTTCCAGGGCTGACCCTCGCTGCTCTCAGTACGACACCCTGAACCAGCGAAAGTTTCCACTCGCGGAGGGGATATGCCCATCTCCTATGACGACCGCATCCGCTATTGGAGCGGACGTCAGCCCCATCTGACGCGCATCGTCGCCACCGTCGGACCCGCCTCCGAAACCGAGCCCGTGCTCGCCTCTTTGATCGACTCGGGAGTGGACGTGTTCCGCCTCAACTTCTCCCACGGCACCCACGAGGAACACCAGGAAAGCTATAATCGCATTCGTCACATCGCCGATGAAAAAGGGGCTGTGGTCAGCGTCCTGCAGGACATCTCCGGACCCAAACTCCGCATCGGGGATTTTGCCGGTGGCAGGGTGGAGCTCCACCGCGAAAACTCGTTCCGGGTGGCTGTGGACCTTGAACGCGGGGATGAAAACGGAGTCGGGGTCGAGGACGCGGACTGGCTCGGCTCGATCCAGCCGGGCAACCGGGTGATGCTCGGGGACGGGATCGTCCAGCTCCGTGTCGTCTCCCGGGACCGGCGCGGTCTCGACTGCGAGGTGATCGCAGGCGGAGAAGTGACCAGCAGGCAGGGCATCAACTTTCCCGACAGCGACCTGGAGTTGGGCGCGATCACCGAAAAGGACTGGCGGGACATCGAGTTTGGATTGTCGCTCGGCGTGGATGCGATCGCACTCTCCTTCGTGCAGGGGCCCGAGGACCTGATCGCCGCGCGCTCCTACGTGCAGCGGGCGGGTTTCCGGCCCCTGCTGATCGCCAAGATCGAACGCCCCCAGGCGGTGCGAAACCTGCCGCAGATTATCGAACGCGCCGACGGGATCATGGTCGCACGCGGAGATCTTGGCATTACGCTGCCGATCGAACGGGTGCCGGTGATCCAGAAGGAGCTGATCCGCAAGGCTCGCGACGCGGGGATAATCGTGATCACCGCTACCCAGATGCTGGAATCGATGACCCACGCCACGCGCCCCACACGCGCCGAGGCCACCGATGTCGCGAACGCCGTGTACGACGGAACCGACGCCGTGATGCTCTCCGGCGAGACCGCCGTCGGGGACAATCCCGCCATCGTCGTCCAGACCATGGCTCGCATCCTGCGCGAAACAGAGCCGAACGTTCAACTCCCTCCGCTGGCCACCACCGATCCCTCCATTGACGGATCCATGGCAAGAGCTGTGAAGGCGCTCGTCGATGAGCTGAGACCCCGCGCCATCATCGTCCCACACAGCACGGGCACGACGGCGATGCGCCTCTCCCGGCAGCGGCTCGGCGTGCCGATCCTCGTCGGAAACGCCGATGCTGCCCTTGCACGCCGAATCCAGATGTATTCGGGGGTGTTCCTCTTCAATGTGCCGGAGGGGGGAACCTTCTTTGAAAACCTGAAGCTGCTGCTCAACGTGGCGCAGCAGGTGGGGTGGGTCCGCGAGGGGGACCGCATCCTCGTCTCCGGCGGTTTCCCGCTTCAGCAGCGCGGAGTCACCAACTTCATCCGTGCCCACACTGTCGGTGATCCGATCTAGCGGAATACAGAAAACTGTACACTGTGTGTCTCTACGACCGGGCAATGGAATGTTCCGCTGTCTCCTCCAGAGGGCCGGATGATCGGTATTCGGCGTTCGAGCGAAGGGAAATAGGGAGGGAACGGACAAAAATTAAGATTTTAATAAATAAAGATTAAAACAAATAAAGTTAGTTGCCTTACTATAAAATGCCAAAAACTTCTCCTCCGTACTTCAGCGTCAGCTCTGGTGTCCCATCAGGGCATCGCGCCCGCGCGCTCCTTCCTCCTCAAGCCTTTGGTTTACCTCAACTTCAACGTCGCCAGCGCGATCGGGTGGCCCGGGACCCTTGTCCGCCGAATCCCAAGCAAACAAGGTCACGTGCCGCAAATCAGGGACAGTCCCTCCAAAACTCAACTTCTTTGGGACAGTCCCGATTTGCGCGGTTGACGTCGTCGGGTGGCCCGGGACTCTTGTCCGCCGAATCCCGAATCGTCGGGAGAAGGCGGATCAGTCCCGGGTTCACAATACATCCAGACAGTCTGGAAGTTCGTTTCAGTCAAACTGTCTGGGAGTCATGCAATCGCGTTTCATGGTTGTCGTGCAGGTGCGTCAGTGACTGTGCCAAAAATCAAAGTCATCAGCGCAACTTCAACGTCGCCAGCGCGAGCAGCGCGAGCATCAGGCTGACGATCCAGAAACGGATGACGACCTTGGTTTCCGCGATTCCGAGGTGCTCATAGGCGTGATGGATCGGTGTTCGGTAGAAGATTCGCCGGCCCAAAAAGTGGATCCCGATGCGGTCGCCGATCAGGTGGGTTAGGTTCACGTAGATGAACAGCCCCCCCGCCACGATGAATAGAAGTTCCTGTTTCGTCAGCAGGATCATCGTCGCCAGCACCCCGCCCAGGCTGAGGCTGCCGGTGTCGCCCATGAACAGTTCCGCGGGGTAACTGTTGTACCAGAGGAAGCCGATCAGCGCACCTCCGAGCGCGGCGGAGTAGACCACCAGTTCATGCACTCCCGGGAGGCTTGGGTAGAGCAGGTAGTTCGCCATCCGCACGTTCCCTAGGATGTAGGCGAAAACTCCGTAGACGACGAGCGGGAACATTGCGGTGCCCACCGCCAGCCCGTCGAGCCCGTCGATCAGGTTGACCGCGTTGGAGACGGCGACCACCACGAAGACGGCGAAGAGGATGTAGACCCACCCGAGGTGAACGTCCACCCCTCCGTAGGCTTCCGGTTTGAGGAAAGGCACGCCGATGCTGTCGGCGATCGCCGCCGGGAATGGTGTCGTCGCGGGATGGAACAGGTAAATCCCAAGCAGCAGCCCGTAGATCGTTTGCACGGCGAGTTTCGTCTTCCGGCCGAGCCCGGCGTCCGGGTGCCCGCCGCGAACCTTCGCGAGATCGTCCACCATGCCGAGCAGTGCGAACACGACCATCGCGCTGACCACGGCCCAGAGGTACCGGCTGGTCAGGTCTCCCCAGAGCAGCATGCTGGCGAGCACCGCGCCGACGACCAGGATTCCGCCCATGGTCGGGGTGCCGCGCTTCGACTTCGCGAGGTGGGCGTCGAACTCCCGGTTGCGGTCGCGCCGTCCCGACAGGTACAGCAGTTGGATCACCCGTGGCGTGAACAGCAGCATGATGCCGAGGGTCGTAATCGCCGCCGCGATCGAGCGGGTGGAAACATAGGTCAGCACACGCAGGAACCCCCAGGCCGTGTCCACGCTCTGCAGGTAGGCCGCCAACAGGTAGATCATGTTTCACCCCCCTCCCGCAGCCGTTTGCGCAGGGTTGTGTATCGCTCCTTGAGCGGAAAGAACGGATGGAATGCAACCGAGGTGACGGCGAACCGGTCCAGATCCCGCTCGAGGTCGCGCACCCAGCTTGCGTCTGTGCCGCGGAACCGTTCGCCCAGGGCGAGGTAGGCCCGTAGCACCGCATCCCTCACCGGCGCCTGGGTGGCCATGATGTAGGGACGGCAGGAGGCGAGCACCGCCTCGGGAGACCCGCAGTGCCCGTATGTGTGGAGCGCTTCCCAGCGAACTTCGAGCTTCGGGTCCGAGGTATGCCGTCCCACCGCACTGACGATTTCCGGGTTCAGCTCCACGTCCTCTCGCAGCATCCGGCGAACCAGGCGCATGGCGGTGGACCGAACCTCGTAGTAGGGATCGTCCAGGGCGGCGGTCACCCCCTGCAGGCTCGCCTCACCGTACTTGCCGATCAATGCGATCGCCGCGAGCGTGTTGCGCCGGATAAAACCGACCTGCATGAAATCGCCGCCGAGCAGCCTGTGGCCCCACGGCGCCGGTGTCCGGTCTGTCAGCATATGCAGCAGCAGCGGGAGCTGCGACTGGTGCCTCAGCAGGCCGATCAGTTTCACCCCCTCGTTGCGCTGCTGCCAAACGGGGTGCACAAGCAGCGCGGAGGCGCGATAGCGAAGGTAATCCAGGTCGCTCAGCTGCCTTAGCTCTTCGTCATGGATGCGGCCGTGATCGAACGCGTTCTCGTAGGTCAAACCGATCGTTTTTTCGACATAACGGCGGAGCGCGGTCGGCCCTGCGGGAAGTTGAGGAAACTGGCCGTCCGCCGCGGCTACCGGGGGCACGTCGCCGTCGATCACCGAGGCGCTCGTTCGTCTCGCGAGTGCGAGCACGCGGTGCGCAATCCGTTCGGACGCGTGCAGGTCGACACTGGCCTGCGCTTTCTTCGCCATCTTCCGCCGCCGCGAGGTGTTCTCGAGCAGTTCGATGATCCGTTTGGCGAGGACTTTCCCGCTCACGGCCTCGATCATCCTGCCCTCGACCAGCGACGGTTCCTCGTAGATCAGCTCCACCGCGCCGCGAAGAGCCAGGTAGCGCGCGTTGGCCACCTGCGAGTCTCCCGGAAGATTCGCCTTGGGAATCACGATCGCGGGCACTCCCGCGCTGCACACCTCGGTCAATGAGCCCGCTCCCGCGCGGATCACGGCCAGGTCGGCCGCCGCCAGGTGCAGCGGCATGTCGTGGAGATAGTCGGTGATCGTGTACCGCTGAGGTTTGCGATCGAGCGCTTCCGCGCGCGCAAGCGTGTCCTCGTTCGCGTCGTACTCCCCGGTGTGCATCCCCCCGCTGGCGTGCATGATCACGAGGTTGTCCCGGTTCGCCAGCCGCGGGAGTGCGTCCACCGTGGCGCGGTTCAGCGTGCGAGCTCCCTGGCTGCCACCGAACACCAGCAGGTAGAAATCCTTTGCGCCGAGTTTCAGGCGCTTCCGCGCCTCGTCGCGGTCGATCAATCCGAAGCTGCTGCGTACCGGGTAGCCGACCACTTCCACCGGACCGCGATTGAAACTCTCCGCGGCGGACGGGTGCGAGAGGCCGATCCGCGTGACGAACCTCCCCGCGAAGCGGTTCATCCGCCCCGGCACCGCGTTCTGTTCGTGCATGTAGATCGGGATCCGCCACAGTCCGAACGTGATCAGCTCAGCGAATTTTGCGGCGAACACGGCGGGTGCGGAGGCAAATCCGCCGCTGGCGACAATTGCGTCGGGGCGGAAAATGAGCAGATGAAAAAAAGCTTTCAGCACGCCCAGCCCGAGCATGAAGATAAAACGGAGCAGGCCCGGAGAAAACGGACTTACCGGCAGCGAAGCGGCGGGGGCGTAGCGAAGCGGAATCCCCGCGCGGGGAACGATGTTCGCCTCAAGCCCTTTCCGCACTCCCACGTACAGCAGGCGGATCGTCGGCGACAGCTCCCGCAGTGCGTCTGCGATCGCGAGCAGAGGGGTGACGTGCCCGCCGCTACCGCCTCCTGTAAGGAGGATACGTGTGCTCCGCTCCATGCCTGGCTCAGTGTCGTGAATGCGCTCGTTGCGGGGGCAACGTACGCCCTCGATTGTTCTTCATGCAAGAGTTGCTGTTGACAGTTCGATGCCGGTAGCTTGCAGCATTCGGGGCGACGCACATAATCGGTCGTCCGCTCGTCGGGCTCGCAAGGATCGGCGCATGCAGGCATCCCAGGCAAGAAACCTCTACGCGCACTGGGGGCGCGGTTTGACCCTCGCGCTGGCGCTCGCGGTGCCCGTGCTCGATTCGCTCGACCACCTCTCCGTCGGCGGGGGACGCACGCTCCCGGTGACGACGATCCTGATGTTCATCGTCGTTGTCCTCGCGGTGGGAAGTGTGCTCCGCAGCGGAACCTCCCTGAAACGGTGGTACTTCGTTCCCCTGCTGTTGATGGCGGCGGTGCTCGCAGGAACGCTGGGGGCGGCGGGCCGCACCGGCGCGCTCGTCGCTCTCGCGCGCGTCTGGAGCCTGATCCTCTTCGCTGCGGCGGTGACGGTCCATTTCGCCGAACAGCCGCTCGAGAGAACGGGCGTGCTCACTGCGGCCGCGCTCGGGGGTATGGCGGCGGCGCTCGTCGCGCTCGCGAGTCTGTTCGGCATCTCCAGCGCGGGCGCCCTTTCGAATGTTCCCCTCGACAGGCACTCGAGCTGGTCCCTGTTCGTGCGTCCGTCCGGTCCCCTCGCGGACGGCGAAGCGCTCGGCTGGCTGATGGCCGTGCTCGCGCCGGTCGCCGCGGCGGGGGTCTTTGCCGTCGAGGGCAAAGTGCGCGAATTGATTGCCCTCGCGTTCACCCTGCTCTGGGCCGGGCTCGTCGTTTCGCTCTCCTACACCGCGCCCGTGGCCGCACTCACCGGGCTGCTGATCCTGCTGCTCTCACGCTCGAGTCTCAGCAGGCCCTACCCCGGGCTGCCGTTCCTGCTCGTCGCGGTGTCGTTGCTGCTCGCGTTGAATCCGCTCGTGAAGGCGAGATGGGATGACAAAACCAATCCCGTTGCTGCCGTCGCGGATGCTGTGGATGTCGTTGACGGGGAGTTCGCGGACGATTCGCTCCAGATTGCGATTGCCAACGAGGGACAGCTCGCCTGGCCGAAAGACTGGCAGGCAGGTGTCCACCTGCTCGCGGCGGAGGGATTCCGTGACAACCGGCTCAAACTGAGTGCTTCGACTTGGATGGGGCGGCGGCTCGGCCGGCGGATCGCCCCCGGTGAGACCGCCAGCGTGCTCATCCCGTTCAACGTAAATCCTGGCTCCGGCTTCCTCGTCGTGGATCTGCGCGGTCCCGGGGGCTATCTCTCAATCGAGCGGGGAATGACCTGTGTGCTCAACTACCGCGCCCGCGTGGATGAGGACGGTTTCCTCCGCCTGCAGACCCTTTCGCTGGTCCGGTTTGAGCCGACCCTGTTTGCGGTGATGCGATCCCTTCGCCATCAGCTGCCGCCTGCTCTCACCCAGGGGAGATGGGAGGTCTGGCGGGATGCGCTCGCTCTGTTCAAGGGAAGGCCGCTCACCGGTCTCGGGCCCGGCGCGATGCAGTCTTTGCTCGGCTACGGTTCCGGAAATCTCTACCTGCAGACCGCCGTGGACGAGGGCGTAATCGGCCTTGTCATTCTGCTCGGCACTCTGCTCGTGCTGTTCATTGCGCTGTCGTTGCGCCGGGATACAGAGGGAACCCTCTACGCGGCGCTGATGATCGTCGTGCTGGTCTATGGCGCGCTGGACTATGTGCAGGATCATCAACCCGTTGCCGTGCTCACTGCGATTCTTTTCGGACTGGCGTGGGCCGCGGCGTTCGAACGCCACCCGCAATCCTCGGAAAGCGAGCGGAATTCCCGTCAACCTGCGTAAATACAGCCCGTCTCGCGGGGAGTTCCCGCCGGGGGCAGGGCTTGAGCTTGTGCAAAATCTGGCCTATACTCCCCCCGTGCCAAATCCCCGTCTTCAGCGGGGCTTCGATCCTTCATCGTTCAACTTAACCCCGGCGGTGGGTGCGCGCGTAGATTACCCGTGGCCGCCGGATATACCAGGGTGATAAGCATGGCCACGCAGAGCAAACGCAAAAAGGCATCGGTGTCGGTGGACGTCCGGGTGCCCAAGGAGATCGCCTGGAGGGGGATCAGCGACAGCCGCGAGTTGCAGATCTGGTTCGCGCAGCAGGTGAATATGGACCTCGAGAGCTCGGAGTTCAGTTTCGGCGGGAAATATGTCCCGTTCCTCAAGTACGACGAGCGTCCCGCGAACCAGAAGGTGCTGAAAGCCGATGCCGAAGCGGGAGATCTGCGTCTGCAGTGGCCGCTGCGCCGCCGGGATGGCGAAATCGTCACCACCGAGGTGCACCTCCGCCTCACCCAGATGGAGGGCTACAGCCGGCTCGATGTCGACCATATCGTCGAGGAGGAGGATCTTAGCGACGACGATCTGCGGAACTTGTGGGCGATCCTGCTGAACGGCTTCGTCTTCCACATGGAGGGAGCCGCAGCCTGGGTGCGCCCGGAATTCACCCACCGCAAAAGCAAGGAGTTCCGCCTCGACTTCTGGACCGCCGCAAAACGGGAAGAGGTGTTTGAGATGATCTCGACCGTGGACGGCATCCGCCAGTTTTTCGCCCCGCAGGTCAAGACCCTCGAGCTGAAAGAGGGCGGCGTGCTCGATCTTGGATCGGATAAGCTGCCGGTTCTCGAGGTGGACGAGAATGTAAAATTCGCTTTCGGCTGGCGCGAGGTCGCCGGCGAGGACCCCAACCTCACCGTTCGCTGGGAATTGAAGGACGAGGGCAACGGCACGCGTGTCAGCCTCTACGAGGGCACCTTCACCGAGCCGACGATCCTTTCGGAACGCAGCGATTACGACGGCTGGGCGGCGGTGATGAACGATCTCAAGCGTTTCCTCGAGACCCGGCGTCACCCGATTTTCCTCTCGATCCTGATCGAACCCTTCAGCGGCTAGTGAGCTTTCATCCCATGAGATGATTCAACC
>Ga0315554_1001020_pt1 | contig 16664 bp, 9 predicted proteins | sample SalMarSW160370MG_FD_202114 | JGI IMG/M metagenome (GOLD analysis project Ga0315554, IMG submission 202114) | Salt marsh sediment microbial communities from the Plum Island Ecosystem LTER, Massachusetts, United States - Salt Marsh Sediment SW1603-70 ... | reverse complement strand
ATTATCGCAGCCATGCGCCAGACCGTCGGAATCGTCGTCGATCCCGTCGTCGTATCCCGGGCAGACATCGCACTGATCATACACACCATCGCCATCGGTGTCGATAGTACCTAAAGTATACATGAAAGCCTCGCCGGGGCCGGGAACACCGCCGCCGCCGTCCCAGCGATAGGGCGCTCCCACGAGTAATTCCGTAATGCCATCGGCATTAATGTCCCCGACAGTATTGACGTTAATACCAAAGGCCCCATGCGGTGTCTGACCGTAGAAATTATGAAGCAGTACCCCGTCTTCGACAGAATAGATGCGTACTTCACCCACCTTTCCTGTGTAATATTGAAATGCGCCCAAGGCGACGTCGTCTTTACCATCACCGTTAATATCCCCCACGCCACAAACGGCCCGACCCAGTCGATCATCGGCCTGGCCATGAAAACTCCAACCGGCGTCGTCGGCATAGATCGTGTCGGGATATGGTCCCGCCTTTCCGGCAAAAATACACCCCTGGCCCGACGCATAGCCATACTCGTCGTTGGCCGGGTTGCCGATTACGACGTCGTCGAAACCGTCACCGTTGACGTCTCCGGCGCCGTCGACAGCCATTCCGAAATAGTCATTGTAATGGCTATTGAGATATGTCGTCAGAAGAGAGCCGTCGGCGCCGGAGAAAAGATAGGCCGACCCGGATATGGCCATGTAAAATGGGGCCCCGACGATGATATCGCCAAATCCGTCGCCGTTCACATCTCCCGCCGATGCTATCGATTGCCCACCGAACGCATCATCGGTCACGTTGCTGGCAAGGACGAATAGGGTGTCGAGCGTTTTGCCCGAAATGACCAGGACATGCGGCGTCCCGGGATAGTCGAAGTACGATACGGTAAAAGCAAAGTCGTCATAACCGTCGCTATCGAGATCAGGTAGCCTGGTGCCGGGAAAGCCCAGATTATCGCCGACCTCGGCGCCAATGATGGAATCGGCGGCATCGTTGGGTGTCAGCATAAGCGGGAATGGCCCGGATGAGCCGTGGAAGATAAAGACCTTTCCCGGACGGCCGCTTTCCCAGCCCGAGGCTCCCATCACGAAATCGTCGAAGCCGTCGTCGTTGCGGTCCCCGATTCCGCACAGTGGGCCGATCCAATCTTTTTCATACAACGCATCAATAATGCCCATCAGAGAAGCGTCTTGTCCCGAGTAGATATATATGCGGCCGGAACGGTTGTTATAAGACGATGCCGAAATGGCTACATCAGCGTAACCGTCCCCATTAAAATCGCCGATCCCGGTGCTGATTTCGGACCCGAAAACATCGCCGGAGTTTTCACCTACCCACGAGTATATCATCGGGCAGGTCTCGTCGGCAGGGCAGATCGCCGCCGACAGCAGGCCGAAGATCGACGCTGCGACGAGTATGAATATCGATTGCTTCAAGGTAACCTCCTATGGTATTAATGTTCTTGAATTACTTTCACGGACAGCACGGTTCCGGGCCGCCTTTGAAGATGTAGTTTATCAGGTGAATAGCGTCGCCGAGATTGATTTCACTGTCGCAATTGGCGTCGCCCGCCCCGACCGCGAACGGCGGCGGCCCGCCGTTAAAGATGTGACCGATCAGATGCACCGCATCGCCGATGTTGATCGTGTAATCTCCGGTGGCGTCACCGCATAGATATCCGCCATCGCACCCAACGCCCAAGGCGCCGATTATTTCACCATTATTATATTCGGGGGCACAATAGGAAGCACTGCTGAGGTGGAGATCACCATTGGCGGTATCGCAGAAGAGGGGATTGACAGAACAGTTGCCATTGGTGCCAATCTGGCTCATCAATTCGGCGTAGGCCGTATCAATTTCAATATAATAGCTATCCCAGAGATTATTGAAGAAATTGCTATTCGACATAAAAATTGAAGAGCCCCAATACTCAAAGGACTTCGAATTGAAAGAAATAATGTTATTATCCAATGTGATAATGGAATTAGAAACATTTATTGCACATGAATAATTGTGTGAAAGCGTGTTGTTGGTCGCCGCCACCGAAGAATTGTTGGAAAACCATAATGCTGAACCATCGTTAAAACTAATAACATTAAAGAGAATCAATCCATTCGACACCGAATCGCAGAAAACACCGCCGCTCTCGCCATAGGCGTCTTGTGAGAAGCTGTAGGCTTCGTTATGGCTAATCGAGTTATATTTGATTACAGGACTGCCGCCCTCACAATAGATTCCCCCACCATATCCGCCGTACCATATTGGATAAGGCCAACCAATGCTTGCCCGGTTGTATTCGATGATATTGCCAATAATTTGGGGGGAGGAATTCCGACAAAAGACAGCCCCCCCCCAATTGGCCCAGTTACCATTGAATATGTTATTATCAATAATTGGGGCACCCCCACTGCAGAAGATTCCTCCTCCCTGACCGGGAAAAATAGGGCTCCCATTGGAAGCAAGAATATTGCTTCTAATCGTGGGAGAAGCGTCAGTACAGTATATGGCCCCGCCGTTATCAACTTTCCCGCCAGTGATGGTAAACCCCTGAAGGGTGGCAGCCTGGCTTTCTCCGTTTTGGAAAATGAATCCTCTATGAGGCTCAGATACTTCTCCCGCGGCATCTATTATTGTCACCTCCGGGCCGTTTTCGGATATGACGACGATATTTTTGCCGCCAAAGTCAATATCCCGGTTGCCATCACCGGTATAGATGCCGTCGCCCACCATTACCGTATCACTTTCTATTGCACCGTTGATTCCAGCCTGGATCGTGGCCGAATCGCCGGGGACATGAATTGTTGTCGCTGAAATCAGACCGGAAGATGCTATGACCGCCCCCAGCACGAGAAATAACCATCCACACATCTTCGTCATTGGGTAACCTCCCCTGAAATTTGCCGATTTATTCACTTTGCGGATTGAAACGTGGATTTCTTGCACAGATTTTTGTGTTTGCCTTTTTCCCCTCTCAGATTATATTTAAGCAGTCAAAATTATCAGCCCGACTCATATGAATCTGAACGACTTACACCAGAAAGCCTGCGCCGGCGGCAAAGACGCCGAAGACCACCTGTTTCAAATTTTGTCTGCAAGATTTCGCCTCGTGGCCCGGCATAGAATATGGCATAGAGAAGACGCCCAAGAGGTGGTCCAGGATTCTCTGGCGACCGTGATTCAAAAATACCGGGACGTCAAGATAGATACCAGTTTTGCCGCATGGGCGCAGCGAGTGCTGGACTTGAATATACTGGAGTATATCCGGAAAAAAGGGCACCTAGCCAAACGATTCGAGCCGATGCCGGAGAAGGAAACGACATCGATGGCGGACAATATTAATCCTTCATTGAAGATGAAGCTGTTGCATTGCCTGAAGAAACTGAGCCGGGTCAATCGCCGTCACGCCCGCATACTGGTGTTTATCTACCAGGGGTACGGCGTCGAGGAAATCTGCCGCATGCTCAAGTTGACGGTCAATAACTATTATTCCGTCCTGTCGCGAGCCCGCGATATGCTGGAATTGTGCCTTGAAAAGGGCGAGGTAAAATAATGGATAGATGTACTGACGAGCGGATCGGCCGGAAACTGTACGCCTATGAATTGGGCCAGTTATCCGATGACGAGTGCCGTGAAGTCGAGATACATCTCTTCGAATGTGAGTATTGCTACCAACGGTCGCTGAAATTCCAGGATTCGGTCCGCATGATGCGGAGTGATGCCGGCATTCGGGATGAAGTCGAACGGTTGGCCGAGGAAGCCTCGGAGGAATTGGAGGAGGTCTCGCCGACCGACTCCAGGCACTGGCCCAAAATAGTCCGCTTATCGCTGGCGGCGGCGGCGGCAGTCCTGGTGTTGCTCCTCCTCAAGCCGTGGGATCTCGAATTCCACTTCACCAAGGAAGCGGTGGCCTACGAGAATATCCTGGCCGTGATGTATTTCGACAACATGGCTGAACCCCGGGACGATTCGCGACTGGGAGAGATTGTCACCGATATGGTAATCACCGATCTGGCAACGTCGGACTATATGCATGTCATGTCGAGCCAGCGGCTGTATGACCTTCTGAAGTCGATTGGCCACGAGGGCGAGAAGTCATTTGGTCGGAGCATCGCCACCGAGGTGGCCAAAAAAGGCCGGGCGCGCTGGATGATGACCGGGGGTATCCTTCAGCGGGAGCCGACGATTGTGTTGTCGGCCCAGATCGTCGACGTCGGCACCGGCAATGTTATCGAGGCCAGGCGCGTTAGCGGCGAAGAGGGAGAAAACGTCTTCGCCGTCGTTGACCGTTTGACCTCAGAGGTGCGCACTGCGTTGAGGATTCCTCACGAAGATATCAAAAAGCATGACCGCGCGATCGCCGATATCACGACCAATTCACTCGAGGCCTATGGGCATTACATTAAGGGCCTTGAATATTACTACAGGCATATTACCATTGACGCCAGGCTTCAGTTTGAAAAAGCTTACGAAGTGGATTCAACCTTCGCCATGGCCTATTACATGTGGACAAGGTGCTGGATCGAAAATAATATTGAACGTAAGGCCGCGATCGACGCCGCCATGAAATATATCGACCGGGCCAATGATATCCAGCAAAGGTATATCAGGGCTCGCCATGCCGAGATATACGAAGATTATGAAACGGCCATAAATGGCTATAAGGAGATTATCGCGAAATATCCCGATGAAAAGTGGGCCTATTATTTTCTTGGGGCCAAAGATTATCCAAGTGCAGTTTATTACGACGATAAAACCCAGGAAGCGATCGATTTATTGTTGAAAGCGGTAGAAATTGATCCCGGGTTCAAACGTGCGTATTCGGAGCTGTATTATCGCTATGTAAACATCGGTCAACGGGACCGAGCCCAGTGGGCATTTGACAAATATGTTGAGCTGTCTCCCGGCGATCCGGGGCCATATTTATTACGCGGTAGTAAATATAGGTTGAAGGGTGAATTTGAGGAGGCGCTCGCGGCGTATCGAAAAGCACTGGAAATTTCGCCGGATCATATCAACGCGCTGATAAATATCGGGAATATTTATCATTTCATGCGTGATTTCGAGCATGCTGACAGCGTGTACACTATTTTGGCCAATCACAGGGATCCGGACGCGCGCGCCTATGCCCGGTTACGATTGACGCAAACGCCACGGGCGCAGGGTAAATTCAAAAAAGCGATTGAGATGCTGGAAGAAGGTATCGAAACCGACTTTAGGGAACTTGGGCCGAGTCTTGCCACGGCATTTAAGTATGGAACGCTAAGTTATGATTACTCTTATTTTTTGCATGACTATGACAAGGCTATCGAGGTGGCGCTCCGTGACGCGGATCAGAATAAGCAGGTTGGTGAGTCGTGGTTTGCAAACCAGGGTTTGGGAAACCTCGCGTCATTTTATGCCGTTGCCGGTCAATTCGACAAGGCTGATTCGCTCATTGATGAGATAAAGGCTTACTACGACAGTTCGTATTTGGAGCCCGATCCATTTCTCGATTTTTACATCGGTACGCTTGATTATGAAAAAGGCAATTACGACTCGGCCATCGTCTGCTATAAGTCATGCCTTCATCAATACCCTGTGCTCACAGTACTCTTCGAGCTGGGCCGGTCATATTATGGCGCCGGAAAAATCGATTCGGCTATTCTCGCTTACAAACGTGCCTTGAGAAGTTACGAACAGTTGGCGGCCTGGTGGCCGGAAACTGTGGTCGCCACTGAATATGAACTGGGCAAGGCCTACGAGGCCGACGGCCAGACAAAATTGGCAATTAAGCAATACGAGAAATTCCTCGATCTGTGGAAAGACGCCGATCCCGGCCTGTGGATGGTCGAGGACGCGCGGGCACGGCTGGGGCGCCTAAAGAGCAGGCCGTAGGCCTGAGTTAACTCATTACGGCACAACTCGGTAGGTCTCATGATAGTACTTTGGATCATATTGGGCGTTTTTCAAAAAGTTGCGAAAATCGTCCAATTGGGGGAGCAATTATTGTATTACAATAGGATACGCCGTTTTTGACGTATCCTGTTTTATCAATTTTACCGCGATTACTGGCAGCAAGGTTCGAATGGGGGAGGACCTTCGTGGACTATTTTCGAACTGCGGCATGATTCAGATTGAGGACATTGATTTGAGGTGGGTCAATCTCGCTCTGGCATCGTCGATTTTTTCTATCCCCGGGTCGGCGTCTTTCCATATATCGAGGAAGGTCTCGTATTGCTCGATGGCCTTTTCGGTCCACCCGGACGCCTCGTATGCCTGTGCCAGCCAGTAGTGACCCTCCACACTCAGATGCGGCCAGTATGCACGTGAGGCGCCGTAGGTATTCATTGCTTTCTCAAGAGTGGCGACGGCTTCGCCCAAGTGTCCGGCGCCAAGAAGGGAAATACCCAAAAACAGCCGGTGCGGATAATCCGAGGGCCAGGCCCTGTTCAGATTCCTCCAATAGACGACGGCGGTGTCGTAATCGCCGCTCTCCAAAGAGACAAATGCGCGGCCATACCAATACGCTACCGAATCTGACAGGCAGCCATGTTTTGAGTCTGGAAGCAATAAATCAACAATGCTATCGGCTGTCCTGCGGTCATTCATCTGCATGTAACCCCATGCGATGTCCGCCCGGGCATAACCTATATTCTCATTATCGGGGGCGTATTTCTGAAGAGAATTGATTTCGGATTCGGCGTCATCGATGGCCTCTCGAATATTGCCAATATATGCTTGGGCGTAGCAACGCACCTCTATGTTCATAGCTATTATCGCTTCGCTCACCATCTCCATTCGATCCGTTTCGACGCCCAGGTCCAGGGTGTGGATCGCGTCCCGAAACTTTCCTTGATGCAGAGAAATCCTGGCCAGTCCCAATCGGCCATATGCCCGGTCTTCTTTATCGCCGTCGGCAATCCCCGCCGAATAAAGACCTTCCGCTTGTGAATATTCTCCGCGTAGCAAATAGATCTCGGCAAGCCGAGACCTGCTGAACCCCGGCTTCAATTCGTTCGACTTCTCATACGCCGCGATCGCTTCATCCAACTTTCCGTTGAACGCCATTATGTCACCCTTGCTATCGTACGGATTTGCTTCATCGGGAGCGATCTCAATGTATTTATTGATTGCCCAGACCGATTTTTCAAACTGACCGAGCTCACTGTAGACATATGCGAGTTGATTGTACCCCTCGCGGTTATACGGGTCCAGCTCGATGACCTTATTGAAACACGCGAGGGCTTCCTCGAGTTCGCCGGTATCAAATCTCTTCACCAGGCCCAAGTCAAGATATGCGCCTTTTTCGTCAGGATAATGCTTGATAATATATTCGAGTTCTTCAATCGCGCGAGCGAAGTCCTTCTTCACGCGGGCATCAAGGCTTCGGATGTAATGCTGTCCCTTGTCGCTGCTGTGTTCGGCGTATCTCATCGCTTTTGCGATATGAGTTTTTACGGCTGGGTCGTACGTGTAATAGGCTATAATCGCCCGATAGAAGTGAGCCCCTGCGAATGTCGAGTCGAATTCGAGAGCTTTCGCAAAGCGCTCGTCGGCTTCCGACCAGTAGTGCCTGTCCAGCAATTCCACCGCTTCGAGATAAAGACGATACGCTTCAGGCGAATGAGTCGAGACGCGGGCGACCGATGGATCCGTTTCTGCGGCAGCTTCAGGAGGAAGGGTCAGATCTTTCTTTATTTCGGCAGTAAGCTGATCGACAACCGAAAATATCCGCTCGCCCGGCTGACCTTCCACTCGCTGGGAGGCCAAGGCATCGCCGGTTGCGACGTCTACCAATTGCGCCGCCGCGATTATCTCGGGCTCGGTGCTGAGAATACTGCCTAAAAGCATCCACTTGGCCCCAGCTTTCTCTGCAATCTGCGTGGCGACGTCTCGATCTATCCTCTTTTCCCCCTCATGTCCCAATTGTTTGAGGATGTCGTAAAGCCGCTGGCTGGAAACAACCTGCACGTACTTGGATTCAGACAAATCGGTGATCAGCAAATTGGTGACAATCTCACCCAGCCTCAGGCTGTCGGCAGGATTGGTCAGATTATCAAAATACATGATGGCCAGACGGTTTTCGGCGGCGATGGCTTCGTGCCCGGGAGAGATTTCGAGTTTCCAGGGTTTCAGCACCAGGACCGCAATAGTGAGGACTACGAGAACAATCGGCAAGACAGTCAGTAACCAGCGCTTAGGTGTTCGGACAGCAGTTTGGATTTGGACCGGTACTGAACCGCTTGAATCCCGCTTCATACGCATGAGATCGGACAGCATCCCATCCGCGTGTCGGTACCGTGTCTTGACATCCTTTTCCAACGCTTTGTCGATAATGGCTTGAAGTCCCTCAGGAAGACCCGATTTGAAACGGGCGAGAGGCTCCGGGAAATCATCGCACACCGCCTTGAGCGTGGCCGCCTCGCTGTCGCGCGTGAAAGGGTTTTGCTTGGTAATCAGCTCATAAAGAACTACACCGAGGGAAAATAGATCGCTGCGATGATCTATGTTTTTTCCTTGTACCTGCTCGGGGGACATATACCCGATGGTGCCGAGGGTCGATCCGGTCTTGGTCAATTGGTCTTTGCCAACCACTGATGCCAAACCAAAATCGACAATCCGGGCGCGGCCGTGCGAGTCAATCAGGATGTTCGATGGTTTGATGTCCCGATGGGTAATGCCCTTGTCATGAGCCGCCTGCAATCCCTCGCAGATCTGTATTCCCAGCTCGAGTATCTGATCGACGGAGAGCTCTTTGCCCGGTGAAAATTCCTTCAGCGATTGTCCTTCGACATGAGCCATCGCAAAATAGGGCCGCCCCTGATATTCACCAACCTCATATACCGGTATAATATTCGGATGATCGAGTTTAGCTGCCGCCTGCGCCTCACGCTTGAAGCGAACCCGGCATTCTTCGTCCTGGCAAAGATGCACCGGTAGGAATTTGAGTGCGACTTTGCGGTCCAACTCAGTGTCCTCGGCCAGATACACCTCGCCCATTCCCCCGGCGCCGATTTTCTCGACGATCCGGTAATGCCCGACCATGGTGTCTTTCAAAAGAGGAATATGGGTTTGCGTATTGTCATCGTTGCGATGATTTCCCGACACGAGAATATCCCTGCTTTGATCGATTGGTATCAATAATTAAGGATTTTCTTAGCCAAAAAGCAACTGTGAAAAGAAGGGATTAGCGGTGTCAGTAAAATGCCGTTATAACTGGCACCTGACTACCCGCATCGTTGTATGCAAGAATGATCTAAGTATTGGGAATGAGATTACATACGGGTCTTATCCGGCCTTTCTTAGATATTCTACTACCGGGTCAAAAGTTCTAATGACGTCCAGCTGGGTGGCCAGTCATTGTATCACAATAGGATACGCTGATTTTGGCGTATCCTTTTTTTGTAATCTCACCAACGTGATGCTCCAACCCTTGTAATTTTCAATTCCGTCAACCCCTCGATTCGTATCCCGCTGTTTTATAGCCTTGGAGCATCGTTATCAGAAAAACAGGCTGACGCCGAAAAACATCGAATGAACCGTCATGTCGATTTTTTCGGTATAAGATCCAAAAAAATATCTCACTTTCGTCTTTTCGCCGCTAAAATCCTGCAGGCGGTACTCAATTCGCAACGCGGCTTTCGGTGAGAACAGGAATTTCATACCCAACCCGGCATTCAGGACAGTCGGTTTGGGTCCGTCTTCATTATAGAAAGCAACGGAATTGGCGAAGGGAACGCCGTTGGAGAAACCGATTCCCGCAAGGACAAAGGGCGTCAATGTTTCGGTGACAGCACGGTTGTATGACCCGTTGAGCGATACGATATACCCGAATTCCGTGTCTCCGTACCAGTCTTCATCCCATCCGGTGACAATGCCCTCTAATTCAATAAGAAAATTCGGAGTGACGAAGGCTCCCACGCGGATCGGCAGGTTGAGGTAATGTTCCGTTTCTTTCTCGCCGACATAGGCCTGCATCGAACCGGCGATGGAGAACTCGACATATCGGATCCGCTCCTGTGCCAGGGAGACATTCACTATCATTAAGGCGCAAACCAGCGCGCCTATTATCGTCAAAGCGTACTTTTTCATCACCAACCTCCTCATAGTTTACATAGACGCTTCTACACCCTCTTACCAATGCATCTCTTTACCCGAATTGAAATGCTTGGCCCATATGGCCGCGGCAATTATCGGACCGGCAATACCGGCAACCAATCCCGGATACGACCGAAGGCGCAGACCGCCATACCAGGCAAAATTGTCACTATATTTGAACCTATTTTCTCTCATATCGAGGCGCACCACGGCGGCAATCAGATCATCGGCGCCAAGCATGACCTCACCGGAAAAGGCGACATTGTCCGTTTTGGATTCGCTCAGGATGATTCCGGGGGCGATATCAAGGCTGATCCTGGGAGAGAGCCATCGCCGATACCTGGCGCGGAATCCCACCAATGTATGATTCGTGAGGTCATCAAAATTGAAGAAAAGCGAGCCTCCGATTGCATACCGTTCGCTTTGGTTGACCATCAGTCCCACTTCCCAATTGTACATCAAAGTTGCATGCCACTTATCGTTGGTTTGAGGCAGATCAAATCGGTACAGCGTACCAGCCTCGGTGATCCAGAAGGATCGGCATTCGGGAAGTGGTCTGCCCCTGAAGCAGTCGCCGCCAGCCGGGCTGTCGGCAGCAAGAACCAAAGTCAGCGCGGTCGTTATCAGGGTTATTGTCAGAGATCGTAACATAGTCTCATGTCTCCTTCAAACCGGGAACCGACTTGGCGCCGGTCCCGGCTGCGATCCCCTTTTGTTGAAAGGGCGGCAGCAAACAGATCAGTTGCGGCCGCCCTCCCGGAGGAACTTTAAAGCCTTACATCCACGGCGGCATCAGGTGCCACGGTTGGTTCCTGCATGACCGGGGGCAAATCCCACTCGTCCACCGCCTGCCAGGGGCCATCGGCACAGCGAATGTCAGCCCGGTATCCGCTCCGGCCGTCCGACCGGACCTGAAGATGAATGAACAGCCGCCCGGCGCCCTCGGCATTATCCGGCAGGAGGTGTTGAGACATCATACTTGTCGCCCACTGCGTGGCGTCGGAAAAATGAGAATCCTGGTGCTGAAAAACTTTGGCCGTCAACGTTTCGCCCGGAACCGGGCTGACCGGGGTCACGGCCAGGGTACCCTCGGCGCGGAAGGTGGAATGATAAACGCCCGCATCAGACAGTGACGTGGTCATGACCATAGACACCGGTCCCTCGACGTAGACATAATCATCGGGACCCGACTGGCAAAACGGTTTGGGCACGGTCTGTCCATAGTTGGCGGTGTAGGTCTGGGTGCGGGTTTCGGCGACTCGCGGAACTGAACCGGCGAGATTCAGGATAACGGCATGTCCATCGCTGAATATCGGCACATCTGCTGACACTTCGCCTGGCGGCCCTCCGATGGCTTCTTTCAGCAATTCCGGGAGACCGTTGTAGATGATGGCCGGGATGGTTCGCCACGGCGACGGGTTGATTTGCTGAGTGGGGATCATGGGGACGTCGCCATCGAGCAGTCCGGTGCGCATCAGATCGCCTATCACGAACTGTTCGGCCAGTTCCCAACTGAGGACCTGATGATCGGCAGTGCCGGGGACGTTAATCTCGAAATGGACTCCACCGACAGTCCAATCGCCCATTTTGAACAGGCGGAGATGGACGCGGAGCGGCGCAAAATCGCCGCAGGCCAGCTGAATGACACCGCCGACCCAGCCGTCCGGTTCGCCATAGGACGTTTGTACATCACCGGCAATGGCGTCATCCCAGACGGAATTGAACGGAGGCATGGGCAACATACCCGGCCGGTTGCCGTCGAGGGAAAGCAAGGCAGCCCGGATGTCGCGGGGATCGGCCTTACCGACAAAAATAAGGTTAACGGGATCGACTCCCTGGTCCGAAAAGTCGTTTCCGGTGAAAGGCCAGAAAGTCAAAGATTCGCTTCCGAAGGTGACTGTCTCCAACGGTGACGGGGGCACGGCGTCGGTCATGACAAATGGCCGTGACAACAGATCTTGGAGTTCGGTATCTTCCTGACTGCGATCGGGAACGGGGGCTCCCGGAAAATCGCTGCAACCAATGATAAGGCCGACGATGAGCACGGCCGTCAGAATTTGAGTTATGGGAGATCGCATGACACATCCTCCTGTGGCAGGTTAAGGGTTTTTGTGATAATCGCTATGTTATGAATTATGCAAGCCCGGTGCCGAACCGCAGGCGGCCTGAATCTGATGATAAGTTAATATCATACAGCACCTTGCAAAAATCAAGACCTTTTTTGAGATCCTGTCCGGTGGTTAGCAGGTATTTTTGAGTGGTTATCCGGGTGGCTGATTCTCCGTCATTTATGGTTTGACTCCGGAGTTCAGTGATGGTATTTTATTGCAGACAAACCCCATCTAGAACCGATTCCTATGGACGATCAAAAGAAGATAAATATTCTCGAAGAAGCTCTGACCGAACTGGAGACTATCAACCACATCATCGGCCGCATCTGCCAGGTCGGCGAGACGAATCATATCATGTCCATCATTGTGGATGAGCTGGTTAAATATACTTCCGCTACCCAGGGGGTGATCAATCTGGTAAAGGCCGGCTTGCCCGAAAACATGGAAACAATCGTCCGCGACGATGACTCGCGGCCGGAGGATGATGTGTTTCATCTCGATGATCTTATTGCGGGCCGAGTGCTTACCGAAAAGAAACTTCTGAAAATCGATGATCTCGAATCCGACAGCCGGTTTTCGAAAGCGACTTCGCATCGAGGGCGGTTTGCAAGCCTCATTTGCGCCCCCATGATTGCCCGCGGTAAAATAGTCGGCCTGACCACCCTGGTGCGCGATAAGAACGCCGGCCCCTTCAGCGACAGTCAGTGCCGGATGGTCGGAATTGTCACCTCGCAGTCAGCGCAGATTCTGGCCAACAGTCTTCTGATGAGGGAACTGGCCCGGAAGAACGAGCTTCTGGAAACCACCCGGCAGGCATTGAGCGACGAAAACGCGAGGCTGAAGTCGGAAGTTGCCGGGACATTTGCATTCGAGAACATCATCGGCCAGTCGCCGGCCATGAAAAAAGTATTGACGCTGACGTCCAAGGTCAGCGCCAATGACCTGCCGGTCCTTATCACCGGACTCACCGGTACCGGCAAGGAGTTGATCGCCCGGGCGATTCACTACAACAGCGGGCGTTCGGAAAAACCGTTTGTGGTCAAAAACTGCGGAGTCAAAACCGAAACGCTTTTGGAATCGGAGCTTTTCGGCCATGTGAAAGGCGCTTTTACCGGTGCTGAGCGAGCCAAGGAAGGGCTTTTCAAAGAGGCTGACGGCGGAACGATTTTTCTCGATGAAATAGGCGATGCCCCGCTTTCCACCCAGGTGGCCATTTTGCGAGTGCTGGAAACCGGTGAAATACGGCCGATTGGCGCGGCGACCACTGAATATGTCGATGTTCGGGTGATATCGGCGACAAACGCCGATCTCCGGAAAAGAATAGCCGACGGCTTCTTCCGGGAAGATCTTTTTTTCCGCTTGAATACCGTGACGATCGAGGTGCCGCCGTTGAAGATGCGCATCGATGACATTCCGCTCCTGGTCTATCATTTTCTCAACAAGGTCAAAGCGCGGCTGAGCTATGATAAGTTATCGGTATCTTCGGAGGCGATGGCGGCCTTCAATCAATACGATTGGCCGGGTAATATCAGGCAATTACAGAACGAAATCGAGCGGGCCGCCGTGATCTGTGATACCGGGGGCGTGATAGAATTTGCTCATCTTTCTCAGGATATTCGTGATGCCACATCGCTAGACAATGGGAGTGCCGAAGAGGGCGCTCTTCGGCGTGCGGTTGAACGTCTGGAACGGGAGATAATCGCCGAAACGCTGGCCTCGACCAACGGTAATATTCTGAAATCGTCTCAGATTCTGGGCCTGACGCGTAAGGGCTTGAAGGACAAGATAGCCCGTTATGCTATCGACCCGAAACAATTCGGCAGCTGAACTCCCCAAACGGCAATTATTGGCAGTAGAATCTTCCCGGTCCGGGCAATCATCCGGTTCGAAGCATTTTTTGAAACCGAGGGTGGGATCTCAATGGTTTCCATAGAGGGTCGAGCCGGAGGTACGGCGCAGAAATAAAGCCGGGTATCGACATAAGATATTCGAGTTGATCGAGAGCGTCGTCATACATGTCGAAAATGACCAGAATTTCAGCCAGATTGACGGAGAAAAAGAGAGGATCGAAGGCATCGCGGGAGATCGGCAGCAGTTCCATGGCTCGTTGCCCGTGGAAAAGCGCTTTCTCGCGATCTCTCAAACCGGCATATGCCAGACCCAACTGGCTGTGAAAGCGGGGGTCGTCAGGTCGTTCTGCAATCCGCGCTTCCAGTAGTTGCCGAGCCGAACCGGAACATCTCTGTTCGTCCTCGGTCTGCCCCAATAATCGAAACAGCCGGGCCCGATGCAGCAGATACCCGGCCGTATCTGATCCGGGCCGGGTGATCGCCAGGGTTTTATTATAATCCGGCTGGACAATGCGTGACAGCCACCAGTAATATTGCGAGGCGACGATATCCGCCCGCCCGGCAGCGTCGGTCAGAATCACGTTGGCCGAGGCCGTATCTCCCGACTGAAAAATATGAATCCAAGCCTTATAGATATACGTCAACGGCACATCGGGCGCCAGAGACAGGGTTTTGTCGAGATAGTCGTCGGCATATTCGAACCGGCGCATCATTCCGTAGGTCAAGGCGACATCGAAGGCTTTGAGGTGCGACCGGGGATCAAGAGTGAATGAGGTCATAAAGTTATCGACCGCTTTGATGAGATTTCCCTGTCGCCTCTGAACGGCGGCGATGGCGCTGTACAGATCGGCATTATTGGGATTTCCGCGGAGGGCCGTTTCGAATTCCTCCAGAGCGCGGTCATAGTTCTGCTCACAATGATAGAAGATGTAACCCCGGGCAAGATGCCCTTCGACCAAATCCGGTTGCAGTTCAAGCGCCTTGTCGGCCGCGCGTCGGGCGAGATCACAGCGCCTTTCCGAACGGTCGAAATATTCCCAGAACATACTTTCATGACCTCGCGACAGCATGGCAAAAGCCAGGGCAAAACCGGAGTCGACTTCCACCGCGCGTTGAAACATTTCGGTGGCATTAAAGATATCAACCTGGTCCCAGCTCTGGTTAAAATAATGATTGCCGCGGAGAAAGTAATCGTAGGCATCGAGGTTGGTGGTGGGGACCGCCATAATGGAGCGGCGGTCAGACTCGCTCAGCGCAATTTTAAGGACGGAGGCCACATGTTCGGCAATATCCGACTGCAGGGGAATAATGTTTTCGAGTACCCGGTCGTAGGTCTCGCCCCAGATATACGACTCGTCGGAGGCTTTGACAAGGCGGGTATTGAGGCTGAACCGGTTCGGCTCGACGGAGCGATCCCAGAAAATCATCCCGGTCAGGATGTAATCGGCGCCGAGTTCGTCTCCGATATCCCGGTAACTGAGATCGCTGTTGCGGTACTGCATGGAACTGTGACGCGAGGTTACCCGTAACTGTTCCAACCGCGCCAGACGGGTGAGGACGGCATCGGTCATGCCATCCGCAAAATAGGCATCCTCGACCGGGCCGAGATTTTGAAACGGCAGCACGGCCAGCGTGGGCGGCACGGTTTTGCCGGCCTTTCCAGACAGGAAAATAATAAGCAGCACAGTAATAATAATGACAGTCAATAACATGACGGCGGTCATCCATATTCGACGACCTGCCCGAGTGAGATGACTTTCGGAAGAGGGCGGCACTGCCGGTTTTTCAACGTCATGGGTTAACAGAATATTGCGAACGGTTTCGGCGCAGTCATGGCGATTTTCGGGGCGCTTCTCCAGCAGGGTCATAATAAGAGATGACAACCACTCCGGGAGATCGGCTCGAAACGATGAAACCGGCTCGGGCTCCTGATGGACTATAGCATATTGAACGGCCGCCTCATACTCACCGGTAAACGGCCTTCTTCCCGCCGCCATCTCATAGAGGACGACTCCCAACGAGAACAGGTCGGCGGCCGGGGTAAGCGGCTCTCCCCTGATCTGTTCCGGAGACATATACCCGATCGTACCGGCCAAAACCGGGGTTTTGGAATCGTCCGCATCGCTTAACGCGTAGGCAATCCCCAAATCGACGATGTGCACCCGGCCGGCGACATCAATGAGGACATTGGAGGGTTTAATATCGCGATGAATCAGTCCCGCCTCGTGAATCGCTCCCAGCCCCAAACATATTTGCTCAGCCAGGCCGATTATGGCGTCGATGGAAAGCTGCCCTTCGCCGATAAGGTCGCCGAGCGACCGGCCCTCGATATACTCGGCAATAAAATACGGCCGGTCATCGTGGACACCGATTTCGTGGATGATCTCCACATTGGGATGGTTTATTGACGCCAAGCTGTCGGCTTCCCGTTCAAATCGTTTTCGGAGAGATGAGTCGGTGGCAATATGGGGCAGCAGAATCTTGAGGGCTACCTGTCGTTTGAGCGACAAATCGTCGGCCTTGTATATCTCGCCCATACCGCCGGTGCCCACGTGGCGGGTGATACGATAATGACATATTTCGGTTCCAGGTGGCAACGATGGTTCGGAGTGAGAGCCGTCATCGGGATTG
>Ga0315554_1001018_pt1 | contig 16672 bp, 17 predicted proteins | sample SalMarSW160370MG_FD_202114 | JGI IMG/M metagenome (GOLD analysis project Ga0315554, IMG submission 202114) | Salt marsh sediment microbial communities from the Plum Island Ecosystem LTER, Massachusetts, United States - Salt Marsh Sediment SW1603-70 ... | reverse complement strand
CGCCGTAAAACTTGTGCCGCTGGCTCAAAGTCCCGTTTTTATCGGCCAGTCCCAGGTAAAAAAGCCCCACCGCTTTATCCGACGTGGCGCCGCCCGAACCGGCTATACCCGTATCGGCTATACAGATGTCCACCGCCAGGACCTTCCTTCCCCCCAGCGCCATTTCCTCGGCTACCTGAGCGCTGACGGCGCCGTGCTTTTCCAGCGTGTCGGCTTTTACGCCGATGACTTTCATCTTGATTTCGTTACTGTAGGCTGTCACCGAACCTTTGTAATAATCGGAGCTGCCGGGTATATTGGTAATCAGATGCGATATCAGCCCGCCCGTAGCCGACTCCACCACACCCAGACTAAGCCCCTTTTGCTTTAGTAAGTTGCCGATTTCCTGCGATAGTTTATTCATTTCCATCAGACATACCTCTCCATTAAGCCGAACAGCAGCTCATCGCCGACGCCGTTTTCACCCAGTCTTGCCATCACGCTTTCAACCTGCGCGCGAAGATTAACATCGGCAATCTCATCAAGCCTGTTTATGAGCCCGAGGCGACGCCCCAGTTTATAGATATCTCTTTCTTCCGGTGACAGCGCCTGGAAGCGTTCGATAACCTTGAGCATCTTTTCTTTATCTCCGGGCAGCCTGCCTTCAACCTCCGGGAGGAGGTTTATCATATGGTCGCTGACAACCTGCGCAGGACAGTAAAGGTTTTCTATCAATACCTTCTCTTCTTCAACGATTTCCTCGTCGGTGGAACGGACAAACTCACCGCTCTCTACATCGTTATATAAAGGCATTCTCGGCTGTATTGTCAGAGTACGGAACCGGATATAATCAGGGCTGATTTGATTTAACGCCCTAGCCGTTTCCAGAGCGTGTTCACGCCACCATTTTTTACCCCCAGCTCCCAGCATTACGTACTCGCACAGGGAGATGCCCGAAGCCACTACATTTTTCCCGGCAGTAATATGGTCGGCGGTGGTAACCCCCTTGTCGAGGAATTCAAGAACGGGGTCGTAGCCCGACTCCATCCCGATGTGAATCCTGGAGAGCCCGGCCTGGTATAATTCCTTCAGTTCGTCAATGCTTTTCCGGGCGGCGGTGTGCGACCGGGCATAGCTCGTGATACGGTCGATTTCCGGGAACGTCTTTTTAAGATACCTGATTATCTCCACAAGGTCAGCCGTCTTCATGATGAGGGTATTGGCATCCTGCAGGAAGGCGTGCCTGCCACCGGCATACATCCAGAGAGCCACGTTCCGGTAGCTTTCATTTGGGGGATTATTATATACACTGGCGGCTGTTTCTCTTGGATTTTCGCTATTTTTTTGAGCCATCTCCTTTATCTTATCCTGAATAGCTTTAGCCGTGTCGATATCCCGCTTGACCTCTTCAACCGACCTAAGCTGGAATTTCGCGCCCTTGTAAATAGGGCAGAATTTGCAGCGATTCCAGGGACAGTTACGGGTAACACGGATAAGCAGCGAAAAAGCCTCATTCGGCGGGCGGATTGGACCCAGCTCGAAAGATTCCTCGGCAGTTCCCATCATAACCACTGGAAAACATTACCTTTGATAAAATCAAAATTAGCCGTTACCCTCTCAGCACCAGTGACGGTATCCATATGTCCGGGGAGCAGCAATTCTATATCCAGCTTTGATAAACTCTCAATCGTCTTTTTCAATTCATCGCCATTGCCGCCCGGGAGGTCTACCCTGCCGGTGTTCATATCGAATAATACATCGCCGCAAATCAATATTTTCTCCGTCCTGTTGTAGTAACAAATACTGTCCGGTGAATGCCCGGGAGACAGTATCATCTCCCACTCTGCATCACCGATAGCCAGGCGGTCGCTGTCAAAGATGGCGTCCTCGGTGAACTCCGTCGGCGTTATTCCGAAAATCCTGGCTCCCCCGATGACCACGAAGTCATAGTTTTCCTTCTGGATAGGATGCAGGGTTATTTTCGCTCCGGAAATTTCTTTAAAGGCTTCATTAGCGTTGCAGTGGTCGATATGCAGATGGGTATTGGCGATAATACCGATACTACCGGCATCGATGCCATCCTTACGGAGGCCATCCAACCGGTCATTTAAAAACATATCATTGCCGGGGTCGATGATGACCCCGGGGTTACCGGTAATGACGTAGGTATTACAGTCGAGCATACCCCGCTCCGGGTAAAGGTATAGATTATTTGTCAATTTCATGCTATATTATCTCCAAAAGTATATATCGTCACCTGTTTTGATTATATAATATCCGTACAAACAGGATAAACCTGGAAGGAGGTTGTTATATGGGATATCTGGCTTTAGCTATAGGGGTTATCGGGGGACTCTGCGGCGTCATGGGAGTCATCACTTCCTTTGACATACTGGATGACCCGGTAATCTCAAAACTCGGTAACGGAGAATTCATGTTCTGGTTCCTGGCGGCGGGGATTCTGCTCCTGGGCAGTATCGCCATATCGGTAGGCTACAAGAATACTTCGGTCGATTAACCTGTATTTTGATTCCTTAAAGATACGACAACGAATTGACCGAAGATAAAAACAATACATCCACCCGACTTCATGTCAGGGTAACACCCGGAGCCAGCCAAAATGAAGTACGCGGCTTTACCGACGGCGTGCTGTACGTCAAGGTGGCGGCATTACCGGATAGAGGTAAAGCCAATAGAGAGCTTATTGATTACCTCAGCCGGATACTGGATATCAATAAATCATCGCTGCACCTTTTAAAGGGGCATACCAGCTGCAACAAGGTTATTGCTGTTGATAGATTAAGCCTGGAGGATATTATTCGGCGGATTTCTGCTTAGCCTTCTTCCTCCGGCGCCACCAGGAGAAGTACAGGATTACCAGGATGATTATCCAGACCGGGCTGAATATCCCGATGCCGATTATTATGTTAACTATCACCTTTCCGAAGGTGACCAGTCCGTTCCAGATGCTCCTGGCAGTGCTGCCAGCATCCCAGCCAGACAGGACAGTCATGTAGCTTTCTCTCTCGTGAGTATCCGAATTACCCCGGTCGTCCGTTACCGTCAGCGTCACCGTATAGGTACCATCGGAACTGTAGGTATGATAGGGTCTTTCTTCCGTACTGGTATTTCCGTCCCCGAAGTCCCACTGATAGCTGTAAGGTTCGAATCCTCCGGATATCTCAGGTTTAAACCAGGCTTTTTCACCTTCCTTCACCGTCCGTGTATATGCTTGAAAATTCACAACTAGCTTGGAATGCTCCAGCTGTATCTGTATAAGAGAGGTGGCCGAGCTCTGCTCCAGGTACTGCATACGTCCCTTTATCTGCTCTATTTCTTCCCTTGTTCTGGTAACCTCACGCTGCACTTCGAGGATTTCCTCGACGGTCCCGGCCTGCTCCATCAGGTTGAGCAGCTGGGCTTCACTGGCTTCCAGGTTAATCAATCTGGCATTGAGGTCGATATACTCTTCGGTGACGTCCTGACCCGACGTACTTACCCGTTCCACCTCGACCGCCATCGCCCGGAGCGACTGGATGGCGCTGTCAAAATAGACAGCGTCTACCCTGATGGATATATTCCCCATCATTCTTTCGCCGTCCTGCCAGCTGTTGGAACTGACGACATAGCCGTCACAAGTATCCGCCAGCTGGGCAATCTGTTCCAGGCTGACGGCAACATCATCCACCACCAGATACATATCACCGGTGCGGACAATCATACGGTCAATAGATGTTGACCCGATGACGATATCCGGCGCCGGTTTCGGTTCTGTAGGCATCGGTGCTGTTATCGTCGCTGTTGTAGCCGGTGCTACCGTCATCCCCTCGCTATACCCCAGAGAATGTGAGTCATCACTCCCCTTTTCCGAACCCACAAGAAATTCCGATAATGAGTATTGTTCTTCAGAGTCTGATGGAAATATGGTAGGCTCCCCCGGTGTGGCACAGGCAACTACCCCAAAAAGTAAAATAACGATTAACAGTCCTGCGATTAACCTTTTCATAGCAACCTCCCATCAACAGCAGGTGATTTATTATAGTATAACGACGCAACCAGGGAAAGGTTGTTATGGAATTACCTGTATATCATTGATTTGGGGGATAAGGGGTGGGTTTACTTATGGACAAAGGCAGGATGATTTAGGGCGGTTAGGGTGGGAATTCTTCGACAGGCTCAGAATGAGCGGGTTGGGGTGTTTAAGAGGGGCGAAGCCCCTCTTTTCCATAATCGGGCGGGTGGGTGGGAATAGATATCTTATAAACTGCTATTTTCGTATACCCTGATACGGCGCATTCTCAATATCAGAAAGACCTCTTTGCCCGTGGATAAATCCATATCCTGAAAGATGTAATAGGGCAGCTCAGCGACGAGGGTTTTACCCATCACTTCCAACCAGAGCCTTACCGTATTCCGGGTGTATTTAATATCGGTAATAATGCCGGAAAAACCGTTCACCCCACGACCCGGGGGTCTTGCTTCCGATACGTATATATGACGGGGCAAAATAGCGACCTTGTGAATTGATTCACCTTCGTGAGGCACGATTAATTTAAGTCCGCCGCAATCGACCTCCATAGTGCCCTGTCCGGTGCTTTGATAGGAATCACAGTCGAGGATATTGGGTCCGCCGATAAAATCGGATACGGTTTCTCCCTCGGGATAGAAGAGCACCCTCTCCGGCTCAGCCACCTGTTCCACCCGCCCGTCCTGAATGACAGCCACCCTGTCGGCCATCTCCACCGCTTCCATGAGGTCGTGAGTAATATGAATGGTTATTATGCCCAGCTCCCGGTGTACGCGTCGCAGCTCCAGCCTGAGATTTTTGGAGGTACGCAGGTCCAGCGCCCCCAGCGGTTCGTCGAGAAGCAATATCCCGGGGGAAGGTGCCAGCGCCCGTGCCAGGGCTACCCGCTGTTTCTCACCACCGCTCAGAGAGCGTATATCGCGCTGCATCAGGTTCGAGATTCCCATCAATTCGGCTATCGTTTCGACGCGTTTCTTATTGTCGTCCTTCTTTTGTTTGGCTTGCTTCAGTCCGAAGGCAATATTATCCGCCACTTTGAGAAAAGGGAATAAAACGTAGTCCTGGGGAACATAACCCAGGTTCCTCTCTTCAGGAGTCAGGTGGGTTATCACTTTCCCATCCAGCCATATCTCCCCCTGCTTGATGCGATGAAGCCCGGCAACGCACTCAATCAAGACGGTTTTCCCCGCGCCGGTTGGTCCCAGCACGACAAAATACTCGGCATCGTTAATCGTCAGGTTGATTTCTTTCAGAGAAAATTCCCCCATGGTGAGAGACAGGTCTTTCACTTCAATCATATCTGGTACCTTCTCCCGATGATTTTCCTGATGGCCAGCAGGGCAATGACGGCGATTATCACCAGCACGAATATGACGGCGATGGCTTTGCCCACATCGGCCGAAGCCAGACTTAGAAAAATCGCCGTGGGTAATGTTTCCGTTTTCATGGCGGTAGCCCCGGCCAGAGTGACCGTGGCGCCGAACTCGCCGACCGCCCGCGCCCAGGTAAGAATAGTGGAGGCAATCAGTCCGTCCCTTGCCAGCGGCAGAGTAACCCTGAAGAATGCCTCGGGCTGGCTGCAGCCCAGCGTCCGGGCTACCTGCTCGTAACGCGGGTCAATACTATCGAAGGTCGACTTAAGCAACCTTATAGCCAGAGCGCTGATAACCGTAATCTGCGCCAGCACGATTCCCGGCACGGAAAAAACGAAGCCCAGGATATTATCGTCGATAGCCTCACCTATTGGTGTATTGAAAAACACCAGCAGCGCGGCCCCCAGCGCCACCGGTGAGATAACGATGGGCAAATCAAGCAGGCTGTCGACGATATCCTTACCCGGAAAATTTGTGCGTGAAATAGCGTAAGCCACCGGTATGGCGATGAGAATTGAGATAACCGCCGAAATGGTGGCTGTGATAAGGCTTAACCTGATAGCGAACAGGATTTCCTCGGATAATAAAGCGTTGATAAAGGTATCCCAATCGGTATAAGCCACCATCGAGGCAATTATGCCGATGAAAAATATTCCCAGCACCACCAGGGCGCTGATGGTAGCTACTTTAAAAACCCTTTCTCCGCCGGCACCTCTCAGTATTCTAAACATACCTGCTCATGCTCCTGTCCTGTCTACCTCCCTGGAATTAATAGCTTTCGGGCAGTTGGTACTCACCCCCGATTTCCGCGTACGGGGCAAACTCTCTGGCTTCTTCTTCAGTAGCCAGATATCCGTGCTTCTTGAAAATATCCTGTCCACGAGTCGACGTCAGGAATTCAAGGAATTTCCCGGCACTTTCTTTATCTTCGGCATAGGTAGATACCGCACCGGGGATATAAGAAAGCCGGGGAATCTGCTCCGGTTCCAGATAAACCACGTCGATGGTATCATGCCATTCGGAGAAGACGCGCCACCCGATAATAGCATCAACCGATTTCAGGGCTACCAGGCTAGCCGTTTTGGAGCAGCTCTCGGCATGGGTAACGATATTCGGCTTTACCTGCTCGAGTAAATCGTTGTATTCCAGTATCTCGTAAGCATATAAACCGACGCATACCGATTCCGGATTGCCGATACCTACTTCGACGCCGGGATTGGCAAGGTCGTCCAGCTTCCGTATATTCATGGGATTGCCCGCCTGTACCAGAATAGCCGGAACGAGATACGAGATAATGACCACCGTATCCGGCTCGACAACGCCGTCTTTTTCCGCCATCGCCATGTAGTCCGGCGAGCCCGGAATATATAAACCACCGCTTTCGGATACCTCCATCTGTGCCAGCATCGTGCCCGAGCCGCTGAAGTTAAGATATACCGTTATTCCCGTTTCCTCCTTAAATACCTGCGCCGCCTCTTCCATGGCCGGTTTGCTGGCGGAACCGCAAAATACGGTTATCGACTTTGTTTCTTCTCCGGTACAACCAACGGCAGTTATCAATACACTAACAGCTATTGATATCACGACCAGTAATTTGTTCATGGGACAAGTCTTTCCATATTTATATTATGATGTTAAGGAGAAGTCATTCGCTATATTATTGTTGATATAACGATGCCTAAAAAAACAGAGAACACGTCTATTTCAGACTCTCCCTTACTTTAGCTCGCTTCTCCCGGTATTCGGCAACTATCTTTCGTCCCTCCTCGGTCAGTCTGGCGTAGCCGCCATGAGCTCCTCCGGTGGCTTTTTCTACCAGCGGTTTGCCGGATAGACGGTTCATAGCTTCTACCCAGAGCCAGGCATTACGGTATGCCAGCTTCATAGATTTGGCCGCTGCGGAGATGGAACCCAGTTCATCAATGCGTTCCAGTAAAGTTGCCCGGCCCCAGCCCATGAACAGCTTGCCGTCTTTCTCCAGCCATACTTTACTCCTGATAGCCAGCCCGGCTTCAGCTTCGTGACCCGAGCGAGACAGGTGCTTAACACCAAATTCCGGTACTTTTGATTCGGTCTTTTTCATCACATCTTGCATATAATAATTTCGAGACACATTATATTACCAGCAATATAACGTCATGTCAAATTTTACAAACTGAATATATGGTTTTCTTACGGTTGTTTTTACGTACTCACCCCCTTTGGATTTTAAAATCACCCCATTCCCCTTTGTCCCCCTTCCCCTTGAGGGGAAGGGGGAAGTAAAGAAAAAGAGGGGTTTCACCCCTCTTAAATGCCCTTGGTATAATCGGGGGAGTGTTTTTTAAGAGGGGGCTACTCCCCTCTGGGGGTGGGGCAGTTATTCCCGGACAGGCAAACGATGATACGAGGGCGGCTTGGGTGGGAAAAGATATTTCAGGTGGGGGAAAAGGGGGTGAGATAAGCTCCTGACAACTGGAGTCCAATAGAACCTAACTGAATTCCACTTCTAATTATTTTGTGACTTTTTTGTGACTTTTTATTAATATTTTGTGACATGTTTGTAACCTCCTAAATTTATCATATGTGTAATATGCATACATCGTAAAGAACACCAAGAATATACACGCCGGAGGTTCAGTACACCATAGAGGAGTCAACTTCTGTGAAAAGAAATGAAAGAAGTAATATCAGACTCACGACACGCGACATCGCTTCATATTGTCAGGTCAGTAAGAGCACCGTTCTCGAATGGATAAAAAGCAGCAGACTTAAAGCTTTCAGCCTGCCGAGTGGACATTACCGTATCGACAAGAAAGACTTCAGAGAATTTCTGGAAACATGGAACATGCCCATAAGGGGCTGGCTATTTGAAGACAATAATTCATAGAAAGGAGGTATATTATAAAGGATAAAGCCTTATTCCATACCCCAAATACAGCTGAAGGTTTTTCCTTGATAGGTAAGAGGTTTTTTAAAATCCGAATATGAGGATTAAAAGGAGATGAATTAATGAAGACTTCAAACCTATATGCAGTGGAAACCAAGAATCAAAAAAACCGGCATTCATCGTTTGACAGGATGGATGCAATTGCATGTGGGGTACACGCTCGATTTGAAGAGAGCACCGGTTACTCCAGGAAGATAATAGATACGACGATAAATATCGCCAGAGCCCTCGGCGTACCCGAGACAGAAATTGATAGATGGGCGGCTAATCGTTCTAACCAGTTAGCCAGCGAAACAGAAAGACTTAAGGAGATAAAATCCCTCCTTGAAAAATATTACGGTAATTCCCTCGGCGTTACCGCCTGACATCTCCCGTAACTGATATAGTATTTACACAACCAATCGATAGCGAATATTACGGGTCGATTTACGAATCGACTGTCTTTTTTTATTCAGTGACTTACCTGCGATAGCAATCCTACCGTTTTTCCACCATTCCAGTTTGAATATCTTCTAACGGTGTCGGATGTTTGGTTTTGGTTGATTTAAATTGCTCTCCCCCTGACCCCCTCTCAAATAGATATATATCCAATGCTCATTATTTAGTCTGTTTGAGAGGGGGAGTGTTTTTTAAGAGGGGGCTTCGCCCCCTTTTTTAATTAATTATTCCCCTCTCCAGCCAGTTATAATTGCGGAATCTTACCGATGTTTCCGGCTGGAGAGGGGTCAGGGGTGAGGTAAATACCCATCAACCAATGTAAATAAAACTCGAAGTTACCGTACCTGCTCGTATATATAATATAATGTATATTAGTATCAGGTACGGAGGGAATGATGCCCTACTTGAGCGGCGCTGAAGTTCTGATAGCATCTTTAGCCAGGGAAGGGGTGGAGGTGATTTTCGGGATACCCGGCGTTCAGATAATGGATGCCGTCGATGCCATCTACCGCGATAAAAGCATCCGCTGGATATCAACACGCCACGAACAGACCGCCGCTTACATGGCTTACGGCTATGCCCGTACTACCGATAAAATCGGCGTGGCCATGGTGCTGCCCGGTCCCGGGGCTCTCAATACCGCGGCGGCTATCGGCACGGCCTACACGGCGTCGGCGCCGGTCCTGCTTGTATCGGGGCAAATAGAAAGCTACCACATCGGTCTTCACCGGGGAGTCCTCCATGAACTGGATGACCAGACCGAAATTTTCCGTCACCTGACCAAATGGTGCGGACGTGCCCTGAAAGTGGAGGATATTCCCGCACTGCTGCAGGAGGCATTATCCCAGTTAAAAAGCGGTCGGCCCCGTCCGGTAGAGATGGAGGTCCCTTTCGACCTCTGGGCAGAAAAAGCCGATATGTCCCCGGCAGTCGCCCGACCGGGGTTACCGCAACAGGCCTCTCCCGAAGAAATCCAGCAGGCAGCTAGGCTCCTGAAGAGCTCTCAACGCCCGCTGATTCTGGCCGGTGGAGGTGCCGCCAAAGCCAAAATATCCGCGGAAATTACCCAAATAGCCGAACGACTCAACGCACCGGTGGTCATGACCACCGAAGGCCAGGGTTCCATCCACTGCGAGCACCCCATGTACGCGGGGAATTTTACCCTCTGGCTTAATCCTATATTCCAAAAGGCGGATGTCATACTGGTGCTGGGCAGCCGTTTACGGGCCTCGGGGAACACGCGGCTGGAATTAAGACCCAACCAGAAGGTTATCCAGATAGACCACGACCCTGATGAGTTAGGACGCAACCACCGTATCGACCTTGGTATTAAAGCCGATGTGCGCGCCGCGTTAACCGCTCTTATGCAAGAGATTAACACTCCTTCCGCCAGTCAGTGGCAATCGGAAGAAATAACCGGAATAAGGAACGATATTAAAAGCCGACTTGAAAAGACCGCCCCATTACAGATGTCTATCATCAGGTCTATCCGTGGCGTTCTTACCGATGACGATATTATTGTGCCGGATATTACCAACATCGGCTACTGGTGCGATATTGCTTACCCGGTCAACAGGGCAGGCACCTACGTTGATTCGTCATATTTCGCCACCCTCGGTTTTGCTTTCCCTACCGCTCTCGGCGCCAAGATTGGAAATCCGGATAAAAACGTGGTGGCGATATGCGGCGACGGAGGATTCCCCTACGCCGCGATGGAACTGGCGACGGCCGTCCAGGAAAAGATAAATGTAGTTACCTTACTCTTTTCAGATAATACTTACGGTACGGTAACCGGCATCCAGCGCCGTCAATTCGGCGGCAGGTTCATCGGCAATCAACTGCATAATCCTGATTATGTCAAGTTTGCCGAGTCCTTCGGCGCTGTCGGTATCAGGTTGTCAGGTCACGAGGACCTTGGGGACGCCCTTAGTTCGGCGCTAGCGGCAAATCGCCCGGTGCTTATCGAGATACCGCTGCCGTTACTGGACACGCCGTGGGACGCTCTGATAGAGCAATAAGGAATAACCAAAACCGTACGGAACCTGATTATTGACCAGCCTGGGTGCTAACCCTTAATCAATTTGGGTGATATCCCCCTGTCAGCTTCAGCGCATAAACAGTAACATCTGTAATAAACCAACACATATTAACCTGTATTAAACTGTAGCAAATAGTACCATACTGATTGAATTGGAGAGGGAAAAACCATGCCGGTAACAATCGAAAACAGAACATTCTACCGTACCGCTGAAGTATGCCGGATGGCCAGCATTAGCCGGAGCACTTTGTTACGCTGGCTGAAAGACGACTACCTGAAAATCAACGATTACCGGGACAGGAGAAGCTGGCGGCTTTTTACGGAAGTAGATGTGAAGAAGCTTATTAACGAAGCCAACAGGATATATGAAGCAGGTGAGAAACAGAACTAATGACTACCAATCAAACAAAAAAAATTAATAACAGCGAAAACGTTAAAGACGACAGCCGTAACCTGCTGCTGGAAGCCCAGGAAAACGCCATTAACGCCAAAGAAAACGCCATGGCAGCAGTGAGCCGGGTAGGCGCAGAGAGAAACGCAATGAATGAACTGGATGAAACCCTGGCGAAAATCCTAGATGAAGCCGAACAATGCATTCAAAAAAAGATCAGCCAAAAGCATGGAATTATTCCCGAACCTCATGATGACTCGTTTCCTGATGAACCTATCGATATATATCCGGAGATAAAAAGGAAAACCGTAAATCCTGAAATATCCCCGAGTCAACAACTTGAGAAACTTATTCATAATCTCATCGAGGAAAAGGCTCAGAAGAAAATAGAAGAAATTCAAGAAAAAGCCAGAATCTATAAAATACAAGTGCAGAAAGCAATAGATGAAGCTGAAACGGCTAAAAAAACCGCGCAGACAGCTATCAATCGGGCCAGACAGGAAGCTTTAAATCTGGCAGAGAAGGAAATTACCAGAGCCCGGGAAGAAATCAGGCTGGCTAAAGACGCCGCTGAAAACGCCGTCAGGCAAGCCCGGGAGGAAGCGAGCAGGTACAAAGATGAAGTAGAAACAGCCAACAACGACGCACGGGTAGCTATTTCGCTGGCTCAGGAAAGGGTAAAATCAGTTTCCGAAGAAATAAAGGCAATTCAACAGCAGGCGCTAATCGACACCAATAAGGCCAGAGCCGGCGTTCTTAAAGCGAAAGAGGAAGCTGAAACAGCCAGACGTCAAAGCCGTAAAGCCATCAGCCGCGCTGAAGCCGAAAGCCAGAAGGCCCGGGAAGAAGCTGAAGTAGCCAAAATGACAGCCGCCGAGATTATCAATAAAGCTCAGGAAGAAAGCCGAAGAATAAAAGAAGAAGCCGAAATCAGTATTACCCGGGTCAATGAAAGCCTGCTCCAGGCCAGGCAGCATATCGTCGATACGACTCAGGAAGATATCTCCAATACAAGGCAGGCGATTGAAGAAGCGTCCCGGAGCTTCGGTATCTCGCTTGAGAAATCAACTACTGCCCGGCTAGAAATACACGATAATCCGGATATTTCTGATGATAAAAACCAACAGTATTTGTTGGATAAACTAATGGAAATGCATAATCCTTTACATTCCATATCGGGATTCGCCAAGATGATACTCGATGATAATATCTGTGATACGGTCGCCCAGAAAGAATTCGTTAGAACCATTTTACAGCAAAGTGAAAACCTTAAACTCCAGTTAGATAATATACACTGCTCATTAAAGGTCAATCGCGAATAACAATTCCGATTAATAAAACCGACAAAACCTCCTTTTTACTTATAAAATCCTCACAATTTACCTCATGTGCAATATTTCTATGATATTATTTAGAAATTTGTCCTGTTTAATATTGCATTCTGTCTCGTGATATGCTAAATTTACCAATAAATCAATGCTCAGGCCCAGCACCGTAAATGTGGCGTGCCTATTTATACAGAAGTTTTAGCTATCACATTAAAAGAGCAATATAATAAACTTGGGAGAGGGGGTGAGATATGACCTAAATGGTTAAGTTATTTTGTTATCCCAAAATATATTTGAGGAGGACACTTTTGAAAAAGAAACTACTAATCATATTTATCGGAATCTGTGTAATCGCCATGATGGCTGCTCCCCTGATGATGGCAGGATGTAATGGCGAAGAAACCACAACCACAACCACAACGACCACACCTACAGATAGCGGGCGGCCCGCCGACTACGATACCAAAGAAAGCATCCTGATTGGCGCGTCCAGGCCTCTCTCCGGGGCCAACGCTCCTATCGGAGACGCGGCATTAGGACCAGTCATGCAGTTGTGGGAGGAAAAGGTCAATGCCGATGGCGGTATCTATGTGGCTGACTACGACAGGAAATTGCCCATAGAGTTCCTCATATATGATGATGCCACAGATGTGGGCACCATGGTGAGGCTGACGGAAAAATTGATACTGGAGGACAAGGTTGATATCCTGTTCTCCGCCTGTGGCACCGCTTTCATATCTGCTCAAGCCCCCATCGCTAATAAGTACGGGATGGTACTTTTGACAGGGGAGGGTGGCGCCACCACTATGAGAGAATCGCTTCCTGGCCTTCCCTACGTGTTTGTCTCCCTGCCTTTTTCCGACTGGTACCAGTTGCCGGTTTTCGCTGACATGTGTGCTGCCAAGGGCGCCAAGACGGCGTATATAATTACCATTGCCGATCTCCATGGCGTGGAATATGGTGGCGTGGCGAATATGGAATTCGGCAGGGTAGGAATTGACGTAATCGCTCAAAAGAGTGTTCCAATAACCTATACGGACTTCTCACTCTTAGTTAAAGAAGCCAAGGCGGCTAATCCCGATGTCTTTTGCGTTTTTGCTTATCCCCCTATTGTCCTGCCGGTTACCGGTGAGATGATGGCAATTGACTTTAACCCGCCAGCCGTTATCATGGGCCCTGGAGCCAATTTCGGCTTTTATGGCGTATCGTTCGGCGGTAACCCCGCGGTAGTAGAGGGAGTAACCTGTTTTGCCGCGGCGAATAGTAAAACATCTCCCGAATTTGCTGATGCATTTGCTTCACTCGAGGCACTCGTCGGCTGGCCGAACCTGGATTGGTGGGGAGCTCCGTTCTACCTGCCTCTGGTTGAAATCTGGGAACAGGCTATCGAGGCGACCGGAACCCTTGACCAAGACGTGCTAAGGGAATACATTGCCACGCACCATTTCGATACCATCTTAGGAGATACCTGGTTCGATATGTTCGGTGATGGTGGCGGTCTTATGGCCAAGGAAACCCATCCCGGTGAGATCGGGCAGTGGCAGAACGGGACGGTGGAAATCGTAGGCGGCGGTGACTGGCCGGCCGTAACACTCACGTCAGAGTGGGTCTATCCCAAGCCGGATTGGCCAGCGCCCTAAGCATAAGTAGAAAAGAAATAGCACTAAAATAGGTTTTATATTTTCTTGACTAATTGCAGGCTGTCTAAAGGGCGTGCAACGGTTCTGAAGCATTGTTGTTCCCCTGAGAAGAGATGATTTATGCCTTATAGACAGCCTGCACCCGTGATTGACAACACTGGAAAGCTAGCATTATGCCTGAAAGCATTGTAACTATTCTAGATATAACAATTGGCGGTTTGCTGCTAGGCGGTATCTATGCCCTGATAGCTATGGGCTTGAGCCTGCAGTACGGTGTTGCCCGGGTGCTGAACATCGCTCACGGCGAATTTATTATGATCGGAGCTTTCGGCACCTTAACGCTTTACACCGTGGTTGGCATTAACCCACTTATTTGTCTTGCTATCATTGGTCCTATCATATTCGTAATCGGTTATCTACTTCAGCGAACTCTATTCACCAGTCTTAGAGTTAAGGCACCGAACCCGGGTGCCTATGAAGCCAGCTCACTGCTAGCCACTTTTGGTCTCATGTTCATCATTCAAAATATAGCTTTGATAGCGTGGGGAGCCGACTACCAGGCATACTCCTATTTAAATTTTGGAGTCAATATAGGAGGAGCAATATTTAGTGCCAACAAGCTGGTAATCCTCGGATTTTCTATAGGCATAGGTTTAGCCTTCTACATCTTTTTAGCCCGTACCCGCATTGGAAAGGGTATCCGGGCAGCCGCTCAAGACCCAGCAACTGCCAGCCTCATGGGGGTAAATATTAACCGCGTACTGGCTTTATGTTTCGGCTTCGGTGCGGCAATGGCCGGTTTAGCCGGTGTACTTTACAGTATGCGGATTCCCCTCAATCCGGCTATGGGTCTGCAATATACCGTTATTGCCATCATAGTTATCGTATTAGGCGGGCTGGGCAGTATCCCCGGCGCTTTTATCGGGGGTCTTATCCTGGGTATTATAGGCGAAGTAGTGACTTATTTTGATCCGAGCTTATCACTGGCTGCCTACTATTTCATCTTCATGCTCCTGCTATTGGTGAGACCGAAAGGTATTTTTGGGAAGTAGAGTATGGATATTACTAGATTTAAATCCAAAAAGTTCTATATACCGGGAATAATTACTCTCATCATATTCGTCGGGTTGGCTACTCTGCCCCTCTTTGGCTCGTTTTACAACGTCATACTAGTAACAACCCTCTTGATGTATTCTATCCTTACGGTGAGCTGGGTACTTTTTTCCGGTCTTACCGGCTATATGTCACTGGCTACGGCTGCCTTCTTCGGGATAGGTATCTATGCTTCAGCCCTGCTTCTGCCGACCAAAGGGCAGGTACTTCCGGTACTGGTGGTAGTCTTTATAGGCGGTCTAGCCAGCAGCATAATCGCCCTTGGCGTCGGCGCTCTAACTCTAAGGCTGAGGGGCATATATTTCGCAATTTTCACCTTCGGGCTCGTTGTGCTCATAATGGAGCTTCTCAACTGGTGGGAGCTTTCTGTAAACAAAATACTTGGTCGATACGTCATGCTGGTGGATAATAACTTTATCTTTTACACCATGCTGGGTATTTTTGTCCTGGTAATGCTCACCTTCTTCTTTATTCGACGTTCCAAATTCGGTTTAGCCATGCGGAGTATCGGGGAAAATGAGGAAGCCGCGTCCCACATAGGTATTAACGTCACCATGGTAAAGGTTGTCAGCTTTGCCATCAGCTCTTTCTTTATGGGGGCAGCCGGGGCAATCTGGGCTACAAAATTAACATATATTAACGCACATGTAGCCTTTAGTGTTCTCTTTTCTTTCCTGCCGGTCTTGATGGCAATCTTCGGCGGTATGGGGAATATTTACGGTCCGGTAATAGGCGCCTTCATTTTTGCCTACCTGCAAGAAACGCTACAAACCAAGTTCTCCGAGATCTATATGCTCATATTCGGAGTTGTATTAGTGCTGGCCATACTATACATGCCCGACGGGTTTACCGGGCTTATACAAAAAGTCTGGAGGCGAATATCGGGAGGGAAACGTGTACATACTTGAAGGTGAAGGAGTTACCAAATACTTCGGGGGTCTGGCAGCCGTCGACGATATCGATTTCCATATTGACCAGGGTGAAGTTGTCGGTCTGATCGGTCCCAACGGCGCCGGTAAAACAACGCTCTTCAACCTGATATCGGCGACGTACTCCCCCAAACCAGGGATAATACGCTTTAAAGATATAGACATTACCCGTAAGAAACCGTATCAAATCTGCCGCATGGGCATAGCCAGAACGTTTCAGATGGTTAAAATCTTCGCCAACCTCCCGGTAATAGAGAACGTACGTATTGGGGCATTCTTCGGTGGATCAATGACTGTTTCCTCTGCTAATGCTACCAAGGAATCTTTAGAGCTGCTGGAATATGTGGGCTTATCAGAGGTTGCTAACACACCGGCCAGGGACCTTACCCTGGCTAACCAGAAGCGGCTGGAGGTAGCCCGAGCCCTGGCAACCAAACCCGAACTGCTCCTTCTCGATGAGTTAATGGCCGGACTCAACCAGACCGAG
>Ga0315554_1001017_pt1 | contig 16680 bp, 15 predicted proteins | sample SalMarSW160370MG_FD_202114 | JGI IMG/M metagenome (GOLD analysis project Ga0315554, IMG submission 202114) | Salt marsh sediment microbial communities from the Plum Island Ecosystem LTER, Massachusetts, United States - Salt Marsh Sediment SW1603-70 ... | reverse complement strand
CGAAGAAAGTAAATCGCTGGTGGCTGATCACTACCTAAAACGCCAGCGGGGCGAGAAGGTACCATCTCGTTACGAATTCAATGTCGTCAGAAAAAACGGTGATAAGCGGAGAGTTGAAATCAGTTCGACCGTGGTAAGAGATGTTAAGGGCAAAGCCAGGACAATTGCCCAGCTATTGGACATCACCGAACGAAAAAAAGCCGAAGAAGAACTGCGCGAAAGTGAAGAGCGTTATCGACTGATAATGGATAATAGCCTAGACGCAATTCTATTGACAGATCCCAACGGTCCGATTTTAGCAGCTAATGAAGCAGCCTGCGAAATGCTTCAAATGACTGAAAAGGAGATCTGCGCAGCCGGTAGAAATGGGATTGTAGATACTGAGGATCCCCGCTTAGCGGAATTGTTGGAAAAACGTAAGCGTGATGGTTTCGCCAGGGGCGAATTAACCATGATCCGCAAGGACGGTTCCAAGTTCCCAGTCGGCCTATCCTCCTCTATATTCCACAACAGCAAAGGTGAACTCCGAACCAGCATGATCATCAGGGATATTTCCGAACGCAAGCAGGCCGAAGCCGAGAATCTGGCCCTCGAGACTCAGTTACTCCAATCCCAAAAAATGGAAGCTATCGGTACTTTGGCCGGCGGAATCGCCCATGATTTCAATAATCTGCTGACCATTATTCAGGGACATGCCCAGTTAATGATGGCAGCTAAGAATGAAAGCGACCAGGAACATTACGAACTCAAGCAAATCGTCAATGCCGCCTTCCGCGCCGCACAACTTACCCGGCAGTTACTGCTTTTCAGCCGCAAACAAGAAATGGCTTTCGAAATACTCAATCCGAATAAGACAATCGTCAACTTGTCCAAAATGCTGGAGCGCCTGATCGGCGAGAATATCGTCATCAATCTGCAGCTGGATGATAATCTCTGGAATATTGAAGCTGACGAAGGTAACCTGGAACAGGTAATTATGAATCTGGTGGTCAATGCCCGCGATGCGATGCCACATGGAGGAACCCTGACAATCAAAACCGAAAATCTGGAACTTTCCGAGCAGGATTGTGCCCTGATTCCCCACTCCAATCCTGGTAATTTTATCTGCCTGACAATCCAGGATACCGGCTGTGGCGTTCCGACCGAGGTAATTGACAAAATTTTTGATCCCTTCTTTACCACTAAAGAAGCCGGGAAGGGTACTGGTCTTGGATTATCAGTGGCCTATGGAATCATCAAAAAGCATAATGGCTGGATCAATGTCGAGAGTGAACCGGAAAAAGGAACTATTTTTACGATTTGTCTCCCTGCTTCTCAGAAATCGGTATTGGACGCTTTTACACCAAAAGACCAGCAAGCGCAAAAACTCGGCAAGGGTGAACCCATTCTGGTGATTGAGGACGATAACGATGTTCGAAAATTCATAATAACAATATTACGACACTACAATTATGTTCCGCTTGAAGCTGCCGATGCTGCAGCTGCCACTACCATCTTTCAAAAAGAAAAAATCAAATTAATCGTTTGTGATGTTATTCTTCCGGATAAGAACGGTGTATTACTCGTCGAAGAATTCCTCTCAACTCAAGCCGACATTCCGATAATCATGTGCAGTGGGTATGCCGATGAAAAGGTCCAGCATGATATTATCAAGAAAAAGAATTTCCGCTATCTCCAGAAACCAATTAAGGCGCCAACCTTTCTGGATCTGGTCCAAGAGACTCTGGCATTAGTCAAGCAATAATTAAATATCTATTCTTGCTCAACTACAGCCTGCGCTGCAGCCAGACGGGCGATCGGCACCCGAAAAGGTGAACAGGAGACATAATTCATGCCAACCCGATGGCAGAATTTTACTGAATTTGGTTCGCCGCCGTGTTCGCCGCAGATGCCAACTTCCAGACTTGGCTTGGTTTTGCGACCGCGTTCGATGCCGATTTTGATTAGCTCGCCGATGCCCAGCTGATCAATGGTCTGAAATGGGTCAGCCGGCAGAATTTTCTTTTCGATATAATCCGGTACGAATCCGCCGATGTCATCGCGTGAGAAGCCATAGCCCATCTGGGTCAAGTCATTGGTTCCATAAGAGAAAAATTCAGTCACCTCGGCGATTTTATCGGCAACCAGGCAGGCGCGCGGAATTTCAATCATCGTACCGTAGAGATACTCAAGTTTTTCCAGATTGAATTTCTTAAGTAATTCCGCATAGACCTCTTCAACCAGAACTTTCTGATTTTTAAGCTCATTGACATCACAGACAACCGGCACCATAATTTCCGGATAGGGCTTTTTGCCCTCTTTCAGTAACTCGGCAGCTGCCTCCAGAATTGCCCGCACCTGCATTTTGGTTACCTCGGGATAAGTAACTCCCAAACGGACACCTCGATGACCCATCATCGGATTGGATTCATGCAGATCACCAGCCCGTTTTTCCAGCTCCTCTAAACTAATTCCGAGGTCTTTTGCCAGTTGCTCCAACTTTTCCTTTTTGCGCGGCACAAACTCATGGAGCGGTGGGTCGAGCAGCCTAATTACAACCGGATAGCCGTCCATAGCTTCCAATGTCGCTTTAATATCTTTTTTAACATAAGGAAATAGCTCGTCTACGGCTTTCTGCCGCTCTTCTTTGGTCTTTGACATAATCATTTTCCGCAGGTAAAACAGCGGCTCATCCGAACCTTCGCCGTAAAACATATGTTCGGTGCGGAAAAGACCGATGCCTTCGGCGCCAAATTGCCGCGCCCGGCGTGCATCGGCTGGCGTATCGGCATTGGTTCTAACACCCAGCCGGCGGACCGAATCGCAGATTTTCAGGAATTTGACCAGATCCGGATTTTCGGTTGCATCAATCATCGGCAAGGTACCCTCATAGACATAACCTTTGGTACCATTTAAGGTCAAGATATCGCCCTCTTTATAGGTTTTACCGTTAACGCTCAGGGTCTTTTTACCGGCATTGATCTCCAGTGCACTACAGCCAACAATACAGCATTTGCCCCAGCCGCGGGCTACCAATGCGGCGTGACTGGTCATTCCCCCACGAGCAGTCAAAATTGCCTGCGAAGAGCGCATTCCATCCACATCTTCCGGATTCGTCTCTTCACGGACTAAGATGACCTTCTTGCCGGCTTTTGCCCATTCTACGGCATCATTCGAACTGAAAACGATCACACCACTGGCAGCACCGGGTCCGGCAGGCAAGCCCTTAGCTAAAGGAGTATGATCTTTTTCTACAGAAAAATCAATAATTGGATGTAAAAGTTCGTCGAGCTGGGCCGGAGTAACCCGCAGAACCGCCATCTCTTTGTTAATTAAACCTTCATTGAGCATGTCGAGTGCCATGCGGACAGCGGCTGGACCATTACGCTTGCCGACGCGGCACTGAAGCATGAACAGCCGGTTCTTCTCAATCGTAAATTCGATATCTTGCATGTCGTGGTAATGTTTTTCCAACCGCGTGCGATAGTCTTCGAGCTCCTTGTAGAGCACCGGCATACCCTTTTGCAGAGTCGTTAAGTCCTTATTGTGCTCGGAAGTCGAATATTCATTTATTGGAGCGGGCGTGCGGATACCAGCCACGACATCCTCTCCCTGGGCATTAACCAGATATTCGCCGTAGAAGCCATTTTCACCACTGCCGGGATTGCGGCTGAAGGCAACGCCGGTAGCACAATCTTCACCCATATTACCAAAAACCATAACCTGAACGGTAACGGCAGTACCCCAATCATCCGGAATTCCCTCGATGCGGCGATAAGCCACCGCGCGCTTACCATTCCAGGAAGCGAAGACGGCGCCGATTCCGCCCCATAATTGCTCCAACGGATCATCCGGAAAATCCTTGCCGAGTACCTTTTTAATCTGCCTTTTAAAGGCACCACATAGTTCTTTCAGGTCAGCCGTAGTTAGCTCGGTGTCACTCGAATATTTCTTGGCTTTCTTAACGCTATCCATCAGCCTTTCTAGCTGGCGGCGGATTCCTTCTTCATCCTTCGGCTCGATGCCACCGGCTTTCTCCATGACCACGTCAGAGTACATCATGATCAGACGGCGATAGGCATCATAGACAAAACGCTCGTTGGCGCCACTCTTTTTGATCAGTCCGGGAATAGTCTTCTCGGTCAGACCAACATTTAAAACGGTCTCCATCATGCCGGGCATGGACTTGCGGGCACCGGAACGTACCGAAACCAATAACGGATTTTGTGGATCACCGAATTTACGGCCGAGAATTTCTTCGACTTTCGTCAGGGCTGTCTCGACCTGCTCTTTTAATTCGGCCGGATAGGAGCGCTTATTGGCATAATAATAAGTGCAAACCTCGGTCGTAATGGTAAATCCAGGTGGTACCGGCAGGCGCAGCTCGGGATGTCCCGCCATTTCGGCCAGATTGGCACCTTTACCACCCAGTAAACCTTTCATACTCTCATTACCGTCGGCTTTCCCGCCGCCGAAAAAATAAACATACTTAGCCATTATAACCTCATTCGTTTGTTTAAGATTGTCAAAAATGTATCAGCGGCAATTTTATCACTTTTTTGGGGAATTTTCAAGGTTTTGGTGACTTAATTCCAGAGAATACTTGCCTACCATCCATCTGAAAATTGGAAAATAAAATGCCGGTTAACCGGTTTTTTATTTATATTAACCCTTGAGAATTGGAGTCTACCAGTAGTGACATTATTAACAACACCCGCAAACAATGACACCCCATAAACCAATTTTATCAACGAGGATAAACAATGAGTTCAGAATCGACCTTTAACGAAAAACAACTGACCACAACCAAGGTTTTTGAGGGAGTATTACTACACGTCTATCAAGATACGGTGCTACTTCCGAGCGGCAATTGTTCAACCCGGGAGTACATTAAACATCCCGGGGCGGCAGTGGTTATCCCGCACCTGGGAAACCAACAAATTCTGCTGATCCGACAGTATCGCTATCCCATTCGCCAGATTGTGCTGGAATTACCGGCTGGCAAAATTGATCCGGGCGAATCACCAGAAATGACGATTCAACGCGAGCTGGCCGAAGAAACCGGCTATCAGGCTAATTGGCTAAAACCAATTGTTCCAATCCACACCTGCGTTGGTTACAGCGACGAGGTTGTGCACCTGTACTGGGCTGACCAACTTACTCCAGCCTCGCGGTTGCCCGATGCCGACGAATTTATCGAAAGAACCGCCTGCTCAATTTCCGACGCGATGAACCTAATACAAAATGGTCAAATTACCGACGCCAAGACAATTATCGGTCTTTTTTGGGCGGATAGAATACTCAGTGATCCCCAACTATCTCAAAAATATCTGCCGGCTTAATTCTCAGCCAGTCATAAGATTTAATCATTAGAAATATAATTATTGAGTAGCGGTGGTTCCGAAAGCAATCCGGGGAATCGCTGGTACAAACTCTCGGCAAACATATAGTCCAGATGGGCATTATCATTAGGGGTCGAGCCAGTCACTTCCTGCCAGACATCCTGACTCTCCATACAAAAATAAATAAACGGCGGCAGATCAACAGCGGTAAGTTTTTGGTAAATGCGGCGATAGAGTGGCACTCGGATTGGTCGGGCATAACGCATTTTACCATCCAGCCCATGAACCAATTCCCCAAAAGGCAAAACCGAATTGGGATAATGAGCAATCATCCTAGCTTTCATTTCTGGGGGATAACGCAAGGAGCCTAAGCTGATCCAGGCAATCTGCTGCGGTTTTATTCTGGAGTAGAGTTCATCCAGCATCTCGTCATAAAACGATAGCCAATCTGGAACTGTCAGAATCGGATCGAGGTGAAATGCCAGCAGATAACCGGCTTCAGCTGCGCGAGTAGCTGCATTCAAGCGCCGAGTCAAAGCCGCTGTATTTATCTCAAACTCGTCAATTATTTGCTGGGGATTAAGCGACCAGGCCAGCACTGTATGACCATTATGCCGGAGAGTAAGTAAATCATCTATGTTCACCGTTTTGGTCTTTAATTCCAGGATTCCATTCGGAATTTCTGCAAAAATCTCAACGGCTTCCCGGGCAAAGAGCATTGAACCGTAATATGCCAGACTGTCACTTAGCTCACCCGTACCGACTCGAAAGAAGCGTTTTGGCTGGGCGGTCAATTTATTTCTCAGCTCGGAAAAGATTTTTGCAAAATCGGTATAGATAACCGTTGCCGGCTGATTCAAATAATACTGCAGAATACAATAAACACAATTCAGGGGACAATTCAGCGTCTGATTAATCACCTGATAGCGGCAGCATAAATAACTTGCGGCTGTTCCGGGACACTTTTTGATCGTTTCTCCCTTGGAGCGGGTAAGATATAAAACCTGCTTGGGATTAATTCCCCGAATTTCGCTCGAAATATCGTAGTCGTCAGCAACAATTTTCCGGATTCGGCGAGGCAGATTGTTGATTATTTGATCGGTAACCGGATCATTTAATGACGATTCAGAAATATAAACAGATTTCAGCCGCTGCTCAGGATTCATCTACAATTCATCCAACAGGTGCTGTACTTTTTCCAGGGATAGGGGCTCAGTGAATTCACGCAGACGTTGGAGGTCTTTTGGCGTCTTCAATCGCCAGGTTAGCTGTAACTCCCGGCGTTCGCAGGTTTCATCAAAGTTCAATGCAGCGTTAACCGGTAGATCAAGGTCCTGAATTCGCTGCCGGATTTTCTGTAAATGTCCCGATAATTGGGGAAATCGCTTTGCATAGATTGCCTGCCGCAAGCGAGAGAGGGCAACCTTAATCTCACTCTCAGCCGCTAGATATTGCTCCCAATCCAAATCCTGGAGGATATCCTTCAAGAAGCTTTTATCCCGGCTTTGAATTTCCTGCATATTAATTTTAATTTCTTCCAAAACGCTTAAGCTTGGTTTAAGAAAAGTGATCAATTTCGCATAGCATTGGTACTCTTCTCCAGAAAGATCGGCAAACCGCAGCCAGGTTTTAAATAGCGCATTTCGGGAAAGCAGGTAACCATACAGTGGTTCCGGAACAGAAACAAGAGAACGATATTGACTAATTAAGTAATCATCTCCAGACAGGTGCATTAATGGCAGCAGCTTGGTCTGCATTTCAATCGGGCTAAGACGCAGCTTTTCGGCCAGCTGCAGAAATCTCCCGATTTCAGGAGGAGTAAGTATATAGCTACCGGTTCTAAGCTTTAGGATAAGTTTCAGAATATTGAGCGGGTTGACTGTCTCGGGCAACTGATAGGCCGCAAGTTCGATCTTCTCATCAACATATTCCAGAATTTCAAATCCATAAATCAATCGATATTGAGACCCCTGTCGCTGCACCAAAATAGGATGGGGGAGAAAAAAAGATGCTTGTTCTCTTTTCCCTTGCGGTCTGTTGAAAATATCAAAAGTATTATCGTTCCGGTTGATCTGGCGCAGATTGAGCACGACCGGCTTTATGGAATTCATGGAGATTACTCCGGTATTCGGTTAATTTGCTAGTAAAAATATTGGGTAACTCTTCTCGTTTCCGGCGTCCCTGATCGAGAATGGTAAGCTTGCGAATGATCTCTTTTAGCACTATTTCGTACTGTTCATCGGTTAGGTCATAATTTAGCACCTTTTCAAGTACCTGTACCCGATAGCGGTCGAGCCCCCAGTACTGGCGCGAGAGCTGATCGGTATGACCGCCGGTTTTGACAATCAACTTTTCAGCTAATAGATATATTGGATATTTCAGGGCAATCCTGAGCCAGAGATCGTAATCCTCACAAACCGGCAAATTTTCATCAAATACACCAATATCATTGAAGATTTTCTGATGAATTAACACGGCTGAGGGGCTGACGATGCATAGCGGCAAACACTGGGGGAAAATCCAGCCTGAATATTTCTGATGCTTTTTCAGCGGATTCACAAATCGCTCCTTGCGAATCCATTTTTCATCAGTCTGGAGAATCAGAATTTCCGGATGTTCCTGGATGTATTGCATCTGACGCTCCAACTTGCGCGGCAGCCAGTAGTCGTCGGAATCCAAAAAGGCGACCCAAGTTCCCTCACCTTTTTCCAGTCCAAAATTCCGGGCTGAGGATACCCCGCCGTGCAGTTTGGAAAAAAACCTGATCTTGCGACCAAATTTTGTCAGAATCCGGCTCGTGTTATCGGTGGAGCCATCATCCACTACAATTAATTCAAAATTTTTATAAGTTTGGGCAAGTACCGATTTGATCGCCCGTTCGAGTACCTCACTCCGGTTATAAGTTGGAATAATCACCGATATGCGACCCGGATCATCCACGACTCAATCCTTTAATTGATATCCTTATGAATTACCTCGATCAGTGTATTTAATTTCAATTTTAAATTAGTAACAGCATCATCCAGATTCCGGTTAAAACTCACCGAAGTCTGATTATCGGCTGCATCAGTAATAACTTTTAATGCCGTAAAGGGGATTTGTAGCTCAAGGCAGAGCTTGGCAATCAAATAGGCTTCCATATCTACTCCGAGGGCATTGGTTCGCGCGTAAATTTCATTTCGATATTCTGTGGATTTAACCGGCACAGATGAAGTATACAAAGTACCTCGCCGAAAGTCAACTGGCAGTTTTGCCTGAATTGCAGACCATTTCCCAAGGAGTAACTCAGCTGTTAGCGGAACGGCATCCCGGGCAAGATAAAGTTCGGGAAATACTACCTCTTCTATCGCCGCCTCGGGACTCAAGGCGCCGGCACTGCCGGCATTAATGACCAAATCAATCCGTTTCTCACCAAGATAACTTTTCAAATAATCGGTATCCTTTCTGAGCCCGACAGAGATTTTTAAAAAGAATAGATCTATTGGCTTAAGAGCCGGGGATAGGGATAATAAATACTCTTTAATTGGATTTAATTCTTTGGCTAAGACAGCCAAAATTAAAATATTCAATAATGATTATTCGCTAACTTCTTCGGCTACGGCTGAGGGATCGATCCGGTTAACAACATTACGCCACGTTTCACGGTCCAGCAATTGATACCATCCGCAGCTGTTGCATATTTTATAATAAGTTGTCTTCCCAAAATAGGAACTCCGGCGGTAAACGATTTCAGCGGAGCATTTTTCACATTGCTCGGTAATCCTTGAGTCGTAGGGTTGAGTATTACTCTTTTTTTTACTGACATTAAATTTGTCTGTCATTGGTTGTGCTCCTAATTTCCTAACCAATATTAGTCATCAATCATCGTTGCCATAAACTATCGCTAATTTGTGCTGGTTGAAAACACTACTCCTTACCCCCGTAAATTCTAATATCTTTGGCGGATTGTCAAGGATTTCTTTTAGCAGCGGATCGTTGCATAATCTGCCACAAATCTGTAAATTCTGACGCTTTTTCACTGCCACCCTAGCTCAGTCGGTAGAGCGGCTCACTCGTAATGAGCAGGTCGTCGGTCCGATTCCGACGGGTGGCTCAAATCTAATCCGGAAAATAAGGAAATTACCGGCATTTTCGCTGTCGGCAATCCTGATGAATTTAGCGAAGGCGTGAAATCACTTTGATCGCAAAGGCGGCAAAGAGCAGAATAGCCGCAAGCGCTACTATCACTACCCCCATCATTCTGCTGCCTTGAACTAATTCACCAACCCCGAAAAACAGCAGCAAGGCAGCAATAATCAACAGCCCAATTTTTAAAATCAATTGTACCAGGCGTCGTTTTTTCCGGCTCCTATGACTATGATGATGAGGCATTCCACTTTACCTACTATTTAGAAATAGGGTTGGATCAACCAATTAATCGATCTTATCCCGACTTTCCCCAAAAATTGCACCTGAATCTTTCTGCTTCTTACATTCAACTGCGTAATATTAATAGACTTTTTACATTATTTATAGTAAAATTAAGCAAATAAAAAAGGAGGGTATGATGTATCAGAAAATTTGCTTCCCAATCTTTTATTTTTTGGGAATTTTGAGTCTGATCGTTGGGATTTTGGCGAAACTGTTCGGCTTCATGCTGTTTGATTTAAAACCGTCGCGCTATCTGCTGTTTGCCGGAGTTTGTGCCCTATATGCAATTGCCAGTATTATGTGCAGTTGCATTTGCAAGACAGAAAAGTCTTGAGCGATCGTTAAGAATAGTCTAATCTTCTGCTGTGTATTGACCCCGAATATATAGCTGGCCGCAGGCGGCGGCTATAGATTGGCCTTTGCTGCGTCTGACAGTGACCGTAAAGGGCGCATCATAAATCTTAGCGAGAAAATGCTCCAACTCTTTCTCACTCGGTGCCTTGTAAGGTAAAAATTCATTCGAGTTATAGGGAATGATATTCAATTTGCAGGGGATTTTGCTCAACAAGATAATCAGCTCTCGAGCATGCCGGGACCCGTCATTAACTCCCTTTATCAGGACATATTCAAAAGTAACTCGGCGCCGGCTCTTTCTGGTATAATAGTTGACGGCTTTCATTAATTCGGGTAGCGGATATTTTTGATTTATCGGCACCAATTTATTTCTTTGCTGGTCATTAACGGCATTCATCGAAATCGCTAATTTATAGCGTTGACCTTCATCGGCATAGCGATAAATTTGGGGTACAATCCCCACCGTGGAGATGGTTATCCTACGGGCGGCGATTTCCGCTCCCAATTCACTATTCAGAATGGCAGCAGCCTTGACAACAGCCTCATAATTCAGAAATGGTTCGCCCATTCCCATAAGCACCACATTGGTGATCTTCTGGCTTTGCTCACGCTGAATCCATAAAAACTGATCTACAATTTCGCCAGCGGTCAGGTTGCGCTTGAAGCCCATTATTCCAGTAGCACAGTAGGGACACCCAATCGGGCAACCAACCATAGTAGATAGGCAAACGGTGATGCGGTTTCCTTCGAGCATATATACTGCCTCGACAGCCTGATTATCGGGCAGCCGAAAAAGGTATTTTATGCTCTGATCAAGCTTTGACTGCTGGCGCATTTCAATTCTGAGGCATTCCAGATTAGCAATCTCTTCCAGCTTCAATCTGAATTCCCGTGACAAATCTGTCATCTCCGCAAAAGCGCGTGCACCCTTGCGATACATCCAGCGATACAGCTGTCTTGCTCGGTAAGGTTTCTCACCGATACTCATAATCCAGGATTCCAGATCAGCTAAATCCAAACCTTTGATAACTGCTTTTTTCATCAAATCCTGATGCTGTTCAAATGATTCCCAGCAAATTTCGCTTTTTATCTTCCAATAAAAAAGAAATTATCAGTTTCCCTTATAGTTCAATCTTTTCCAACAACATTGACATTGAGCAGTACTCCCGATAAATTACTGTCAGATGAAATCATTTAGGATTTTCTTTATCTATCTTATCGTTTACTCCCTTACTCTCCGGGGGCAAACATATTCAATTATTAAGGAATACTCCTCAGAACAGGGGTTGTATCATGTTCTCATAAACCGCGACAGCACCAATCTCATTCCCCACTGTTTTATCTACTCCGATCATCTTAGCCTTTTCGAATCACCCACTGCTCCGGTAAAATTTTCACCTCAGCAACCTCAATTTATTTCAAAATACCAATATTTTTTCGGCTTGCTGAATCTCGGACAGCTACCAGCTAATCCAACCGAACCGCAATCAGCTACCCTAACTATCTATTCAAGCACTTTGAAAAGTCCGGCGATTATCAATGATCAATTTATTAACACTGGTAAAATTCCCTCTTTTGTATTTTCCGATGGCAAACAGGCAGTTATCCGAATCTCCCCGAATGGGAATCAATTAACCTTTTATGATCATCACGGACGCCTCTTGCGCGAAAAAAAATTCTTCCGCAGCATTCCCCACAATTACGAACCGGCGACTGGAATATTTAGTCAATCCGGCGAGCGATTTATCTTTTACACCCGTAAAATTGACGAGGAGGAGAATCAAACAACTCCACTCCTATATCTACTCTCCACCATTGGCGAAGAATTCTGGAAATATGAATTAATTCTGCGTCAAGTCGGTGCCCTGGCGATTTCTAACAGTGGCAGGCACACTGCTGTTGCCGGAAAAATCCAGGAACCGATAGGTAACCAGCCCGATTATCGAATAATCGTATTTGATAGTTTGGGAAATATTCAGAGTACTCTCCCCTTTCGGGCAGTGCGTCTGGACTTCAACCCTGCCGAAAACCATCTACTCATTGCCGACGAGCAATCGTTCCGGGTAATTGACCTGACAACCGAAGGTGTCATAGTCATAGAACGACCAGCAACTGGTAAGCAGGAAATATCTGATATAGGATTTCTCAATGACTCAACCTTTGCCATCGCTACGGGTGAAATCAAACACCTTATGGGTCAGAAAATTTTTGACAATCCAACAATTCATTTCTATCAGACCAATGGGTTACAATTGACCACCATTCCCGTAACTCAGAATTACTCCTTTTTTGGGAAATTACTTTTTTCACAAGCGGGTAATCAGGTCGGCTTTACCCTGCAAGATCACTTTTTAGTAATTCAGCCAAAAACGACAAAGTAACTGATTTTTTCAAATTTTAACCTACGGGAGCAGCGTTCATGAATTTTGTCTGGATCGCATTAATGCTTATCTCGCTGATAGTCGGCGCTATCACTGGCAACCTCAAAGCTGTAACCTCCGCTGCGGTGGAATCTGCCGGCACTGCGGTTGATATTTCCATCGGGTTGATTGGCATCATGGCCTTCTGGCTGGGAATCATGAAAATCGCCGAAAAAGGTGGGATTATCCAAATCCTCTCGAAAGTCATCCGACCATTGGCGAAATTCCTCTTCCCGGAAATTCCGCCCGATCATCCGGCAATCGGCACAATGCTGATGAATATAATCGCCAACTGGCTGGGGCTAAGCAATGCGGCTACTCCACTGGGTTTAAAAGCAATGAAAGACCTGCAGGATTTGAACAAATCGCAAGATACCGCTACTAATGCGATGGTTATCTTTCTGGCATTGAACACCGCTAGCATTACTTTAATTCCGATGACTGTAATTGCCATCCGGGCTAAACTCGGTTCTGCCAATCCTTTCGAAATTATCAGCACCGCAGTTCTCGCTTCAACTTGCGCTACTATTGCAGCAGTCAGTGCTGCCAAGCTGCTGCAGCGGTTACCAAGAATTCGGAAATCCAATCCCAACCGGGTAAATAATTCTCCGGATCAGGGAGGCAATGATGAATAATTCATTCGCCACTATCATGCAGGCTATTTCGAATCTGGCCATACCATTGATTCTATTTTGTGTCATTCTATTAGGCTATTTGCGCAAGGTAAAAGTCTATGAAACCTTCATCGAAGGAGCCAAAGATGGCTTTAATGTAGCAATCAAAATTATCCCATTCCTCGTTGCAATGTTAGTTGCGATTGGCATGTTTCGAGCCTCCGGCGCAATGGACTACTTTGTTGCCGCACTTTCACCACTTACCAATCTGATCGGCATGCCCGCTGAAACCCTGCCGGTCGCTCTGATGCGACCACTGTCCGGCAGCGGCACCCTGGGACTCGTCACCGAATTAATGCAGCAACACGGAGCCGATTCCTTCATTGGGCGACTGGCGTCTACAATGTACGGCAGCACCGAGACAACTTTCTATGTCCTGGCGGTCTATTTTGGTTCAGTCGGTATTCGCAAAACCCGCCATGCGATTGCTTCCGGTCTGATTGGCGATATCACCGGTTTGCTAATGGCGGTGTTTATTTGCCATTTGGTTTTTGGATAAATCAATAAAACAATTCAGGATTTAAATCATAAACTAAATTCTAAATCCCAAATTTTATGAATGTGGATTGGGTTTATCCAGCTTATGGGGATTTTTCAGGTGTCTCATTACAGCCTCGGTCAATGCCCCGGCTTGAGCGCCATCGACAATCCGGTGATCGAAGGTCCCGGTCAGCGGCAGCATCTTGCGAATTTTGATTTCACCGTCAATTACTACTGGTTTTTCCTCGATTTTACCCATAGTGACGACCGCCGGGATTTTCCCAATTGGAAAAAGTGCTACCATGCCATAGGAAAGTCCAAAAGTACCAATGTTGGTAACCATAATACTGCCAAAAGGATCGGCGGGAATATTCAGAAAGGGAAATGGCAATCCCAGATCGAAGATCCAAAATTTGATCAGGACAAAGAGCATCCGACGAAACGGCCACGGGATTTTAGATAAAATCCCCTTGGAGGCAAACGCTCCGGATTCCTCGCCACTACGTTTTTTCCGGGCTCCCTCGCGGATGATTTCAGATATTTCGCCGACTGATAAATCCTGAGCCTTACGCACAATCAGACCGGTCATGTCCTTGCCTTTGATATTAACCGTTACAAATACATCAGCATCCTTACGATATACCACATGCCCCCGTCTGACAAAACAATTGATGTCGGGAACGTCCTCATAGAGGGCTCGGGCGATGGCAGCGGTCACAAAGTGAGTTATGGTCAGGTTACGCCCAACTTTTTTCTGCGCTTCAATATAATCAACAATGTCTGTTACGTCGGCATCAAAAATGCCATAAATTCGGCTGTCCACTGGCTGCTTGTAGACTGCAATCGCGAGTTTGCGCCACGCAGTCGTATAATTTTCTTCCAAAATATTGCCCCTTTGTTATTTAACCTCCAGGCTAATTTAGTTAGATATTAGAAAATGTCTAAACTTTTCCCCTGGAAATGAATCGCGCCGGGTGCTTTTAATTGGTAATCATCGCCAACTTTCATTATTTTAACAAAGACGAATGGCAAAACTGAGTGACGATTAATGACTAACAAAATTTTCCTAACATTGATTTTATTGCTCGCTTTTTTTCTAACTGAAAGCAGAGCCTCAGCACCCTTAAAACCACTTTTCGAGATGACCCATGCTGAAATTGATCTTTTACTTTATAGTGTTAGCCAGCAAAATCTAACCATTACCGAGCGGATGAACTATTTCTCCGAACTATTTTTAGGCACTCCGTACGATCCCAATTGCACCGGTGACGGTTCCGACGCCCTCTACGAGCCCTGGCCATTGGTGAATTTCCAGGAAACAAACTGCATGGCTTTTTGTGAGCATGTGCTGGCGCTATCTATTTCAGACAGCTGGGATAATTTTTTTAATAATCTGCAGCACATCCGCTACAAAGACGGAATTAACGGGATGCGCACCCGCAATCATTATACGATGGCCGATTGGTTACCGGAGAACAGCTGGCTGCTCGAAAATGTCTCCCGGAAAATCGGCGGAAAATCCGCTCAAACCGTCATGCGAACGATTTCTCATACCCATTTTTTTCAGAATAAAGGCATCACCGACATGCGCTATGTGCTGCCTGATCGGGAAATGACTATTGATTACCTGCCCCTGGACAAATTATCAAATCTAAAAAATGAACTGCGGACAGGCGACATACTGGTACTGATCACGGCAAATAAGACCGATATCTTCGCCGCCCATATGGCACTAGTTGCCGAGAAAAACGGAAATAAACTGGTTCGGGAATCATCAAACAGCCGGATGACAACCTTCGAAACACCTCTTACCGAATGGATCAAAGGCAGGGCCGCTTCGCCGAAATATCTCGGACTAAGCATTCTGCGAGTCAGGGAAGAGCTAAACCAAAAAGGTAAAATTATCCTGCCCTGGGAAATAGGGCAGCTGCCAAAGCACTAAAAAACATAGCCAGCCTGGAAATAGGCAATCAGTCGTTTCTCGCCCGGCTGATAGACACTCTTGTCACCCCGGCACAGATAGCACTCGAAAGGGCCCAGCGGAGAAACGAAAGTTACTCCGGTTCCATAGCCAAACATCAACCCTGGCTTTTCACTTGGCATGAGAATATTATTCTCATACCGCAAAACGGTATTGCCAATTAACGTCAGATAAAGGTTCTTAAGCAATTCCAGACGATAATCGAGCCGCAGGAGAGCTAAGTGAGTAGCTATTAATTGATTATATTCGACACCAACATAGTTCTCCGGTCCGCCTTGATAAAGAAAGCGGTTGGTAATTCCCGGCATATCAACATAACCATAAAAACCATAAAAATGAAGAGTATGTTTTTGCCAAGCAGTCAAGTAAAAATCCAGACTGGTCATTAACTGGAAATAAGCAGAAGTGTCACCGACAACCTGTGGACATTGATTAAATTCGGCGTGCCATGAAAGGCCCTGGCGGGGTATAAAAGTGTCATCCAGCAGGTCAATATTAGTAGTCAGGTTCCAGCTCAGGATTTCATTTTTCCACGAGGGGAAGACGATGGGGTCATCAGGTGCCACATCGGGATAAATTTTGGCAAATTCATAGGTTATCCCAGCTTCTATATTCCAATAATTCTTATACAAAAGTCCAACGCCGGTACCTGCCCGAGCAGCCCGATCCAGATAGGAAGCTACTTTCCTACCCCCTTTATCATACAAATAGAATGGGATGTCATGATAAGTGAAATTTGCATAAGGATAGAGTGGAAAATCTTTAAGCCGGGAAGGATAGTAGGCTTGCATACTCAACCGATTCAACCCAATAAACTGAACCTCGTTTTCGATGCGCAAACCCGTTAAGGGCTTATTTAAAATCAGTAAATCGATCGCCGCGACCAGCTTCCGATAATTATTATAGCGAAGTCCCAGTCGAATTTTATAAGGCGCACTCTCTTTGACATACAATTTAAATCGAGCCGAATTGGTTGATACCGGCTCAATTCCGTACGAGACTTCATCAAAAAAGCCTAGACTGTAAAGATAAGTAATACG
>Ga0315554_1001016_pt1 | contig 16715 bp, 15 predicted proteins | sample SalMarSW160370MG_FD_202114 | JGI IMG/M metagenome (GOLD analysis project Ga0315554, IMG submission 202114) | Salt marsh sediment microbial communities from the Plum Island Ecosystem LTER, Massachusetts, United States - Salt Marsh Sediment SW1603-70 ... | reverse complement strand
AACCCACGGACGGGCAAGTCCTCTGGAACGGCGTCGACGTCACTGCAGCCTCCGCGAAGGAACTGCGCCGGATTCGCCGCAATATCGGCATGATTTTCCAGCAGTTCAACCTGGTGAAACGCTCATCGGTCATGACGAATGCCTTGACCGGACGGTTGGGCTATGTGAACCCTGGGGCCAGCCTTCTTGGCCGCTTCTCGGGACAGGACCACCGCCGTGCGTTGAAGAGCCTGGAGCGCGTCGGCATCCGGGAGAAGGCGTTCAACCGCGCCGACTCGCTGAGCGGCGGGCAGCAACAGCGTGTGGGAATCGCTCGTGCCCTGATGCAGAACCCCAAACTGATGCTGGCGGATGAGCCGGTGGCCAGTCTGGACCCCGCCACGTCTCACTCGGTTCTCAAGTATCTGGAGCAACTGAACAAGCAGGATGGCATCACGGTGCTGTGCAGCCTGCACTTCCTCAGCCTGGCGCGACGCTACGGCTCTCGAATTATCGCACTCAAGGACGGGGAGATTGTCTTCGACGGCCTGCCGAAGGAGATTGACGGACAGCGGTTCCGAGAAATCTACGGCGAAGAAGCGATAGAAGTGGAAATCGCCTGACCCCCTACAATGCAATGGAGAAAGCAAAATGACTGACGGACAGTACGAAGTAATAGAAGGCAGCAAAAGAGTCGTAGCGTCCCGTTCTGCAGGCAAATTTGCGGTGGCCATGCGCCGCACCCTGGGCTTGCTTCTAGATGTCTTGACGCTTGCCTATTTCTATGCGACTGTGCGGCTTCTGCTTCTCCAGTTCCATTTCGCGAAACATTTGGCCCTTGAGAATCCCGGCAAGCGTGTGCTGTATCTGCCGTGGGCGCTGGTTTTGGGCCTGGCTATCGTCATTGCCTTTCTGTGGGGCAGCACGTTTACTTCTCTGGGAAAGCGGCTGCTCAACACCACCTACGCTCGGAAGGGCAAGAGGAAAATTGCTTTCGGTCGCAGACTGGCCCACGGCCTTCTCAACGTTATCGGCTCTTCCTCAGCGCTTTTGGGCTTGGCGTCGCTTCACACGCGAAATCCCGCGTACAAGACGGCAGCGCTGGCCACCCTCCCCCTGCTGGTCTTGTTCCTGTGGGCGCTGGTTGACCGCAAGGGGCAGACCCTGCCCGATAAGGTGACGGGCATTATCGTTTCGGTGCCCGAGATGAAAGAGATCGAGGATGTCGGTGTGCGGCCTCCTCCCTGGTACACTCGCTCGTGGGGTGCCTTCGCGGTCGCCCTGCTCATCCTTTCCTACGTGACAGGCTGGGTCATCACCAAGATTGACCTGCCCGCTTTCGTGAAGGATGCAGCCAACGCCAAGCCGCTGCTCTTGGACCTGGTGAGGCCTGATCTATTTGAGCGAACACCCACGGAGGAGAAAGCCAGGGCGAAGTTCCAGATTCCCTGCTCGGACGAGCCGCCTCTTCCGAAAGCCGTCGAACCGGGTGTGCCCAGCGTAATCATCTTGGGCGACACGTGTGGGGAAATCGGGGATGTCATCACAGTGCGAGGGGAGAACTTCACGCCTAGCGCCAGAGGCACGCTGTTTTGGGTGGACCCCATCGGGATGGAGCAGCGCATTCGTCCCATCCTGGTAGAAGACGACGGCACATTCGAATTCACCTTCGCCGTGCCGCAGGCCCGTGGAGCAGAACATGAGATTCATGGCATCGAAGCCGATGTGTCGGTGCCCAGCGGGCCGTGGAGGGCCACCAAGACCCTGCGCATGGTCATCGACAAGATGATTGAGACCATTTTCTTGGCACTGATGGCGACGACCCTGGGCGTCATCATCGCGATTCCCGTCAGTTTCTTGAGCGCGCGAAACCTGATGATAGGCAATCCCCTGAGTGCGACCGTTTACTATGTGACGCGCACCATCATGAACATTCTGCGCTCGATTGAGCCCCTCATCTGGGCGCTGATTTTTGTCGTCTGGGTGGGCATCGGCCCGTTTGCGGGCGTTCTGGCTCTGTCGCTCCACACCATCGCGGCACTGGGGAAACTTTACTCGGAAGCCATAGAAAGCATAGACCCCGGCCCCATCGAGGCGGTGACGGCCACAGGTGCGACTCGCGTGCAGACCATCGTCTACGCCGTCATCCCGCAGATGATTCCGCCCTTCGTGGCGTTCACCATCTACCGGTGGGATATCAACGTGCGCATGAGCACCGTCATCGGCCTGGTTGGCGGCGGCGGCATCGGCTTTCTGCTCATTCAGTGGATTAACCTGCTCCAGTATCGGCAGGCGGCCACTGCCGTCTGGGCGATTGCCCTGGTCGTGGCCATCATGGACTACACCAGCGCCATCGTTCGCGAGAGACTGGTCTAGGCGCTCGGTGGTTCGGAAAGTTCTTGTCTTAGGAGAGGTGCTATGAACCGATATCAGCCCATTTGGGAGCGTTTGCTCAGGGGACATGCCGTTTGGCCTTTTGTGGTGGTCGCCATCGTTCTGGCAGCGCTGTTGAGCAGCAGTCTGGGGGGAGCGGGCGCATCATCCCTGTTCCAGTCCCCCATTTCGCCGACGGGTCCTATCCCTACGGACACACCCGTGGTCACGGCGGAGCCGACGGTGCTCCGTACCATCACGGTCATCGTGGTGGAGCCGACGCCGTTCCCGACGTCAGGGGAGTTGCCGCCGTCGCTGCCGACCGCTGAGGGGCAGCCCACAGTGCCGCCTCCGCCGACAGCACCTGTGGAAGCGCCAACCACTGTGCCGGTGCCGCCTCCTACCGTCCCGACGGTAGCGCCCCAACCCTTGACGGGCGCGGGGCCGACGCCCGTTGTGTGGATTATCGTTGGGCTGGTGCTGGTGGGGCTTGTCGTCGTGATTGCGCTTTCGCCGAAGAAGCCGAGCGACGAATGATTCGAGTTTTGCCCTTTGTACACATCCAGGAGCGCGCCCAATCAGGCGCGCTCCTGTGCTGTCTGATGCCATGACGAAGCCGATTCGCTTGTCCCGGAAAGAAGCGCTCGTTCTGGCAGCGGTCACCGCTGCGGGACTTGCCCTGCGCCTGTGGCACATCGGCTTCCAGAGTCTGTGGCGCGACGAGGTGGATGCCATACGCTTCGCCACCCAGCCCCTGGAAGGCCTGGTGCGCATGTTTCTCACGCCGGGAGAGAACGGCCCTCTGTACTTCTTCGCGCTTCGAGGCTGGCTGGCCCTTTTCGGCGAGGGCGACGTGGCCCTTCGCGTGTTCTCGGCGATTCCGGGTGCAGCGCTGATTCCCCTCATGTTCTGGCTGGGCGCTCGGCTGTTCGGAAAGCGAGCGGGATGGATTGCAGCGGCGCTCGCCGCCGTCGCACCGTACGCTGTCTGGTACGGCCAGGAAGGCAAGATGTACGCCTGGCTGGCGCTGCTGGCGGCGGGAAGTTTCGCCTGTCTCTGGCTCGGCCTCCACGACGGCAAGAAGTGGGCGTGGGCTGGATATGTCCTGCTCACGACGGTGTCGCTGTTTGTCCACTACTTCGCCGCGCTGCTGATTCCAACCTTCGCGCTGGTGTTCCTGGCCGGGTTGCGACGATGGCGCGGGCACGCGAAGGGGTACCTGCTCAGTCTGGCGCTGGTGACGCTGCCCTACCTGCCCTTTGCGGCGTGGCAACTGCCGGTGTGGCTGTCCAGGTTCAGGACGGGCCACCCCTTCGTCCCGTTCCACCGCGCCCTGGCGAGCGTGCTGTTCGGCTTCAGCGAGGGGGTGCGCCCCGCCGATACGTTCTGGGCGCTGGTGCCGTTTCTCCTGTGCCTCCTGGCGGCGTGGGGACTTGCCGCCGAATCCGAGCGCCGGGCTTCCGTTCTCGCCTGCACCATCTGGTGGGCAGTCCCGTTCTTGTTGCTGTTCGGCGTTTCGCTGCGGACGCCGCTGTTCGTGGAGCGCTATCTCATCACGACGCTGCCCGCGTTTCTGCTGCTGCTGGCGGCGGGGCTGGACAGCCTTCTGCGCCGGGCCCGGTGGCTGGGTGCGGCGGCGGCGATTGCCGTTCTGCTGGTTTCGATGCGGGGGGTGTGGATACAGGCCACACAGCCCGTCAAGCCGGACGTGCGCGCCGCGGCGGCGTACCTGTGCCCGCGCCTTTCCCCCGGCGACGCCGTGATGTTCCTCATCCCTCAGGTGGAGCCTGTCTTCGCTCGCTACTGCTCCGCGCCCTTCGAGGGCCTCCCCGCGCCATTCACCAACGATGGAAAGGATGAGGCCGCGGTACAGCGGGAACTGGAGGCCGCGCTGCAGGACTACGACGCGGTCTGGCTGGTGGAGTCGGAGGAGTGGCTGTGGGACGAGCGGGGCCTCGTCCGCGCCGCGCTGGAGGAGACTTGGGAGCAGGTGGAGGATGCGGAGTACCATCTGGTGCGGGTGGCGGGATATGGGCGGGAGTGAGGCGGGCGACGGCTCCCAGCGGGGTGTTTATGGAAGGGGCAGAGCAGTGAGAGAGCAGGTGGTATCACGTACTTGATCCAACAGTATTTAGAGCCAGCTCTCTTCCATGAGTTGATTCCTCCATTTGACAAGAAAGGATTTTGGGTGCATAATACCGGCATCATCGAACCTGCACAGCACCCAGATTGCTTATTAGGGTTTCAGGTATTGTGGCCTCAATCGTTCGGTCTACACAGTAGTTCGATGATTGAGAAGGAGGGAGTAGAGCCATGGCATTCGTTAGTGTGAAGAACAAGAAGGGCACGGCGGACAAGGAGCCCCCCGCGGGGTATGACAGTTGGCTGGACTTCTGGGAGAAGAAGAAGGGGAAGAAGGCAACTCAGTGCGAAGTCATGCTCTGCAAAGGATCTCCGGACCTTGGAGGACACGTCATCAAGGTTGGCGAGGGAGGTAAGGAGTACATCTTGCCGATGTGTTCCGCCTGCAACAACAAACCGGAAGATGAAGTGTTCAAAGCGTGGGACACTGATCTGGTCCCAGTGCGATAGGGCATCGAACAACACCTTCAACCCATACGCAGCAAGGCCGCGTCCGCGCCGCCTCACTGCGCCGGTCAAGGTGGACGGTTGGCGAGGTCTGGGTGACGGAAGAAGAGAAGTGGCAATACCTCCTCGACCTTGATGAGCGCCTGCTTCAGGGTGGGGTAATCCTGTCCGAATGGGCCACGTTCCTCATCAAGGACGCGGACACTGCTTTCGTTAGTGGCGCACACCTCGCCAGCATCATCACCGGACTGGCTGGTGTTGAAACTCATCTGCGCTCTGAGGCAGGCGTGAATAATCTGCGCCTATTCGAGTTGATCAACGAATCTGATCTGGAGGAGGATCTGAAACAGGAGCTCCAGGTGCTGCGTAGGTACCGGAACAAGTGGGTGCATGTCGCTGACCCCTGGGACGACGACTCCCTACTTGAGTCTCCTGAGAAGCACGAGGCAGAATTGGAGGAGATGGCCCGGCGGTGTGCGGTGGCGCTACGCCGAACCATCTACACGAATCCGTGGATGTGAGGGACGCCGAGCATCGGCGTGCATATTATTGCCGCGGGCGCGGCAAAGTGTGCTGTGGAATCATCCGCGCCCAGGCGCGACGGCAACATCTACTGAACTGGGAACGGAGATCGCTTCACGCCTGACCACCAATATTCATTCCACTTGCTGCAGATCGCCCCCGCGGGAAAGCTGAATCTGATTGCGTGCAACCTGAGCGTGATCCATTCTCAATTGCCAGCACTCCCGATTCAGGAGATTTGTATTTCACCAGCAGTGAAGGCATTTGGCGCGCATCTACGGTAGAGAACAGCTTGCTGCCACTGGTATTGAGATGGCACGATAGGGCACGTTTCCGTACCTGCCTCAACTGGCGAGCGGCGGCTAGGGATTGCCCGCCCTACTCGCTAGGGTTCCAGTTCTGCTTTCTACCCGACTCCCGACCTTCATAGCAAGATGAACCCCGAATTCAACGGCGGCGGCAAACATAGGATTCATAACGCCTCCTTTCCAAGCAGCAAAGCTGAATAGTAGAAGAGATACGAGAAGCGTCGCGAGTGGTTTTAGGTTGTTAAGATTGCTATGCCGGTCGTTAGCACCAGCACCCCTTGAGGGTGTCGGGAATCGAGTACAAAGCAGAACCATAGTAACAGTATTGTACCAGAGGTCTGACAGTTGAGCAAATTCAAGCGGTTGGGTGTGCCTCACCAGTCGCTTGGATCGATCTTGCTGTCGAGTCTTGCGTTTTACTGCGTTGGCCACAAGGCAGCTGAACTCGGTAGCCTGAGGCCACCCACGTTTGACAATCCCCAACCCCCGCCGTATCCTTCCCCACAACTGCATGGAGGGTGCCCGATGAAAGGGAGACTGTCACCGATTCTTGTCATCCTTCTCTCATCGCTGCTCATCTCGTGCGTGCCGCCCACGCCCAGGGCCACGCCGACGCCGCCCGCGTCCGCGACGCCTACCGCTGCGCCATCGCCCACCGCGCCGCCTCCGGTCGCGTCCGCCGGCTTCGCCTTCGGCGTGGAGTACATGCTGCCCGGCGGGCTGGCCCCAACCTTCGCGGAACTGGGCGCGAAGTGGATGCGCTCCGACACCGGCAGGCAGTTCTCCTGGGGCACGATCGAGCCGAACGCGCCGGGAGCCGATGGCCAGCACACCTACGACTGGACTGAAACCGACCGGGTCGTTGCCGAATGGCAGGCGGAGGGGTTCCAAATCCAGGCCTACACGAACGCCAAGAACACCTGGGCCTCGTCCACCCGGCTGCACCACGTCCCCGACCTGGAGTACATGGACGACTACGAGGAGTTCGTCTTCAACCTGGTGGAGCGGTACGACGGGGACGGCGACCGCGACATGCCGGGGCTGAGGACGCCCATCCTCCATTACACCGTCGTGGAAGAGTGGACAGGCTACTTCGAGGGTACTGTGGAGGACTACCTGCGAATTCTCACCGCCGCGCACCGGGCCATCAAGCGGGCCAACCCGGACGCCCTGGTGGGCCTGGTGGACTTCTTCTTGGTTGATGTGTTCGATGGCAGCCCAAGCCCGGAGGAAATCGAACGCCGCGCTGCCCAGGACCACTTCCTGCGACACCCCATGAGCGAGGTGCGGGAACTGCTGGCGCACCCCGAACTGTTCGACATCGTGGAGATTCACTCCCTCGGCGACTACACGGAACTCTACCCGACCGCCGGGTGGCTGCGGGCCGAGATGCAAAAGAACGGCTACGACAAGCCCATCTGGGTCGGCGACTCGCTGGCGGTATCGTCACTTCTCATGGGAACGGGCGCGGCCGCGCTTCTGCCGACCGCCAAAGATGAGGACTTCTACACCCTCACGCCCATCCGACCCGAGGACGCGCTGCGCACCCTCGGCTGGCTGGATGCCTTCAAGGATGCAAAGTCGCCGCAGCGCGATGCGGCCATCCGATGGTGGCGCGCCCTGCAGTCCAGGGAAACCGTCAAGAAGACGGTCGTCGCCATCCACGCGGGCTACGCCGGGATGAACTTCGGGTGGCTCGTGGAAAGCCCTCTGACGCAGACCCCGCGAGTTACCGGCTCGTGGGGCTACCAGGGGCTGGTGGATGCCGCGTACAACTTCTTCACGAAGACCTGGAACGTTGCCGCGCCGTTTCCTGTGTTCTACACCTACGCGCTGACCATCCGCAAACTGGACGGCTACACGTCGGTAGAGCGGCTGGACCTGGGCGAGAGTATCTACGCCTACCGATTCACCGTTCGCGGCAAGCCGGTGTACGTCCTGTGGCGAGAGCCGGGCCGTCTGTACTTCCCCGACGAGGAGGAGCCAACGCCCGTGCAGGTGACGATTCCCTTCGATACGCTCCATGCCCTGGTTACCCACATCGTCACTGAGGTCGGCCAGACCGAGCCGCGTACGGAGACGCTCGCAGTGGAGAACGGGCTGCTGACCCTGTCGCTGGGGTCAGAGCCAGTGTTTGTGGAGGAGGGGGATTAGGGGCAGGCTGAGCGCGGAGGGCGTCACGGTCGAGACCGGCTGATGAAGCGTGATGGAGTATGTGGACTGTTAGGGGGTGTGATGAAGACCATCCAGGTTGCGCCAATCAAACCGACCGTCTCTTTGGAGGTTCTGGAGAGAATCGATGTGCGTGTGGGGACCATCGAGTTGGTGGAGGAAGTGCCGAAGTCGGACAAGCTGGTGAGGCTGACGGTGGATTTTGGTGACCACAAGAGAAGCATTCTGGTGGGCATGAAGCAGGAGCGGAAGGAGCCGAAAGAGGTCGAGGGAAAGCAAGCGCTGTTCGTGGTGAACGTAGAATCGCGGAAGATGATGGGGGAGGTATCGGAGGGGATGTTGTTCGACATAGGGTATGCGGATGGCATCACTCCGGTACTGGCCGTGCCAGAGAGAGACGTGCCCAATGGAACCCGAGTCGGATAGCAGCACGTTCCCGCACCTGCCTCAGACGGTGAGCGGTGGCTAGGGATAGCCGCCCTACTCGCGCCGCCCTGCCCACGTTTGACAGTCCCCCACTCCCGCCCTATCCTTCCCCCAAGCCCTGTAATCCTGAAGTTCTGAATCGGCATGCGCATCCATACATCTTTTAGGAGGCCCCATGAGTTTCGTCCGCCTGTGGCTCACCGGCTACGTCAATCCAAGCAGGTTCATCGAGGAACTGAGGTCAAAGCCCGCTCCGCATTGGGGTTTCTACGGCCAATTGCTGCGTGCTGTTATGGATTCCTTGCTCGTCTACCTGCCGCTGACCCTGATGGGCCGCATCCCCCCGACGCCCTCCAACCTTTCGTTCATCCCAACGGAGCGCTACTACGGCGCGCTGATTTGGCTCGGCCCGCCTGTCCTTATCGCCGAACTGCTGTTGGGCGTCTCTTTCATCCACCTTGTCCTTCGCCTGCTCGGACGGCGCAGCGACTTCGACAAGGTGTTCAACATCGTGGGGATGGCCGCACTGGTGGTCGGGGCCGTTCTCATTCCCTGGGACTGGGCGTGGTACGCCATCGGCGGCGTGGACCAGTACTTCCTGGGCATCAGCCACCTGGTCATCGACCTGTGGGCTATACTGCTCACTGTGCTCGGCCTGAAGCGCATCCTGGGCGTTCCAGTCTGGCTTGGGACGGCGCTCAACATTCTGTCCATCTCTGTCTCCCTTCCGCTTGCCATCATGTTCATGAGGTCGCCATTCTGATTCACCGTCGGCACTTGCAGAGGAGGTCATTTTTGCCCAAACTCGGCGCGCACATGTCCATCGCGGGCGGCGTAGACCGCGCCATCGAGCGCGGCCACTCCATCGGCTGCGAGGCCATCCAGATATTCACCAAGAGTTCCAATCAGTGGCGGGCCGCGCCCCTGTCCGATGATGTCGTGGAGCGGTTCCACGCCAACCGGCGCGAAACGGGCATCGGCCCTGTGGTCGGCCACGACACCTACCTCATCAACCTGGCCTCGCCCGACCCCGCGCTGTGGCAGAAGTCGGTGGACGCCTTCGTGGTGGAAATGGAGCGGGCGCAGCGCATGAGGCTGCCCTACCTGGTCACGCATCCCGGCTCCCACACCGGGTCGGGCGAGGAAGCGGGCATCCGCCGCGTGGCAGAGGCTTTGGACGAAATCCACGCCCGCACGCCCCATGTGGAAACGATGATTCTGATGGAGATCACCGCGGGGCAGGGAACCAGCCTGGGCTGCACCTTCGAGCAACTGGCGGAGATGATTGGGCTGGCCCGCCGTTCGGAGCGTCTGGGCATCTGCTTCGACACCAACCACGCCTTCGCCGCGGGGTATGACTTCCGCACACCGGAAACATACGCCGCCACCTTCGAGGCCTTCGACCGCATCCTGGGCCTCCACCGGCTCCGCGTCTTCCACCTCAACGACTCCAAGCGCGACCTGGGCAGCCGCGTGGACCGCCACGAGCACATCGGCAAGGGGTTCATCGGGCTGGAAGCGTTCCGCCTCCTGTTGAACGACCCGCGCTTCGCCGACCGCCCCATGATTCTGGAGACGCCCAAGGGTCCTGACTTGGCCGAGGACGTGGAGAACCTGCGGGTGCTGCGCTCGCTGCTGGAGGAAAGAGCCACTGCTGAGGGGAACCGCAGATGAACGCAGATGGATACAGATATGGGCTCAGTACATCCGAGTTTCCGTGTTCTGATTCATTCGCGGCCACATTGCCTGCGGTAGAATGAGGGGTTGGCATGGGTATTGAGCGCGAGCGGCGGCTTAGAGAGGCGTTCCGCGAGCACTTTGGGGCCTGGCCTGCCCGCTGGGCGCGCGCTCCGGGGCGAGTGAATCTCATCGGCGAGCACACCGACTACAACGACGGCTTCGTGCTCCCCATGGCCATCGACCGCGACATCTGGTTTGCCTTCCGCCCGCGCCCGGACCGCGCAGTGCGCCTGTGGTCACTGGACTTCGAGCAGGCGTCCGCGTTCAGGCTGGACGCCATCGCGCCCGACCCGTCCGCGCCGTGGAGCAACTACGTGCGGGGCGTGGCGTGGGCGCTGGCGGAGCGGGGCATCCCGCTGTGCGGCATGGACGCCGCCATCCAGGGTACGGTGCCCATCGGCGCGGGGCTGTCGTCCTCGGCAGCGCTGGAGGTGGCGGCGGGACTGGCCCTGCTGGCGAGTGCCGGTGCGTCCATGCCGTCTGCCGAACTGGCCCTCGCCTGCCAGCGCGCCGAAAACGAGTTCGTCGGCAACCGCTGCGGCATCATGGACCAGTTCATCTCTGCCCTGGGCCGCACGGGACATGCGCTGTTCCTGGGCTGCCGCACGCTGGACTACCAGCACGTGCCGCTGCCTGCCGGACACCGCATCGTCGTCGCCAACTCCATGATGCGGCGTGCCCTGGTGGATTCGGCCTACAATGAGCGCCGGGCGCAGTGCGAAGAAGCGGCGCAGGCGTTGGGGGCCACCGCGCTCCGAGAGGCGGACGAGGAGATGCTGGCGAAAGCCTCATCCGAACTGGTGGAAACTTCCTATCGGAGGGCGAGGCACGTTATCACCGAGAACGCGCGGGTCCTCAGGGCCGTGGACGCCATGCGGCGGGGCGATGCGCCGGCCCTGGGCGCGTTGATGGACGCGTCTCACGCGAGCCTGCGCGACGACTACGAGGTCAGTTGCCGCGAACTGGACGCGCTGGTGGAGATTGCCCGAAGCCAGCCGGGATGCCTGGGTGCGCGGATGACAGGCGCTGGGTTCGGCGGCTGCACGGTCAATCTGGTGGAGGCCGGCGCGGTGGATGCGTTCGTGTCCGCCCTGCGCGGGGGGTACCGCGCCGTCACGAATCTAGATGCGGAAATCTACGTCTGCGGCGCGGCGGAGGGGGCTTCCGTGCGTGAACCTCCCGGAGGGTCCGAACATACGGGACGTTGAGGGTCTGTGCCTTCAAACTGATTGGCTCAGAATCGAATCGCGTCAGCAGACACTGTATTTGAGGGAGCTCTGGTTGTCAACTCGGGTTCGCGCGCGGCGATGGGCCCACATGTGACAATCTACCTCTGCGAAGCGGCGCACGGGGCGGGGCGGGTCTACCTGCAATCACTCCGGAATGTAAGGAATCAATCCGAGCCGATACGCTTCTTCCTGTATTTCCCTCGGTGCGTAGCGCGCATCCACGATAAGACCGTTCACGGAAATCATCCACGCCAGCGGATTCTCGTCCATCAAACTGGGCAAGGTCCAATCGGGATGAAACTGGAAGAGGTCCAGCATATTCATTATCTCGCTCGCCTTTTTGCTGGCCGTGCGCTGGCTCACCCCCACCGCCGCACACAGTTCCGGTGCCGTCAGATGCGGCGTCTGGCTGGAATCAAACAGGAAGTTGATTCGGCCAATCGTGTAGAGAATGGCTCCCGCCCAATTGAGGGGTTGGCCCCTCTCCAGCGGAGATGGCCGCTTTCGGCTCAACTTCGCCGCCAGTCTGCGGCACAAATCTGCGTACTCATCGGTCAGATGCGACCGGCACACGCTGTCCGTGATGTCCACTATGGCCTGATAAGCCGGTCGCAGCCTCTTCGGAACGGTATACGCTCCATTCTTGTTCATTCGCCTCTCCTCGACAGTCTAGGTTGGATTCAACGCTTGGCTGTCAGATTGGGTGAGAGAGGCTTCCAGCGTTTGGCCTCTCTCTGAACTCGCTTGCCTGAGCAGGTGCGCTCACGCCAATTCTGTCCGCTGCTGGCCCGGCAGAAACTTCTTCCCAATGACGAGCATCTTGAGGGCGCTGCCCTTCGGCCAGGTCGGTCTTCAGGGCGCGGATTTCACGCCTTGCGCGGGGATGGATTGTCCTCTCGTTTCGCGGGTTGGGCCGACCTTGGCGCATAACGATCTCGCAGGTATCGAAAGAGCCTGTTGTGCGTCGACAGGTACTTTGCCGTGGAGTACAGCCGTGGGTACGCACCGATGAGCGACCGCAGCGTCCCTGCCAGGATTTTGTCGGGCGGCCAGTGCCCGCGATAGGCTTTGTACCAGAACAGAATGTACTCTCGTCTAATCCGGCGGCTCGGAAAACCAGGCAAGTCAAGGATGGCCCTCGCCCGCTCCGCCGTGGTGTCCAGCCCGTCTCCGGTGATTAGGCCTTGCTCCACCGCCTCGCTGTACAGGTCTGTCCCGACATACGGGTAGAAAATGGACAGGTTCACCTGGTTGGGTTGCCCTTCTCGGCAGATCCGCACGGTCTCGCGGTAGTCGTCGAGGGTTTCCCCAGGGAGACCAATCAGCACATACCAGTTCAGGTTGATTCCGTGTTCCTTCGCCAGGCCCGCAAACTCCAGCAACTCTTTGTTGGAGTATCGAGGCCGGTGCAGTACCTCCGTGCGGACTCGTTCCGAGCCCGATTCCAGTCCGATGTTCAAGTACCCGACATTGGCTCGCCGCAGAGCCGCGAGAAACTCTCTGGCCTGCTCTTTGTTGCGCACGAACGCCGAGGTGACTGTGAAGTTGGCCCCGAACGTCAATGGCTTCGCTCTGCGCCGATTGTACTCCTCCAGACTTCCGAAGAGCGCGAAAGACTCCTTCAGATTCGCCCCTATGGTTTCTACCTCGAGGTAGACGCTATCGGTGGTTGGGTAGAGCGAGCAGATGTATTCAATCTCGCCCACGACGCTCCCCGGCGATCGAAAGCGAACATAGCGGCCCTCGGCTAAACGCTTCATGGCGTGGTTTGCGCAGTAGGCACACCTGAACGGGCAACCTCGCCCCACCAGCACCGAGGGATAGCGGTGGGGCTCTTCAATCCAGGGCTCCCACATCTTTCTATCGATGTAAGGAAGCCTGTCGAGGTCCTGATAGAAGGGAGCCGGCGGGTTTCTCTCGACAGCCTCATCTCCCCGCTGGATCCAGAGATTGGGAATACCGGCGACTTCCCTGCCATGCGCGATGCAGTCAGCCAGGTTGACCACTGCATCATCGCCTTCACCAACGCAAATCGCATCCAGGAAGGGTATCTTGAGCACGCTTTCAGGGTTCAGCGATGCATGGTGGCCGCCCAGAATCACAAAGGCGGTTGGATCCACCTCCTTCACAACTTGTGCGACCTTGCAGATGAATGGGAACTGCGTGGAAACGGCTGTCAGGCAGAAGAGCCTTGGGCGGTACGTCTCGATGTAGCGGCTGAGAGTCTCCCTGTACCGGCTCTTTTCCGAGAAGACGAACAGTTGGACATCGTGCCCGGCCTCTTGCAGGACCGTTGCTATGGTCGAAATGCCAAAGGGTATCTCCCTCGCCGATGAAAGCGGCTTGTCAACGCTTGCAGAACTCTCTACAGAGTAGACGCAGGCGATTCTCATTGACTGCGACTCCCTTTCCACACCGTGTAGCAGTCCTTATTCCATCTCCACACTCATGGCCACGGCCTCGCCGCCGCCCAGGCACAGGGTGGCCAGGCCGGTTCTCAGGCCGCGATCCTTCAGCGCGTAGAGCAGAGTCGTCAGCACCCGCGCGCCGCTGCACCCGATGGGATGCCCCAGGGCGATAGCGCCGCCGTGGACGTTGACCCGCTCCCAGTCCCATCCGAGCGCCTTGCCGTCGGCCAGGGCCTGGGCCGCGAAGGCTTCGTTGGCTTCAATCAGGTCGTAGTCGTGGATGGTCTTGCCGGTCTTCTCCATCAGTTTTTGCACGGCATGCACGGGCGCGATGAACAGCCAGACCGGGTCCACGGCAGCCTGGTCGTAGCCGGTGATGATCGCCATGGGCTGGATGCCCAGTTCGTCGGCCTTCTCGCGGCTCATGACGACCACCGCCGACGCGCCGTCGGTGATGCCGGGTGAGTTGCCCGCCGTCACGATGCCGTCTTTCCTAAATGCGGGGCGCAGGTTGGCCAGCGCCTCCAGCGTGGTGTCCGCCCTTGGGACTTCGTCCGTATCGAAGACGATGGGGTCGCCCTTGCGCTGAGGCACTTCCACGGGAACAATCTCGTCCTTGAACTTGCCGTCGCGGATGGCGGCCACCGCCTTCATCTGGCTCCCGTAGGCATACTGGTCCAGTTCTTCCCGCGTGATGTTGTACTGCTCCGCGATGAACTCGGCGGAGTTGCCCATGTGGTGGTCCATGAAGGCGCACCAGAGGCCGTCGTGGACGACGGCGTCGATGATGGTGCCGTCGCCCAGCCGATAGCCGACGCGGGCCTGGGGGAGCATGTAAGGGGCCAGGCTCATGTTCTCCATCCCTCCTGCCACGAAGATGTCGCCGTCGCCTACCTTGATGGCCTGGGCCGCCAGCATGACGGTCTTGAGGCCAGAGCCGCAGACCTTGTTTACCGTCGTCGCGCCTACGGTCGGCGGAATGCCCGCGAAGATGGATGCCTGGCGCGCCGGGGCCTGGCCCTGTCCTGCGGGCACCACGCAGCCCATGAGCACTTCGTCAATGGTTGCGGGGTCTATGCCCGCTCGCTTCACCGCCTCCTTGACGGCGACGGCCCCCAGACGTGGGGCGGGGGTGGTGGAAAGGGTTCCCATGAACTTGCCGATGGGGGTGCGCACCGCGCTGACGATGACGACGTCTCGTTTGCTTGCCACGTTCTTCCTCCTTGAAGTGTGTTGTTGGACAATCTACGTTGATTGTGTGTGGGTTCGCCGCGAGATGCTGGAGTGTGGCTTTGACATCTCCATCACTCACTACAAACCGGTTTCTCTTACTCAATCCGATCACGTTTGGCTATGTTATGTCTCGCGCACAGAAGTTGGATGTTCTCAGCCTTTAACGAAGTGCCACCTCGAGAGAAAGGGATTATGTGGTCAAAGTGGAGTTCGTCAGTCGCTCCACAGACGACACACTTCCCGCCATCGCGCTTCCAGACCTCAAGCTTTACACTCGTCGGAATCACTCTTCTCGGCTCATGTGCGGCTTGGATAGAGCCACCCGACTCTGCTGGCTCGTCTACGGCAAGCATCTTGAATTTGAAGACATAGCGCTTTCCATCGGTTTCCTGCGATGAGTCAACCAGATGGAAAAGGCCGTTGTATGACCAGATACCCGCGCGGATTTTCTCGTAGACCCGCACGGGCTCAGGAGGACGAAGGCCGTTCTTGTAGTCCTGGGCAGCCTTGTGGAACTTGCCATTCTGAGTCAAGTGCCCTGCTGGGGTTTGCTCGGGCTGGTCACGTGACTTTGGATCCGGCGTCCTGCGGGTTCTTGGAACATCATGGCCCTCATAGATCAGCGTGCTACCTTCGTCCAGTACCTCGTCACGGTATGGTGCATTCGGGCGCACGGACATCAGAATGACCGAATACGTCCTTCCCAGCTGGAAGTTCATGCCCTGCTGAAGGCTGACGCCCTCCCTCTGGCACATTTCGAGATAGGGGATGATTTCGTTTTCCACTGCCCTTCTGTTCCTTCATGGTGCAGCTGCCTACTGTCAAGCATACCACACCCCCGCCCAATCGTCAACGCGCAGACGGTTTGGAGCGCGAAACTCGCGAAAGGAATGAAAGGCGCGAGAGCGGAGGGTCTTCTGGTGTCGTTCGCGGTTCGACTGCCTACTGCCGTCGCCTGCGGAATCTGTCAAGGCGTTGCTGAATCTCCTTGACGATTTCCCGCAACTCGGCAATGTCGCCCTCGCTCAGATACTGTGTTAGTTTGTCCAGCAGAGGCGGGAGGGCTGGCCGGTAGTCGTGCAGGAGGGTGGCGATGTCATTCTCGTACAGGCCAACTTTCGCAAAGTTGCCCTGACGGTACAGTGAGGGCAGTGCGTACAGTTTCAGCAGGAGCAGACCTTCCACTGTCGCTGTGGAGATTTCTCGCTCGGCGAACTGCCGACGGACGGTGTGCTTGCTCTGAACTTCAGCAAAGAGCGGGTTTTGGGTGAGAAGGATGTCTATGTGCAGGCCCTCAAATTCGCCCCGCGCGAAGTCCTGCTCTTGGTTGAGAACGCGAATCTCGGGCATCCTTTTCAATGCGGGCATGGTCATAATGAGGTCAATGTCTTCTGTGTTCCGCCCTTCCACGTAGGTGAGTAGGGCGACCCCACCGACCAAAACATACCTGACCCGTCTTTCATCCAGCAAAGCGAAGAGGCGCTGGACGGTCTCCAGTAGGGAATCTGGATTTGCCATCGCGGAATCTCCTATCCAATTCGTGAGATTGAACGCCGCGGCGTTGCGAATCACACTGCCAATGTGAATCTGGTTTTGGCCGCCCATCTCTGCTCCGCCCTTTGACCTAACGCAGAAATCTTAGAGCCTGTTATGCATTTTGCACCATGAAAGTGACGAACCGATGAGCCAGCATCATGGCAAACGCGACAAAGTGCAGTCCGGCCAGCGTCTCCGCC
>Ga0315554_1001015_pt1 | contig 16722 bp, 13 predicted proteins | sample SalMarSW160370MG_FD_202114 | JGI IMG/M metagenome (GOLD analysis project Ga0315554, IMG submission 202114) | Salt marsh sediment microbial communities from the Plum Island Ecosystem LTER, Massachusetts, United States - Salt Marsh Sediment SW1603-70 ... | reverse complement strand
CTTGTTCCTTGTCCATTATCTTTGTTCCTTTTCCTTGCCGTCTTCGGCCACATTAAGCCCGGCCTTACCGTCCCAGCCATCCGGAGGCCGGCGTCCCGGCACATCAGCCCACTTGCCCAGTGCGCCGCATTGGTAAAGCTGCTTAATTTCTTCCTCGCTTTTGCCCAGGTGGTGCGCCATTACATATTCGTTGTCAAAGCCTACCGCCCTGACCGACCACTTGACCTTTGGCGGCGTCTTGGACATCATCACCGGGAACTCATAGCTGCGGTATTGACCGAGGAGAGGGTCGTCAACTGCGGTTATAAAGCCCCGCTCCTGGAAATGCCCGTCTTCGGTAACGTCCTTTACGGTATAGACGCGGGAAGCGGCAAAGCCGTGTTTTTCCGCCATCTCTTCAATCTCTTCGGCAGTCCTTGTTCTGGCCCAATCGGCGATGATTTTTAGAATTTCAGCGGCATTAGCTTCCTTGAGCCGGGTGAGGTGGTCTTTAAATCTGGGTTCTTTAGCCAGCCCCGGCCTGCCCATGGCTTTGCACAGGCCTCCGAATTCCTCCGGGGCGGGGGCGGCTATGGCCACAAAAGCGCCGTCGGCGCAGTAGAACGTGTCGGCGGGGCATATGGATACGTCCCGGTTACCGGCTGGCATGGCCGTCTTGCCCGTAATCTGCTGGTAGGGCCATACCCAGGACATTGTCCGCATAATGTTTTCGCTCTGTGACAGCTCTATATACTGTCCCTTGCCCGTCCGCTTCCTGTAGTGGAGGGCAGCCAGTACCGCCATTTCGCCCATCAGCCCGCCGTAGTCGTCGCAGGGGTATATGCGGCTCTTAAGCGGCGGCTGGCCGGGGAAGCTTGACATCCAGGCATATCCGGAAAATCCCTGGGAGGCGCCGTCGTTGGAGGGCCTGTTTTCGGCGGCGTATTTCCCCCACTGGCCGAAGCCGTTCTTGGCGATGTAAATAATGCCGGGATTGACCTCCTTGATTTGTCGGTAGCCGACTTCCCAGCCTTCCATCACCCCCGGCCGGAGGTTTTCTTCAATAATGTCGGAGTTGGCGGCGAGTTCTAAAAATACCTTCTTCGCTTCAGGCTTATGCAGGTCTAGGCCAATCCAGTATTTGTTGGGGTTAGTGTGGGCAAATACCGGCCCGTATCCTCTAAATAAATAGCCAAAGGGGGTCATGTCACGGCAGGTATCCCCCATGGGGGGGATCTCACACTTTATGACTTCGGCGCCCATCATTGCCAGAAAGCCCGGCCCCGAAGGACCCAGAATGAGGGTGCATACCTCGAGTACCCTGATACCTTTTAATGGTAGCGGTCTGGAACGCTTCTTTTCTTTATAGTTTCCCCAAGTCTTTTCTGCCATAAAAATACGCTGCTTTCTTACGGCTGTTAATAATTCTGTGGGCTAGAAGGCACCCCGGTTGTTGGCAGCTCTGGAACTGAAGCTTTAACTAATTATAGGCCTTTCTGGTGAAATATTAAAGTCCGGCCGGCTGAAGGAGCGCAGCGTTCCCTCTGCCGGGATTGGATAATCTGCCAACGTTGGTTAAATTTTGGTAACGCTTGGCGAAAACAAACTTGAGGTATCAATCAGATTTTCTATTAGCTAAGGTCGCGTTATCTGAGAAAATGCAGCCCGAGTTGCTTTGTGATTAAAATAACGGGGCGAATTTCATCCTCGCCATAGGCCAGAGAGGCCTTAAGCTCTGCTTCCCGTTGAATGAGCATCGCCTCGACTAAAGGTGTTTCCTTCTGAACCTTATGAAGCGTTTGATTTATCGGGCGAAAAGCTGTTTAATATTAACACTGCGGTCTATTCTGACCACCTCCACGTTGAGAAGGTTTAACTTGGGACTTGTTTAGGGAAAGGAGAAAATCACGTGGACTTTCTATTCACTGAGGAGCAAGAAAGATTTAGGCGACAAGTGCGTTCTTTTGTAGATAAAGAGCTGCCAGCGGACTGGGTGGATTACATTGGGACGGCAATAGATGACACAGTCGCCCCCAGTAAAAACGGGGAGAAAGTCTTTAGAGATATGGCACTTAAGCTTGGCCAGAAAGGGTGGCTATCTCTCTTCTGGCCAAAGGAATACGGAGGCCAATCTTGCTCTTACGTGGATTACCTTATCTTTTTGGAGGAAATAGCTAGTCGGGGGTCACCGGGCTATAACGCTGTGGGAGCAAAAATGCTGGCGCCTACTCTGTTTAAATATGGCACCGAAGAACAAAAGGCGAGGCACCTTAAGCCAATTGCCAGGGGAGAGGAGTTTTGGTGTGAAGGATTCACCGAACCCAACGCCGGTTCTGACCTTGCCTCCCTTCAGGTAAAAGCCGTCAGGGACAACAATGACTATATAATAAACGGGCAGAAGACATGGAGTACCTTTGCCAAGTATTCGGACTGGTGTTGTCTGCTGGCCAGAACCGACCCGGAGTTAAAGAGACACCGCGGTATCGGTTTTTTCCTGGTTGATTTGTCTACGCCCGGTGTTACCGTCAGGCCTGTAATTGATATACAGGGCGAGCCGGACTTCGCTGAGATATTCTTTGAGGACGCCAGGGTGCCGAAAGAGAACCTTGTCGGTGGGGAAAATGAGGGGTGGAAAGTGGTACAAACGATGCTGAGCTACGAGCGCATCGCCATTGCTCCGGTTACTGTGGCACAGAGCATGATCGAGCGACTGGTAAAGTATATAAAAGACAACCCGGAAAGACGATGGCCCAACGCTGGACAGAGGCTAGCTCAATTAAGGGTAGAGGCTGAGATTGGGCGGCTTATCTGTTACCGATTAGCCTGGTCACATGATAAAGGGACGGCTACAGCTTATGATGCTGCTGGAGCACGGCTATACGGCACTGAGTTGCTTAAGCGTGCCGTCAGTGTAGCTATGGAGTTATTGGGATTGTATGGCCAGCTCGATAAAAGGGAAAGTAAGGCGCCTTTACACGGTTGGTTTGAGCATTTATACCTTTCGTCTATAGGAATGACTTTGGCAGCCGGGGCTTCGGAAATCTTAAAGAACGTAGTTGCTGGTATTGGTCTAAAATTACCGAGGGAATAATAAATAGAGGCAGGCCCTGCCGGAAGTAATCGATGGCCTGCTCCTAAGACAATCCTGTTAGGCGGCTCATATTGAATATCAGGGTTCTTCTCACTGGCTATGAACTGCTCGTAGTATCGTGGTAGTATGAACCTTACCCCGTTTTATATGCTATTGAACTGTCACGGGGGTTCCACTTTAGGGGAGACTTAATCTTCCCCCTTCAGAAGCTTTCGCTTCGAATTCCGTTGTTCCTCCGGTACCTTTCGTGCCGCCTTGCTCAGGGTACTAAGGTACAGTTTTAGCTTTCGCTTGTCTTCCTCGGGTAGGCTCGAAATGATAGTGACGAAAGTGTTTAGCTTCACGGCTTTCTCATAGAGAGTTTTTCCCTTGCTTGTCAGGAGAATTCGCGTGTACTTCTTGTTTTGGCGATCTACCTGCCTTTTGATTAAGCCATCGCGTTCCATGCGGTTGATAATACCCACCATTGAACTGTTACTCCGACCCATTAACTGCCGTAGTTGTATGATTGCGCAGGGTGCCTCCAGCATCTGAGCGAAGTGTAGGACGCCAGCTTGTGCCGGCGTAATACCAAGATGCACCAATTCATTTCGTCGGGCTTTGCTTATTAACAGGTCAACCCTTCTAATCAATACTGCAATTTTATGTTCTTCGCTTTCAAAATTTGTCATTTGAAATTCTCCCAAGAATACCAGTTTGGCTTCCTTGGCCCACATTAAGCAATTGCGCTAGCAATAGTTAGTATTCTACACGAACTGGAGGTATTTTAAAAGGCTCCAGGATAATAGCCTCATAAACCTTTTGAAAAGGGTATTGACATCCCCAAAATGGTATGATAGCCTTATCACGTGTCATATGTTACACGTTGTTATTAAGGCTGAGAATAAAGGATAGTAAAAAACTGCCGGCTCGTATGGCGAAAAGAGGTAAATTTAAATGTAATACAAGAGAACGTGCACTGTGAATATATACAAAGGCCATAGAGACGCGTTGGAGGTGACGAAGAGAAAAATAAAGTAGAATCATATAACCGAAATTTTACAGGAGGTTTCAATTGAAAAACAAGAAACTTTTGAATTTGTTTGTTAGTATTTGTCTAGTTTTATCATTGGCGGTACCGCTGGTTCTGTTCAGTGCTTGCCCAGAACCACCAGCTCCATCAGAGCCCGTAGAACTGACATTTGCCACCTTCAGACCACCGACCGACCCGCAGTCTCAAATTTGGATTACACCGATGTTGCAGGAGATTGAACAACGGACCAATGGAGCGGTGAAATTCACCGTACACTGGTCTGAGGCCCTGGGGGCATCAAAGGACCAGTATGCCCTCGTCAGAGATGGCGTCGCCGATATGACTGATTTCTCCGGTGCCTGGGTTCCCGGCAAATTCGTTTTGTCTGATGTGGGTAACCTGCCCTTTGCTGCGAGTGACCCCTTTAAGCTGCTCGAGGCAATGACCATTCTCCAGGAGGAAGGATACTTTGACAGTCAGTGGGATGAGGTGGAGTGGCTTTCCTTTAATTGCACTCTGCCGTATTTGTTTCTTTTCAGAGAGGTAAAGCCTATGACCGTTGAAGAGCTGGTTGGACTTAAGGCCAGAGCTCCAGGAGGCCTCGCCACCGACTGTGAGGCACAGCTCGGTATGGTGCCAGTAACGGTGCTGCCCGGTGATGCCTACACCGCCTGGCAGACGGGCCTGGTTGACGTCTGGGTTCATCCCACGGGAGCGGTGATAAAGTATAAGTTTAACGAGCTACCCACCAAGGCTCTTCTGGATGTGGGGTTCTTCAACATGGTAAATGCGGCTACCATTTTCAATAAGGCGAAATATGCCAGCTTGCCAAGTAATGTCCAGAAAACCATAAAAGATGTTGTCCAGGAGTATTCACTCGTCTATCTGCAGTCGGGCGTTGATACTGATGTAGAAGCACGTGAAGTGATGAAAGCGGCTGGAATTGAGATATATACATGGCCCGACTCAGAGGTGGCTAGGATGAAGGCGAAGGCATTGCCGATATGGCAGAAATACATTGATAGCCTAGAGGATGCCGGCCTGCCCGGGGAAGAACTGGTTGATGAATTTGTCAGGGTTATGAAAGACCTGGGAGAAACGCCTCCGTCTTTTGATTGATTAGGCCATTAGAGGTTACGAGATTACAACCGGCTTGTTACAAAGGTGGATTGAGAAGTTCAGCTACTTTTTAGGTAGTGTTGGGGCAGGCGTTATTTTCGCGCTCATGCTTATCACCGGCATTGACGTAGTAGGCCGATACCTGTTTCAAAGCCCGCTGTCTGGAGCCTTTGAACTGTCCGAGCTGGCATTGGCACTCATGGTCATCTTCGGCTGGGGCTACAATCAGGCAGTAAAAGGCCATGTTGAGATTGACCTGCTTTATAAACGCCTGCCCCAAGGTGTTCAGACCATTCTTGATTGCCTGATACCCCTTCTGGGGCTTTCCCTGTTTGTTTTTGTGTCCTGGCAGGCTATCAATTTCACCATCACCAGCATCGGGTGGGGCGAGAATACAGAAATGCTCCATCTGCCTATGTGGATATTCAAGCTGATGATATTTGTCGGCGCGGTTGCTATTTCGCTTCAGTTCGTAGTTGATTTCGTTGCTGCTTGCCAAAAAGTAAAGGGGAAGGCTTAGCTATGGAACCTTTTGCCGTCGGCATAATCGCTTTCCTAGGCGTGTTTGTTCTCATCTTCTTGAGGGTGCCGATAGCCGTCTCCTTTGCCTTCGCCGGCCTCATGGGGATTATCTACCTGGCGGGCTTTGGGCCAGCCATGAGCGTCCTTAGTATGACTATTTGGACAAATGTTACCAGCTATACCCTGATGGCGGTGCCCCTCTTCATACTTATGGGGCTGTTTGCCAGCCTTTCCGGTATCGGGGGCGAACTCTACAATGCCGCCTCCAAGTGGTTAGGCAAGCTGCCGGGGGGCCTGGCAATAGCCACGACCTGGGGCTGTGCTGGCTTTGCTGCCTGTACAGGCTCCAGTGTTGCGGGCATGCTCGTATTCGGTCCCATATCCTATGAGCCAATGAAAGATGCCGGCTATAGCAAAACCCTGGCGCTGGGTGTTATCTGCTGTGGTGCCACTATAGGCAGCATGATACCACCCAGCATCTCTTTCATAATTTATGGCAGTATTACTGATGAGTCTATCGGCCGGCTATTTATGGCCGGTGTCTTCCCGGGGATACTGGAGGCAGTACTCTACTCGGCGGTAATAGTTGCCCTTATCTACATCGGCATATGGAAAGGCCCCCCCGGTGCTCCATCGACCTGGAAGGAGAAGTTTGTAAGCCTTAAAGGTGTCTGGGGTATGCTGCTCCTGATGGGGCTGGTCATCGGCGGCATATACCTTGGCATCTTCACGCCTACCGAAGCGTCGGGTATAGGAGCAATTGGCGCATTCATAATCCTGATAGCCAGAAAAGGCTTTAAGCTGGGTCCCATCAAGTCCAGTTTGATTGAAACCATGCGTACAACAAGTATGGTGTTTACCGTAATTATCGGCGCAGTAGTCTTCTCCAGACTCATGGCTTTCAGTGGTCTCAATATGTGGCTGCTCGATCTGATTGCTGGTTGGGGCGTCTCGTCGATGATTATTGTGATTATAACACTCCTTATCCTTTTTCTCCTCGGTTTTATCATGCCGGTAATATCCACGATTGTACTTCTGGTGCCCTTCCTGCACCCTATCGTCACGACGGTCTTAGGTTATGACGGTATCTGGTTCGGTGTGCTGGTGTGCGTAATGGCGGAAATAGCTGTGGTCACTCCTCCTATCGGAATGAACCTCTTTATAATGAAAGGGGTATTTGGGAAGGACGCCTCGATGGGGGAGATTTTCAAGGGCGCCATGCCCTTTGTCTTTGCGGACGTGGTGCGCGTGGCGATATTGGTGGCTTTCCCGGCAATATGTTTGTGGCTACCGGGAACTATGTTCAACTGATTTCTCTCTTTGTGTTAGCCCGAGCAAGATTGATGAGGCCTTTGGAGCCGATTTGACGGTTATCCGTCAAACTGTCCCCTCTTCCCTAAGCCCAGCTATCTTCTCCTTGTTATAGCCCAGCAGCGCAGTGAGTATCTCCTCGCTATGCTGACCCAGTTCAGTGACATGTTCTGCTGTGCCCACAGATCCCGGTGTGTCTGAGAGTTTAGGGGCTACCCCACGAACTCCGTCCAGCTTGCCACACTCAGGGTCTTCAACCTCTACCAATAGCTTCCTGGCTAGAACATGCGGGTCGTTCTCCAGTGCTGACATTTTAGTAATTTCGGCACCGGCAAGCCGGGCTTCAGCTAGCTCACTCATTGCCTCGTTCAGGGTCTTACCTCTGACCCACTCACTGGCCCACTTCTCAACCTCATCCCTGCGCTCAATGTTCCGGGTGTGTGGATCCCACTTCTCGGCTATCAGTTCCTCCTTGCCAACCAGCCTTAAAAAACTCTCCCACTGGGCATCCGTTTGGGCAGTGAAAAGAAGATATTGGCCATCTTTAGTCTGGTGTACATCCAAAATAGCTGCCGGGTACCGATTACCAAAACGCTCCATGCCCATCAGTTTACGCGTATGCGTTTCATTCAATGTGAAATGGCACAAGGCATCGAACATGGCACAATCAATCATCTGGCCTTTACCAGTTCCCCGTTTGTAATGCAGGGCCAGCAGAATGCCAATTACGGCGTAAACTCCTCCAAGATAGTCTGCTAGATTTATTCCGACCTTTACCGGAGGATTGTCTGGAAACCCGGTTACACTCATTATACCTGAGGCTGCTTGTATGTTTGGGTCATAAGCCAGCCTGTCTCTGTAGGGTCCCGTCTGGCCAAAACCAGACATAGCGCAATATATAATCCCCGGGTTTGACTCCTTTAGAATATCATAGCCTAAGCCTAGTCTCTCCATAGCCCCCGGGCTGAAGTTTTGCACCACTATATCCGCCTTCTTGACGAGTTCGAGGAATATCTCCTTACCTTTGGGGTTTCGTAGGTTAAGGGTAATAGATCTTCTGTTTCGGTTCTTACTCCATGACATGCGTCTATTTTCAGCCACTGATAGACCGCTTCGACTTCGATTATGGTAAAAGCCTCCTCCTGGCGGTTCTATCTGGATAACATCGGCACCAAAGTCGGCTAGCATGGTAACTGCAAATGGGCCTGCCAGAACCTGGGTCAATTCAAGCACCACCACGCCCTTTAATGCTTTTGCCATTACTACCTCCTTACCACATTTTTTTCACTGGGCTATCGCGCCTTCTCTCTTGAGTATGGCCATATCCTCTTTTCGATAACCTAGTAGTTTTGTAAGTATCTCCTCAGTGTGTTGGCTAAGTTCAGGGATTCCTCTTTTCACATCTATTGAGCCTGGTGTCTCTGACAGTTTAGGGGCTACCCCAGTGACACCTCTCACTGCTCCCACGACAGGATCTTCAACTATATTGCACATTTGCCTTTCTAGTACTTGTGGATCTGTCTCCAAATCCAGTGCCCGAGTAACGCCAGAATTTGGAATACGAACGGCTGTTAGTTCCTTAATCGCTTCTTCCAGGGTCTTGCTCTTTGCCCACTCCATGGCCACTGGATATATCTCTTCACTACGCTGGATCCGAGTATTGAAATCCCACTTCTCTGCTATAAGTTCCTCCTTCCCCGCCAGCCTTAAGAAACTCTCCCATTGAGCATCTGTCTGGACAGCGAAAATTAGATATTCGCCATCTCTGGTTTCATACAGTTCTTGTAATGCCCAAGGGTGTTTGTTACCCACTCGCTCCTTACCCGTAGCTATAATCCCTCCTATTTCATGTACTGTCCAGTGGCACATAGCATCAAACATGGCGCAATCAATCATCTGGCCTTTACCAGTTCTCTGTTTGTAATGCAGGGCCAGTAGAATGCCAATTACGGCGTAAACTGCTCCGGCATAGTCAGCTACGTTTGGCCCCACTCTTACCGGTGGAATTTCGGGAAATCCAGTCATACTCATTATACCTGAGGCTGCTTGTATGATAGAGTCATAAGCCAGCCTGTCTCTGTAGGGTCCCGTCTGGCCAAAACCAGACATAGCGCAATATATAATCCCCGGGTTTGACTCCTTTAGAATATCATAGCCTAAGCCTAGTCTCTCCATAGCCCCCGGGCTGAAGTTTTGCACCACTATATCCGCCTTCTTGACGAGTTCGAGGAATATCTCCTTACCTTTGGGGTTTCGTAGGTTAAGGGTAATAGATCTTCTGTTTCGTCGCTTGGTCCAATCGGCAAGCCTCTGTGTTTCTATAGGGCGACTAGCGGTGAGTTGCCTGTTATAGTCACCTTCTACTGGTTCTATCTGGATAACATCGGCACCAAAGTCGGCCAAGATTGTTACTGCGAATGGACCTGCCAGAACCTGGGTCAAATCAAGTACCAATATGTCTTCTAATGCTTTTGCCATTACTACCTCCTGTTTAAACGCTGGTACCGGGGGAATAACTTCTGCACACAAAATGTGGCAGCTTGGCTATAAATGCCTTGAATTTTCGGAATAGATATCAAACTCTAGATATATTTGGGTCAGTATGTGCTTTACCCCAAGCTGTCCCTCCTCAAACCTGAGGCTCACACAACACTACTCCTTGATGGCAGAGCTATAGTGGCATGGCCTGTGTCTATCGTTTCACCTTTTTGGTTATCGCTCCAAATCTCGCTTTCCACCAGATAGTCACCATTCTCCACATATTTTCGGGATATTTTCCCACGGCACCAGGTAGTGTTGCCAAGGAAATTAACAGCCCTAAACTGGACTCCCAACTTTTTGAGAAAGCCGTCGTCGCCCATCCAGTTAGTCATCATGTGGCCAAGCCAACACAACCGCTGTATACCCAGGTCATATGCAGCTGGTACGCCTCCGCTACGAGCTACCTCGTCGAAGAAATGCACTGCGCCTCTTGGCATCCAGGCGTTAGTTTGGGGATCTCTCCAGCATTTTTCCAGGTTGCTCCTGACCACGCTGAGACTATGAGCCTTCCATATCCCGCCTATACCTAAAAAGAAGGCAACCATGTCAGCATAATTCGTCGGCCCCTTAACGACTGGTCTTATCTCTTCACCTACAGCCACATCCTCCCAGTATCGAGGATTCGAACCCCTTATTTCCTCCTCAGTATAGGCCTGTTCTATAGCATCTAATTCTTTTTGGGTATACACGTGACGGGCCTGTCCCTTAAGTTTGTCAGAAACGACTCCATGTTTTTCTCCGCTGAATTCACTTTGTATGTTTGTCCAACGACAAACACCCGTAATCTCCCCGTATTGATTGAGATAGCTCATCCTTCCTGATTGCAAAAAGAGTCGCCGGCCAACTGGTGTATCTCTTTTTATGGTAAGATCGTCAAATATGTTGGTCACGGTAAATTTATCATTTACCTTGATAGGTCTGTGCCATTCCCATTCGCAGCCGGCAACAAATGCCCTTAATGTTGTAAAACCCTCATGCCATTGTGCCGGCAAAATGGCATTGAGGAAAGTAGGGGGCGCAATAAGACATCCATAGCGGGTATTACTTGCATAGGATTCATCACGCCAAAGCGGGTTAGGGTCACCTATGCCATCGGCAAAATGCCTGATGGCATCCTTCGTAGCCGATTCATTGGTCTGGACTACAGGACGTAAAGTACCTATACGAGCCTTAATTAGTGCTATGTCCTCATCAGTTGCGATGCCAGTTTTTTTTCTGTGCGTGTTTGCTCTTCCCCTTTTTGTCATCTGCTCTTTATCAACCAATTCTTAATACCTGATTTTCCAATCATATGTCATATATGACATATGATTATAACATTAGTATACCACTAACAAACAAGCTGTCAAGTCATTTTTCGACAGAAAGCGAAGGTTACTGGATTCACTAGTATTTGTTATGGAATTGCATATACCTCACAGAGAAACAAGGATGTTAATTAAAATGGATGGTAACTTGCTTCTAAAAAGGGCGGCGTGCTTTAACTGCACTGACACCAGAGTGACAGCCAGACATAAGGATAAAGAGCGGCCCCGTGGACTTATCAGCCCTTTTGCTTTAACCTGTTTTACTGCTTAATAGACTACCGGATGGATCCCGTCTGTTGCGTTATGGCCTGGTTGCATGCGCTTCATCTTTTGCTTCATATGAAGCATTTGAAGCATTGCAGTGCTTTTAATGTCCATAAAGTACCTGCTTACGCTTGCGGGAATAGACATGGCCCTAGCTAAACGCATTGTTTGTGAGGGACATTTGCTTGGTCACCCCCTAAAGATAGGGTGAAAAGTTCACTGAAGTCGTTCCTTGTTTGAATTAACATTTCGGTGTTTTGTTCAATTGCTGTTTATAATATAATTACGATTATCGTAATACCCTCACCTTTATAAAGCTTGACAGTATTATGAATTTGCTGCTAAAGTTTTTGCAAACTATATTTTCGCTCAAAACTCAACCCACCCTGTTAAATAGTTGATACATGCACTATTTAGAGGAGACAGAGTATGTCAACCTTAGAAGACTATATTTCCGAATTTGCTAAAATTCCGAGTGAATATCTGAGCGAAATCAGAAACCAGAAAGCGGAAGGCAAAAAAATCATCTGTTATTATGGAAGCCGTGTACCCGTGGAAATTATATATGCATCAGGAGGATTTCCTTATGCATTATATGATGGTGGGGACGCTGGACCGCCGGAGGCGGGCATTAAATACCTACTTGCATTCATAAATGTACAGAGCCGTTATCAAGTTGGACAGCATGACCTAGGATTAAATCCGGTTACACCCAATGCAGACCTGATAGTTGTTGATTGCAAGGAGGCAGATAGTGAAAGGGTTGCCAGCGCTTTTGAGTTTATGGGGCTGCCGGTATGGAAGCTCGGCGTTCCCCAGGATTGGGGCAAGGAAATAGCCCTCAATTACTATACGCGCCAGCTAGAATCATTGAAGCATAAATTAGAAGATGTAACCGGGCAGACTATAACCGAAGATAGGTTAAAGCAGTCCACCATTAAATACAATCGTATTAGAGAATTTCTCAGCTTAATCGGAGAAGCCAGAAAAGAAGATACCTTTCCCATTTCAGCAGAAAAATTTATAAAGTTAAACCATAATATTCTCAGGGTTAAGCCTGGTACCGCCATCAGTTACCTGGAAAAAATAACCACCATTTTAAAAAAGGAACGCGTTGAAGCATCCGGAGACAGGACAAGGATTATGCTCGTGGGACGTGCTCTTGCCTTTGGTGATTACGCATTGGTGCAAATGCTAGACGAACTAGGGGCTGCCTGTGTGGCTGAACATTTTGATGAAGCTATGCTGCACAAAGGCTCGGTATCAGTTGAAGGAAACCAGATTGATAATATAGCCAAGTTTTATTTACGTGAAATGTTGCCGCCCTGTTTTTTTACACCATCATGGAAGGTACGATGGAATAAAATTAAAAACCTGGTGGATGAATACAGAGTTGATGGCTTGCTCTATTATTTACTCAGTTTTGACGTTATTTACGACCTTGAGAACTCCGTGTTTTCCAAGAAAGCCAGTGAGGCTGGAATACCGTATCTAACCTTGGAGTCCTCATATAACTTTTCCCGAGAGGCGACGGAAAGCCTGAAAAACAGGATTGAAAGCTTCGTAAAAATTTGCCGGAGCCGGGGGTAAGACAAATGACAGCAGTAAATTGGCATGCTGAATATCTCACAAAATGCGCTGGTTTCGGTGACCCGCCGTGGGATAAGAAGTTTGATAAAATGCTGACCGAGTGGAAGACTGCTGCCGATAAGTTTGGATTAACTGAGGATGATGTGAAGTACGCCGTCACAAAGTGGCTTCCACAAAATTTTGATTTAAGCATGGAAGGAATAAGGAAATTAATTGGCTGCTACACTGTCGAGGCGATTGATTTAACCAAGGCTGCTGAACGAAAAGCCGATGGCGAGAAAATTGTGTATGGCATTTTGCCAGCCCATACTTCATTTTACCGCGCATTCAAATTTACCGATCCTAAGGTAAATACATACTTTGTGGACATGGATTATCTGGGCTTTATGCAGACATTTTTCCATAAAATCGAACCAGTCCTTGAATATGCTGAAGAGCATGGGATCAGACTTGGTTGTCGTCACTGTGCCCTTAATAAAACAAAGTATTCTATTCTCAGTACGGGTATAGTGCCCATGCCTGATGTAAACTGGACATGGGGTTTTATCTGCGACCAGGCACCCAAAACTGAAGAATTACTCCAGGAAACCTGGGATAGCAGATACACTATGGTTAATTCCAGGTTTCCGCATCACGGGCATGCCCATGAAAACGAGTACCAGAATGAGGAAATGGTCAAATATCTCGGGGCTGTCATGCGGGACGGATACGAGCAGGTATGCAAGATACTCAATATTAAAGTTGATGAGGAAGCTATCTGGCAGGCACTGGAGGAGAGAATGGATTACCTGCGCAGGTTTGAAGAATTATACGACTTCATGGCAATAGACCCTCCCACGCTAAACGGGGAAATCCAGCTGTTGCTGGCACATGCTTTGTACTCCGTCTTTAATACTGGTTTTGAATACTTCAATGATGCTGTAGAGACTATAATACGGGAAGTAAAAGGCAGGGTGGCTAAAGGCAAAGGTATTGTACCCAAGGGCTCACCTAAAGGAATGATGTGGTTTGTGCCACTTTGCAATCCTTTTATTATGCGTTTATTTGAGGAGAATGGATGCGCTATTGCTTACTGTGATTCTTTATTGCCTTCAAAAGCTGACCTGGAACCGCCGAAGTTCACCGATCCCTTTGAAGCAAACGCAGAAGCATTCCTGAAAGAGGCGATGATAACTAACTGGGGCAGAAAAGCTGATTTAACCATAGAGAAGATGGAAAGATATAACATTGACTTCATGATCTGGGGTTTCGAGGATTATGATAGGTGGCTTGCCAGCGACCAGAAAATGTGCTTGGCTTATGTACAGAAAAAAACCGGCAGACCCTGTTTCTATATCGAAGGTGATAGTTGGGAGGACAGGGATTACAGTGAAGAGGCGTTGAGAACACGGATTGAAACTGTATGCGAAATCGTAAAAGCACGTAAAAGCTGACTAGACTCATTTATAGTTCTAAGAGGTGCACCGTAAATGAAGTATTACGCCGGTATAGACATAGGGTCAACCACCTCAAAAGTTGTGATTCTTGATGGCCACAAGAATATTGTAGATTTTTCCATTGTGCGCAACAGTTACGACCTATCTAAAAGTGGTAATACCGTATTCGAAAATTCCCTAAATAGAACAGGACTAAGCAAGAATGGCATTAGCTACATTATTTCTACGGGGTATGGTCGCCGGACAATCAAACTCCAGGATGCCGCTGAGCCAGAGGTTATCTGTCACGCGAAAGGAACCGTGCATTTGATTCCTACATGTAGGACGATAATAGATATCGGAGGACAGGATAGTAAAATAATTGAGCTGGATGAAAGAAGAGTTAAAAATTTCCAGATGAATGATAAATGCTCCGCTGGAACAGGCAGATACCTGGATGCACTGGCAAAGAATGTTCTTGGTATAGAACTCGAACAGTTAGGTGAATTATCATTAAAAAGCAAGGACCCGATTAAACTATCATCTCAGTGCACTATATTTGCCGAATCGGAAATAATTAGCTTTCTAAGCCACAGCGAACCGGTAGAGAATGTCATAGCGGGGATGCACCTGTCTCTTGCCCGGAGGGTAATTCAAATGGGTGTAACTGCCAACATACCATTCAATAAAGATATCGTATTAAGTGGTGGTGTTGCCAAAAATAGGGGAATGGTAGAAACAATAAGTAAACTGTTAAAACAGGAAATTATTACCCCTGGCGAACCACAGATAACTGGCGCTCTGGGCGCTGCTTTAATAGCTATAGAACGAGAGCTATAGAACGAGCAGAGTGACAGAGAACTGTTTTATCAGTTTGAAACTAAAGTCAATAACTTAAAAGGGTGGTATCACTACTGGCAGCAGGTAATTCCTCGGGATTAATGTGTCTAGTTGATAGTATCTACATGAGAACCCATGGTGAAATTTATGAACTTTCCGGAAGCAATATCAAGTCCGAATGTCTTACCGTTAGACCTCATCTCTTTGAAATTGATTAAAACTAGACCGAATGTTGGCATAACCTTTTCCCGCCAAATGAACAGGTAAACATCGGGGGCAATCTTGAAATAGTCGCAAATTTCGGTATCAGCTAATCCTTTTTCAGCACCCACTAGGCAATGCCAGGTAAAGAATCGTTCGTTTAGATAAATATGTTCATATACATGTTTGCTGCTATAAGCGTACCTGATCCTCTTTCCGATAAGATCGTTAGTTCTCTCATGAGGCACTATCGGCTCATCAGGTGAAGTCGGATTGACATTTGCATGCAGAATTTTGTACTTAATTGTACTAAGGTCCAAGCCCCTCCCCAGCCTATCTACGAAACTTTGGCCTGCTGATTTCATATCAGGCACCGTAGCGATGAGAACTGTCGCCTTTCTGGTGTTCAGGTCAAGAGCCATTGATACGGAAACGTTGAGCAGATTTTTCCTCACAAAATCAACGAAGAATATGTTATTGGCTACACGAATTGCCTCATACGTTTCAGCACAAAACTCTCCCTTGTCAGGGCCATCAAGAACTTTCCAACTAAGATGGCTCATATCATGAAAAACATAATTGATAATCTGGTTATCAGCATTAAAATAAAATTTGAGTTCTTTACCGACAAGCTCATCACTTGAGGGCAACTTGTACTCATTCATTCCTTCCCCCCAAACCCCAAGGTCGATCCAGCTCTTTGCACTAATATGACTCATATTACTATCCTCCTAGGTAAGCTTTTTACATGTTCGCTGTGCAGTAGTTCTGTTGCGCTTTCGTATAACACGATAGTTACTGCCGCTAATACATACTAAATTTTATTCACTGCAGTCACTTTGTCATTAAAGCATTTTGCCTGGGAGCCATATAGCTAGCTGGGGAAGTACCATGACAAGGATGAGAACTAATACTTGCATAATTGCAAATGGCGGGATTGAGCGCCAGATATCCCCAGTAGAAACTTCTGGTGGAGCTATTCCTCTCATGAGTATAAGCGCCCAGCCAAAAGGTGGTGACAGATAGGCCACCTGCATGTTTAGGATGAAGATTATGCCAAACCATATTGGATCAAAGCCTAGGGAAATAGCTATAGGCATGAATATAGGGGTAGCGATGGTTATGATAGCATAGTCATCCAGGAACATACCAAATATCAGCAGCATTACCTGCATACCGATTAAGATTACCCAGCGGCTGACCGGCAGGCTCTGTACTATATTCATTAACATGCCCTGCGCTCCGGCTGTTGTATAAAAAACAGCAAAAAGCGTGGCAGCTATCAATATCCACAGGGCCATGCTGCTTATCTTTATCGTCTCCATGGAGGAATGGATTAGCATCTTCCAGCTAAATTTTCGATATACGAAGCAAATTACAAAAGCGCCAAAGGCGCCCACGGCAGCAGCCTCAGTGGGGGTAGCTAAACCAGCGAATATGGAACCTAGAACAACGAGCACTAACAGTGCGGGTAAAATAACTTCTTTAAGTGAGCTCCATCGCATTGACCAGGTAACTTTTTCAGGTAAA
>Ga0315554_1001011_pt1 | contig 16787 bp, 11 predicted proteins | sample SalMarSW160370MG_FD_202114 | JGI IMG/M metagenome (GOLD analysis project Ga0315554, IMG submission 202114) | Salt marsh sediment microbial communities from the Plum Island Ecosystem LTER, Massachusetts, United States - Salt Marsh Sediment SW1603-70 ... | reverse complement strand
CCATTAAGAACTATAACGACGGCATCAAACTGGCGGTCAAGGCGGGCGACAACGGCACCCGCGAGATTTTGGAAGACATCCTCGAAGAGGAGGAGGATCATATCGATTGGCTCGAGGCCCAGCAGGATCAGATCAAGCAGATGGGCATTCAGAATTATCTCGTCGAGCAGGTCGATTGATTTATAGAATAATGTCCGATTTTATGCCCCGGGTTATTTCGATCCGGGGTTTTTTATTATCCCGATATATAATGTCAGGGGTCGATTGGGTTCCGGTCTACATGGCTGTCGGGTCACACCCGCTAAGGCGGGCAAGACCCGACAGAACGGGGGCGGTTGCTTATTTTTCGAGAAGCTGGGGGGTGACTTGCGAGGTCCGGTATTCGGACCACCACGGCGGCGCATAGAAGAATCCTATAACGAGTCCCTTGTCGGCCAATTTCAACAAATTCCTCAGAGACACATCAAGTGCATAGCAATTTGGACATATACCGGAATTATTTATCCCGAATGTTTGCCCCAGTATTCTCTCTGCGATTGTTCGGTGAACCGGGTTTTTGAGGTTGAGCAATATCTCGTATCTGGTCTCCAATTGTACTTCCGTAAGCGCGGCTCGATCAATTCCTCCCCGGTTGTCACTCAGTTTATTGGGTTTGGTATATGATTCGATTGGCACGGGCGCATCGATCAGCACATGGGTAAATTGCATCGGCTCACCGACCGTTATAAAGAAAACGCCATCCTGATCCCCTAACCCGGCGCACGTCACGTTGATCTCCAGCACGAATACGTTATTATCCGGTATCGTCACCGGAAACGTTACGGAATTCGAGTACGTGCAGTCAAATTGAACCGGCCATGATTCATAGTATAGGGTATCACCTTGGTCTCGCAACGGAAAGAGGCGGGCGGATAGGGTCCCGGATTCCTTGTCTTTGAAGTTCGGATGATGATAATACATCGTGTCGACGGTAAATGTAACCTTGATGGAAATTGGCACTTCCTTCGCCAAAGGTGTTATCGGTTCTATGGTTATGTCGAACGGGTGCGGTATCCCCGGTGGGCTTGCCAGACTATTATTTCCCGTGGCTGCCAAAATGACAACACTCACTGCAAGTAGCGCCCATTTTTGTACCATAGTTGTTTCTCCCTTCCTTGTCCTGCCACCCGCCTGGACTGGGGTATCCGACTAAACGGCGACGCTTTTACTAAAACGATACCAATGCCATGCACCATTGTCGAGGAATAATTCTATAAAAATGACGGTGAAATCCATATATCTGTGCAAATATTGCTGCGGGACAGAAAAACGTCAAGAGCCCGCTGGGCTCTTGACCTACACTACTAATCTACCATCGACTCCGTCCAATGCCTGTGTCATGTCCGGGAAAGAGGGCATCCATCTTTCTTCGATCATCATGGATTCCCGCCTGCGCGGGAATGACATTGAGTATGCGTTATTGCTATAGATAAGGCTTATCGGGCTTTTTCAACGCTCTCTGAAGGCACGTGGTACCCGGGGTATGAAGGGAATGATGAAAATATCGGATATGACGGCAGAACCCGTGGATGGCGATTACCGGGGTAAATTCCGTCTGCGTGGTGTCATCGCCGATAGATTGATTCACCCGCAAAGGCGGGTTCGCAATGACAGGTGGTCACGCTGTTTTTCATCAAGGGTACCCCGGGTCTTCAGACCTGGGATTACTCGGTGTGCTCTATTCCCGCGTCTAAAGACGCGGGTACCCGGTCATCGTCTGCCCTTAAGAAAAAGGTCAGGAATTTATTTGGCTTCTGACCTGCAGTACTGTCGGGTCACACCCGCCTGTGGCGGGCAAGACCGGATAGAACCGGGAAAAGGATTATGGCTATGGCTCTTTTTTTGCCTACCACCTACATCCCACCCCAGCAAAACTGGGGTGGGCTACCGCGACTGATTGGCTTGGAATTCCGAAATATGCGAAATCAACGCTATCGGTGGCCGTTTTCCAGTTTGGCCAGGTCCATCGTCGTTTGAAGGACCGCGTCGGGATTGAGCGAAATCGAATCGATCCCATGCTCGAATAAGAACTTGGCGAAGTCGGGAAAATCGGACGGCGCCTGGCCGCAGATGCCGATCTTGCGTTTGTATTTTTTGGCGGTGCCGATCACCATCGCGACCATCCGTTTGACGGCTTCGTTGTTTTCGTTGCCGACATGCGCGATCCGGCCCGAATCGCGGTCGAGGCCGAGGGTGAGCTGGGTCAGGTCATTCGATCCGATGGAGAAACCGTCGAATATTTCGGCGAACTGATCGGCCAGGATGACATTGGACGGGATTTCGCACATGACATAAATTTCGAGCCCGTTTTCCCCCTGTTTCAGGCCATCGGTCGACATGATCTTGATGACCTTGCGGCCCTCATCCACCGTCCGGCAGAAGGGAATCATGACTTTGATGTTGGTCAGGCCCATGTCGTCGCGGACGCGCTTGAGCGCTTTGCATTCAAGGTCGAAAGCCGGGCGATATTTGGAATCGTAATAGCGCGAGGCGCCGCGCCATCCGATCATGGGGTTGCGCTCCTTCGGTTCGAATTCCCGTCCGCCGATGAGGTCGGCGTACTCATTGGAGCGGAAATCGGACAGCCGGACGATGACATCCTTGGGGTAGAACGCGGCGCCGATGGTGGCGATGCCCATGGCCAGTTTATCGACGTAATAATTTTTCTTGTTGCGGTACCCGTCAGTCAGTTCATCGATTTTCCGTTTGGCTTTTTTGTCGCCGAGGTGGGCGTGGTTGACCAGCGCCATGGGATGAATCTTGATAGCCGAGTTGATGATAAATTCCTGCCGGGCCAGTCCGACGCCGTCATTGGGAATCTGCGATGTTGCGAAGGCAAATTCGGGCGTTCCGAAGATCATCATGATTTTGGTTTCGCGCGGGCGCGCGATTTCATCCAGACGGGTTCGATGCACCCGATGCGCCACCTTGCCCGAATACACGTAGCCGACCTCGCCCTCGCAGCAACTGACGGTGATCGATTTTTCCCGGGGGATATCGGTGGTGGCGTTTTCCGCGCCGACGATGGCGGGGATGCCGAGTTCGCGGCTGACGATGGCGGCATGCGAGGTTCGTCCGCCTTCGTCGGTGACGATGGCCGAGGCGATTTTCATGATCGGCTCCCAGTCGGGGTCGGTCATATGCGTCACCAGCACGTCGCCTTTTCGGAAATGGCTGATATACTTGGAGTCTTTGATGACGCTGGCTCGTCCGAATCCCAGTCCGGCGCCGACGGCCGATCCGGCCGCGAGAACTTTGCCCCGCTTTGTCAGTCGGTACTGTTCCAGGACGCGTGAATCCCGGCGCATCGAAATCGTCTCGGGGCGAGCCTGGACGATGAACAGTTCACCCGATATGCCGTCACGAGCCCATTCGATATCCATCGGTTTATGGTACCCGGCCTGTTTCGAAAAATACTTTTCGATGACCACCGACCATCGCGCCAGATGCAGCACATCCTTGTCGTTGATGCAGAACCGGTTGCGGTCTTTTTCGGGCACCGAGACGGTTTTGGTCGCCTGACCGCCGGTGGCATAGACCATCTTGACCTTTTTCGAGCCCATCCGTTTGGAAATGATCGACGGATAGCCGTTTTCCAGAGTCGGTTTGTGGATATAGAATTCATCCGGGTTGGCCGCACCCTGCACGACGACTTCGCCGAGGCCGTACGAGGCATTGATCAACGTCATGTCCTTGTGTCCCGATTCGGTGTCGATGGAAAACATGACGCCCGACGCGCCTTTGTCGGAACGAACCATCTTCTGGACGCCGATTGACAGCGCTACCGACAGATGGTCGAAATGCTGATCTTCGCGATAGGATATCGCCCGGTCGGTGAAAATCGATGCGAAGCATTGCCGGCAGGCCTCGATCAGCCGCTTATAGCCGCGAATGTTGAGATAGGTATCCTGCTGTCCGGCGAATGATGCTTCGGCAAGGTCCTCGGCCGTGCCCGATGATCGCACCGCCACGTCGACGTTGGGGCCGTACTGTTTTTCCAGCTTGCGATAATTGTCGATGATCGCCTCTTCCAGATCGGCTGGAAAGGCGGCCTCCAGAATCATTTTGCGGATTTTGGCGCCGCGAATCTGAAGGTTGTAGATTTTGCCGGTATCGAGATCTTTGAGCGTTTCCTTGATACCGTCGCGGATGCCGGCGGAGTCGAGAAGATGAAAATAGGCCGCCGCCGTGATGGCGAAACCGTTGGGCACCTTGACGCCGCATTTGGAAAGATTACGGTACATTTCGCCGAGCGAGGCGTTTTTGCCGCCGACGATCGGCACGTCATTGATCCCGATTTCTGAAAACCACAGAATCAGGTCCCTGCGCTTGTCTTGATTTTTCCCCATGATTTCCCTCTGCAGAAATGGTCCCTGTCTTTGTCCCGTTTCAATATATACGGATTGACCGCTTATGGCTACATTAAATTCCGGGGTCGAGCCGATGATTTTAACGTTTCGCGAGCGATCCGGACCCACCCCGGACGGCCTCTGATTCAAGAATGACCGGGCGACTTGTTGACAAGCGCCGTATTTTGCATATTTTGGGGGCAGTATAAACATATAACTTTCTTTGAGATGGAGCCGTCGGTGGAAAAGCTGATATATCTCGACAACGCTGCGACCTCCTGGCCCAAGCCGGATGGCGTGTACAAATATATGATTGACTTCTACGAGTCGTGCGGGGTTAATCCCGGGCGAAGCGGGTTCGATAAGGCCATAGAGGCCGGCAATATCGTCGAGGATTTACGACGACGGCTGACCCATTTTTTCGGCGGCGATGAAATCGCGCCCGAACGGCTCTGCTTTTCCTACAACGCCACCGATGCGCTGAACCTGATTATCCAGGGGATGCTCGCGCCCGGCGACCATGTCGTGACGACCAATCTCGAACACAATTCGGTCATCCGCCCGATCAATCATCTGGTGCGCGATCGAGGCGTCTCGGCCACATATGTTCCGTTCGATAAGCAGGGATTCGTGCATCCGGACGACATCAAGAAGGCGATTAAGCCCAACACCCGGCTGGTAATCGTCAATCACGGCTCCAATGTTATCGGGACTATCCAGCCATTGGCGGAAATCGGCGTGATCTGCCAAAAAATGGAAGTGGCTTTCGCCGTCGATACGTCACAGACGGCCGGTAAAGTTCCCATCAACATGAAGCAGATGAATATCGATGTGCTGGCTTTTACCGGGCACAAATCGCTTCTCGGTTCGACCGGCATCGGCGGCCTGTGTGTCCGCGAACATCTCGATATCCGGCAGACCCGCAGCGGCGGTACCGGCGTGCGATCGGCGTATCCGTATCATCTCGAGGAATACCCGTACCGGATGGAATTCGGGACGCCCAACATGGTCGGCATCGCGTCCCTATGGGCGGCGCAGGAATGGATCGATAGACAGGGCGGCATCGGGCCAATTCATGAACGGGAGATGGGGCTGGCACAGCGCCTGGTCGACGGCCTGAAAAAAATCGACGGTGTTATTCTCTATTGTTGCGACAGTCTGGAAAATCATATCGCGACGCTGACGTTCAACGTCGACGGCCTCGAAGCGGGCGACGTCGGTATCATGCTCGACGTCGAGCACAATATCGCCACGCGCACCGGTCTGCATTGTGCGCCGCTGGTGCATCGGCAGTTGGGAATCGAGGAACTCCACGGCGGGGTGCGGTTCGGAATCGGGCCGTTCAACACCGAGGAGCATATCGACCATGCCATCGAGGCGGTTTCCGAAATCGCCGAGCGCGCCAAAACGATGAAGGCCGCCCGGGCGCACACCAAGGGGTAACATTCCCACATGATAAGATTGTCGGGAGCGTCCTTCACTTCGTTCAGGATCTTCGACCCTTCGTAAAACTCAGGACCTTCGGCGGAGCTCCCGACCTGCATTAGTTGAATATTGTTGCGGTCGACGCATGAAAGTCGACGACCGCGGCGATTATTTTCCGATGCTGCGGAGGACGGCCTGGGCGAATTCGATGGGCGAAACAAGACCGATAACGTGCTCCTCCTCGTTTATCACCGTATGCGGCACTCCCTGGACTTCGTATTTGACGGCCAGATGAGGAAATTCGGTGACCTCCACCATGTCGCCCGTGATGAAATCAGAGGCGATGGCGAATTGATGGGCCGTGCGGACCGCACGGGGGCAGTATGGTCACGTCGGGGTGATCAGCACCTGCATGCGGACCGGTTTGTCTACTTTGGCCAGTTCGGCGAGAACGTTATCGGGTAGACCGTGGCGCCGGAGGGAGACATCGACGATGGATTCAATGAGGCTGGAAAATTCGTACCCTGAGGGAACGCCGTATAATCGAATCCCGTAGTCCTTGTCGCCGAATATCGCCAGGGCCGGAATTTTATCGATTCCCATTTTTTCGGCCTCGGCCTCGTCTTTCACGAAATCTTTGACTTCGAGGGTGAGTTTGGGTGAGAGCGAGCAGACTTCCTCAACCATCTCATGCGTGATCTGGCAGTAATCGCATTCGACGTCCTGCGTGAACAGGACCAGCTTGACGGGGTTGGTGAGTTGCCCGAAGATTTCGGTCAGTTGTTTTCGATCATTGTCTTTCAGAATTGCCATAACCGCCTCCGATTCGACCTATATCTGCGAATTCACATATGGCAGTCGGTGCTGCGTCTGCGCCAAAGACGAGTGAAGTCGTTCTTTTTATATACGATACGCTGCAAACAAGGCGCACGTGGAGGCATTTGTCGGCGGGTGCTGGCCACCCGTCGTGCAGTCCATAGCCGTGGCTCATTGTCTGCGAGTCAACTACATCCCACACGTGCAAGGCACGCGTGGGCCACCGAGACTCAATTACTTGAAATGGGGATTTTGTGTTCCGGCAGGTCTTGATCCCGCCCGGCGGGATTGTGACCTGCCGGTGATTCATAACCACGAATTGTCGGGAGCGCCCTTCGTAAAACTCAGGACCTTCGGCGGGGCTCCCGACCTACAGCGATATGGGGGACTATTTTTCCGGTTCGTGGAAGATGATGGCCTGGAATTTGAACAGCTCGGCGTCGGATTTTTGATAGGCGTCGGTCGGCAGGCCGGCCTTGCGGCAGGTTTGCTGCAAAAACGTCGTTTTATCCCAGTTGTACTCAGTTGCGACCTGCGGCAGGAGCAAACCGCGATACGGGCCGCGCGAAATCATCAGGCCATCGCGCCCGACCTCGATCTCATCCAGCGAATTCACCTTTTGGAGCGGCGTCAGCACCGATATTTCGATGTCGATGTCATCCAGTTCCGCCTTGGTCACCGGCGGGAAACGGGGATCGGCGACGGCGGCCTGGATGGCGCAATACGAAATGGTCTTGTACAGCGGCTGCATGGCGACCGTCTGTCCGATGCATCCCCGTAGTTGTTCGCGCTTATTCAGCGTCACGAAGGCGGCGCCGGGAACTTTGAGATTTTCGGATACGTCGAAATCGGGCGTATGGCCGGTGGTCAGGTATTCCTCGAGTGTTTGGCGGGCGATGTCGAGCAGCTTCGCCTTGTCCGCATCGGTGAGAGCCATCTTGGGCGGGAGGTTTTTATCGGACGATTTTTCGGTCTTTTTGGCTTTGGATGTTTTCTCGCCCGGGTCGTTCGCTTTGTAGATCACCGCGGCGACATAGCTGACAACCGAACTTTTGTCGCCGGTGACATCGCCGGAATCGCCATATTTGAGGACTTTCACTTTATCGGCGCCTTTGGCCTTGGCCGCTTCCAAAACGGCCACAACCGAACCGCCGCCGCACATCTGGGTTTTATCCTGGGACAGGTATTTTTCCAGGCGCGCAGGATCGAAATCCTCGAGGCATTCCAAGCCGAGTGAATCGTATTTCCAGCCTTCTTTGGCGGGCATATAATGCTGCCAATCGGTCGAGGCGATCATGATGGTCGAATCATCGAAGGGAACATCAATGAGGGCGTCGGCCAGCGTCTTGATGGCCTGATGGTCGGGGTAGCCCATGATGGCCGGGACGATGGTGAAATCGTGCAGGACGGTTTGCAGAAATGGCAGTTGGACTTCGAGGCAGTGTTCCATTTGATGAGCTTCGGGGATATCCTGGACGGCTTTGCTGTCTCCGAGCATGGCATTGCATAATTCATTGTTGCAAGGAACCAGCCCCAGCGGCGTCGACCATTGGACGTCGGGGCCGTAAACGGATATTCCCTGAAACCGATACCGATGCGAGGGACCGCACAGGATGACTTTGTTAATGTGCGAATTTTCCAGCAGTTTATAGGAGTATGCGGCTATCGGTCCCGAATAGACCAGTCCCGCATGCGGGACGATCAAGCCGATGATCTGCCCGTCGATTTCGGGAAGTCCCTGCACATTTTGAAGATAGCCGGTGACCATCTTTGAAAGATCGGCCTTCTCGGCGGGATAGAACGTCCCCGCCACCGCCGGCGGGCGGGTCGCCGCCGAGGCACCGAACGCGCACACGACGCTCAGCCCGATTATGCCCAGAATCATGCCCAGAATATTCATATCGTTTACCTCATTTCACCATCACGATACGGCCCGGCTCGTATACGGTCAAGGGAAAAAGCAGTTGACAGTTTGGCGCAATTTCGTTGTATAATATGCATATGAGCCGTGTCGCCGTCGTCATATATACCGCCAATCCCGACAACAAGTTCCTGGATCGGGATAAATACCGGATGATGCTGGAAGCATGCTTCCGGCTGCTGGCATCGGGCAATGATTATACGCCGCTTATAAAGCGTCTTTTTACCAAGGGCACAGTCGGAATGAAGACCAATTGCCTGGCGCGATCCAACCCGACCGCGCCTCCGCTGGTCGACGCCCTTTCCGACCTTCTGATAAAGGCGGCTGGAACAGCCGAAAACGATCTCATCGTATGGGAACGGACCAACCGCGAACTCAAGAACGCCGGGTTTACGCTCAATGCGTCATCGTTCGGGCGGCGCTGCCTGGGTACCGATACCACCGGCGTCGGCTATGACAACGATGAAATTCACAGTTTCGGGCAGGTCAATAGTCTGGTGACATCAATTTTGACGCGGATGGTCGATCATCATATCAACCTGGGGGTGCTCAAGCATCATTCCGTCGCCGGGATGTCGGCGGGACTAAAGAACATGTACGGCGCCATCAACAACCCCAACAAGTATCACGGTAACAATTGCAGTCCGTTTGCCGCCGACGTCAGCATGCTGGCGCCGATCCGCCAGAAACATCGCTTGACGATTATCGACGCCGTCCGGGTGCAATACGACAACGGGCCGGGGTTCGATGGCAGCAGGATGGCGGGGTATGGCGGGTTGATCGTCTCGGAAGATTCGGTGGCGGCTGATCGAATATCGCTGGAAATCCTAGAGCGGCTGCGTAAAACCAATGGCCGTCCGCCGCTGGCCGACACGGGCCAGGACGTGCGGTATCTGGTCGAAGGGCAGAAAATCGGTTTGGGGACAGACGATCTCGAAAAAATAGATATGCAGGCGGCGAGAGTGGATGACGACGGGAGGATGACACCGGGAGAACTGTTCTGATGGAACGACGCAGATTTCTCAAATGTATCGGATGCAGCGCCATCGCGGCGGCGGCGATGCAGACCGATCTTTTGCCGCGCGCTCTGGGCGGTCTGCAGAACGCCATGGCATTCACGTATACCGATGAGTTGGCCTCGGTCGAGGCACGGCATTATCGCAAGCTGGACGAGGGCGGCATCGAATGCGGCATCTGTCCCCGCAAATGCCGCATCACCGATCTTGAACGCGGCTATTGCGGCACTCGCGAGAATCGCAGCGACACATATTACACGCTGGTGTACGGTCTCCCGTGCGCCCTGAATATCGATCCGATCGAGAAGAAACCGTTGTTTCATTTTCATCCGGGGACGGACGCGTTTTCGCTGGCGACGGCGGGATGCAACGTCAACTGCAAATGCTGCCAGAACTGGGATATATCGCAATCACGGCCGGAACAGACCAAAAATATCAAGCTGCCGCCGTCGGATGCGGTCCGGGTATGCCGTGAAAACAAGGTCCCGACCATCGCCTATACGTATTCCGAACCGACCATCTTCTTCGAGTACATGTATGATATAGCCGAACTGGGGCATAAGCATGGCATCCGGTCGGTCATGATTTCCGGCGGATATATCCAGAAGGACCCGCTCGCGGAAGTTTTGCCGCAGCTCGATGCCGTCAAGATCGACCTCAAGGGCATTCGCGAGGAATATTATCGCGATTATGTCGACGGGGAATTGAAGCCGGTGCTGGAGGCGCTGGTGCAGATAAAAAATTCCGGGACGTGGCTGGAAGTCGTTTATCTGGTGATTCCGACGTTGAACGACACCGACGAGGAATTCCGCGACCTGGCCCGGTGGGTCAAAACCAACCTGGGCGCGGACGTACCGGTTCATTTCACCCGTTTTCATCCCATGTATTTGCTTAAACATCTGCCGCCGACACCGCAGGCGACGTTGCAGCGGGCATATGATACGGCGCGGGCGGAGGGATTGGAATTCGTCTATCTGGGGAACTTGGTCGGCCATCCGGCCGAATCGACCTATTGTCCCGGCTGCGGGGCGGTGTTGATCCACCGCTATGGATATCAGGTGACGATAAAGAATCTGAAGGGTAATCACTGCGGTTCATGCGGCCGCGAAATCCCCGGACGGTTCGGCTGAGATGAAACGGCAGGGGTTCATTCTCGGGTTGTTTTCGGTCGGGGGGCAGGTGCTTCTCCTGCGGGAACTGGTATCATCCCTCAACGGCGATGAATTGTTTATCGGCACGGCCCTGTGCGGCTGGCTTGTGGCTGTCGCTATCGGTGCATATGCCGGGGGGCGGCTCGGCCGGCGAGTTCGTCCCGAATGGTTGTTCGTAATCGGCGCGGTGCTTATTCCGATAATGATCGTCGCCGTGCGGCTGTCGCCGTTGACCGTGACCGATTTGACCGGTGAAATCGTCCCTTTCATCACATCAATAATCATCTCCATCGCGGCCATGTTCCCCCTGGGGCTGTTATCCGGCTGGCTGTTTCCGACCATCACCAATCGCGTTATTTTCCCGGTCACCGACGCCATTGTTATAGTTTACCTCTATGAGGGAATCGGCGCTTTTGTCGGTGGGATCGCCACGACGATTTTTGCCGGCGGGCTGGTATCGACGTTTACGCTGGGGGCGATCATCGGCATAATCGTTCTTGCTTCGGTATTCGTCACATCCCAGACGGCGCGGATCGTCGCGGTGTCGATTGTCGCCGTCATCCTCTCAGCGGGCGCAGCGATAATCGCGCCGGGCGTCGATCATACCATCGACGAATGGAAATATCGGCAGTACGATATATTGGCGTCGTTCGATACCCGTTACGGCCACGAGACAATTTTGTCGCGCGAGGGAAGCGTGACATTGATGACCGACAACACGATCGAAGCGGTCTATCCCGACGTGGAATCGGCGGAAAATCAACTGCTGGCGCCGTCGCTGTATCATCCCGGCGCCAAACGTATCCTGTATATCGGCCGACCGGAATTCGGCGTCGCCCAACTGGCCGATTCATTCAAAACAATGCGCATAACGGCGCTCGATCCGAGAAAACAACTGACTTCCATTCTCGAAAATATCATACCGATACAGGGGAACACTATTCTTATCGAGGGCGATCCCATCGCGTATCTGACGACGCACTCGATTGTACCCCGGTTTGACATAATCATCGTCAATGCCGGTGAGCCGGACGGTTATCAAGCCGCCCGGTTTTATTCACAGCAATTTTTCGGTGTCATCAACGGCTGGCTGGCCGATGACGGTATCCTGCTGATTCCCACGGGCTATGACACCGACCGCTATATCGCGCCGGAGAAGCAGGACGCGCTGGCCGTCATTCGTCGGACCCTGGCGGTGTCGTTTCCGCATGTTGGACTCTGGCCGGGGACGATGACGTTATTCATGGCGTCGCGGGAACGGGAGTTGGATGTGCCGATGGACAGCCTCGCCGCCCGGCTGGATCGTCTGGACTACATCCCGCAGTATGTGACGGCCGCCAATCTCAGGGATCGATTGAATATGATGAGCGTGGAACGTCTCGACGCCGCTGTTGCGGGCGGCGAACCGGAGACTGTCACACGGCCGGTCCTGCCTCATTATCAGGCGCTGTATCGTTCGTTGACCGACAGCGCCGACCGGGCGCTGCTGCATGCGGTGATGCATCGTCCGGTGTGGTTGATCGTCCTGCCGGCGGCCATACTCGGATTTTTCCTCGTGATGATCCGCGGAGTTCGTTCGCGCGCCCGGTATGGATTATTTCTGTACTTCATCGCCGGACTGGTATCGTTGTCACTGGAATTAATCTCGTTTTACATCTATCAAACCATGGCGGGATCGCTCTACGCCGAACTGGCGGCGCTGATCGGCGCGTTCATGCTCGGCCTGGCCGCCGGAACGTATTATTCGCATCGCATCGGCGATGGCCCGCTGGAATTCCCGGCGCTGATTATGCTGCTGGTGGCGGTCGCGATATTCATGGGCATGTATAACAGGATCGGCCCGGACGCGGCGCTGTATTTTCATGCCTGCTTTCTGTTCGTGACGGCGGTGGCGACGGCGACGTTGTTTGTGGGTGCGACCAATCGCTATTACGGCGAAATACTCGATGCCAACCGGGGGACGGGGTACGCATGGGAGTTGGTCGGATCGTCGATCGGCGCGTTGTTTACATTGACGCTGCTTCTTCCCGTAATCGGCCTGACGTGGCTTTTGATCGGGTTGATCATGACCGTGATTTTGGGATTTGCCGGCGCCGTGATCACCGCCGCCCGCGCCTGATTTGAAACCGCTATGACTGCTGGCTACCCTGCCGCAATTTACTTCTCTGAAGCAGAATTTGATTTTTGGCCGAACGCGATTCACCTACCGACGTGATATAGATCGCCGGCCGGTCGACCACCGGGCAGGCATACTCGCACGCACCGCATCCGGTACACAGATTGGGGTCGACATAGGGACGCTTGAGAGTCATCTCGTTGCCATTGCGGTCGACGAATGTTTCTTCTTTCAGATAAATCGACTTGGGCGAGGTCGGGCACCATTCCTCGCACACGATACAGGTTTTCCCCATCGCCCAGGGCAGGCAGCGGCCCCGGTCGAAAAAGGCGGTGCCGATCCGCACCGGCGGTTCGTTTTTATCACCGACCTTCTGCTTGATAGTCAGATGCAGGATCGCGCCGGTCGGACAGACCTGGGTGCAGAGCGTGCAGGTCGGTTCGCAATACCCGATGACCGGGATCAAAATCGGCGTCCAGATGCCTTCGGCGCCCGATTCCATGAAGGTCGGATGCAAGGCGTTATTGGGGCAGACGCGCATGCATTGGCCGCATCGGATACATTTGGCCAGAAAGGCGCTCTCATTGACGGAACCCGGCGGCCGGATCAGGCGCGGGTTGGGATTGGCGCCGAAAGCATCGCCGGAACGAATCAACGGGAAAAGGGCGACGCCGCCGAGAAACGACAACAGGACTTTTCGTCGGGTGACGTCCACTTTGGGTGTCGGAGCGGGATTGGCACGGGACGGTTCGTGCTGAGGGAAAAAGCGAAACGACAGCGCATCCTCGGGGCAGGCCGCCTGACAGTTAAGGCAGAGGTGGCATTCGGCCTGATGCCAGGTGTGGCCGACGTCGGGATTGTCACCGCCCTGGCAATGAAGGTTGCACATGGCGCATTGATTGCATTTGGATTCGTCCTTTTGCAGACCGAAGATCGCGTATCGTGAGAAGATGCCCAGCATCGCGCCCAACGGACAGATTCCCCGGCACCAGAAACGAATGAACAGGCGATTGAGAAGGAGGACGACGACGAAAAGCAACCCGATGGTGAGGATGGCGTGAAAATAGACCGGGCGATAATTCAGGACCAGCGGAGAGATGGTGTCGTATACCGACTGGGCGGCGTTGCCCAGCGGCGGATAGCCGATTGACTTGATCCATCCGACGACACCCAAAGCCGCCGATTGCACGGTCGGCAGGACGACCGTTCCGATGGATCGGGCCAAAAACGGCAGAGGATCGAGCAGACCGACCTGGAGCGTGCCCATCAGAGCAGCGCCGATGAAAAAGAAAAAGATATAGTATTTGATCCGCTGATATTTTTTGTAGCGATTTGATTCGATCTTACCCTTGCCCCGGTGAGTGATCCGTTCCGAGCGGATTTCGGATATCCAGTGGTTGAGCGATCCCATCGGGCATATCCATCCGCAGAAGAAGCGGCCCAGAAATATGGTCGGGATGAGAATTACCAGCGACCAGAGGAGACCTTCATAGACTGTCCAACTCGACAGCAGAGTTCCCAGCGCCGTCAGGGGATCGAATTGAAGAAACAGCGACACCGGATACGGCAAATGGATATCCGACCCATTCGCAACGCTGAAATCGACATCGAAATTGGTTTTGAGTATCAGCCAGAAGAAAATTACGAAGAAGACGATCTGCGACAGGCGGCGGAGATTTCTGACGGTTTTGATACTCATCAACTGAGCTCTTTGTAACCTGCGGCTTTATAGTCCAGATTGCCCAGGCCGGAACTTTGCGCCAGGACGATATGGCCTATTTTATCCGGCTGCATGTCGAGAAATTCGGCGGAGCGAGCGTCGGCGGCGACCTGATCGGTGGCGCAGATGACCGTATTTTTTATTGTAACATCGTCGAGCGATCCGCCGGTAGGGCCACCGCGCAACATGACGCGGGTGGCGTCGACGACAACCAGGGTCGGGGTGAAAAACGTCGCCAAATCGACGATGGATTGGTCTATCTGCTGATGAAGCTGATTGCGGCTGCCGCCGAGGATGCCGTACAGGTTTTTCATCCCGACGGTGCAGCGCGACAGGGAATGATTCTTGACGATCGGCATATTGATGAGGCGGTCGGTTTCGATGAAATGTTTCAGCACCGGCCAGGCAGTGAGCATCTTACCTCCAAGATCGACCGTGACCAGGTCCTCATCGCGGGGCAGGATGACTTTGGCGCCGGCCTTTTCGGCAGCTTCCTTGATGCCGGAACGCAGAAAACAGCGGGGCGCATAGTTGCAGGGAATGTCGGAGATGACGACTTCGGACGCGCCGGCGTCGAAACACAGCCGGACCATTTCGCCGACCAAGACCGGGTTGGTGTCGGCGCCCTGTTCGGGCGTGCGATCCCAGCCGATGTTGGGCTTGATGGTCACTTTCTCGCCGGGTTTGACGAATCGTTTGATGCCGCCGACGGCGTCCAGGGCCGCGTGGAGAGCGGCGATATGGTCAGCATTTTGTGCGAGGACAATTTTGGGCAGGCTGGAATCGGCAGCTACCTGAAAAGCAGGGTTCGCCTGGACCAGTTTCGCGTATGCGGACGATTCGCGGTTGTGAAAAAGGAATCCGACGCCTCCGGAAACGGCTGCCAGGGCCGCCGCCTGGCAGGTTTTCTTGATAAACTCACGTCGCTTCATCTCGGCCTCGCTGTATTATACGTTGGAGCATAATATACCGATTCACGCTCACCCCGGCAAGAGAAAGTGGATCGGCAACGGGGGGTGAATCCCAGAAGCTACGGGTACCCAGCGTCTTTAGACGCGGGAATACCGATTTGCCACGAGCCGATATCAGGCCTTGACTCTCGGGAGAATTATCATAAACTCAGGTCTGAAGACCTGGGGTCCCCTTGCTTTGCGAGAAGACAAAGAATGCCCGAAAGTTAACGACTGGAAAACACCATTCTCACCGTTTGCTAATATTCCCGGCGTTTCATGTCGCGACTGAAAGAAAGCCGGGAATAGCGAAACGGCGTTCCGGCGACAACTATTTATCAGGAGGGTGACTTAGTGAAACGGTTTACCATCAGCATATTCTTTCTGCTTCTCTTCGGGGCGACTACATATTCCTTTGGCGGAGACAGCAAATTCAATATCAAGGGCGATTTCCGGTATCGGCATGAATGGATCCAATTGGAAGATGCCAATGCCCGAACCCGCCAGCGTGTCCGCGCCCGCGTCAATATCGACGGCAAGGTCAACGACCAGACCAGGGTCGTGTTCGGTATCTCCAGCGGGAGTCCCGATCCGGTGTCGAACAATCAGACGTTGACCGACGGCTGGTCGAGCAAAGACGTTGTTCTCGATTTGGCCTACGTCGAATATAAATCGCAACGTTTTCCCGGCCTGTCGCTGATCGGCGGCAAGATGCATAATCCGTTTTATCTTCCCGGCGAATCGGAATTGATCTGGGATTCGGATATTCGGCAGGAGGGTATCGCGGCGCATTATTCGCGAGATTTCGATTCGGTGTCGATACTGCTGACCGGAGGCGGATTCTGGCTGGAAGAGCGCAGCAAGAGCAAGAATTCGTCTCTGCTTTCGGGGCAAGGCGTCTTGGAATATCATATTCCGGACGGCAAGAGCAGCGTCGCCGTGGGCGGAAGCTATTTCGGCTATGAAAACGTCAAGGGCTTTACGCCATTCTTCGATGCCGAGGACGCCTTCGGGAATACAACTGTTCCGGCAGTCGGTTCCAACGGGGATACCATCGAGGTTTACAAGTGGGATTTCGGTTTGATGGAGCTTTTTGCCGAAGCCGAAACGGAATTGGGCGTCGTGCCGGTGACGGTTATGAGCGATTATGTGAACAACACCGCCGCAGACAGTTTGAATGACGGCTGGCTGGTGGGAATTCGCGTGGGCAAGATTAAAAAGCTGAGTTCGCTGGCGATCAGATACATATATCGTGAAATCAAAAAAGACGCCGTGATCGGGATG
>Ga0315554_1001009_pt1 | contig 16811 bp, 15 predicted proteins | sample SalMarSW160370MG_FD_202114 | JGI IMG/M metagenome (GOLD analysis project Ga0315554, IMG submission 202114) | Salt marsh sediment microbial communities from the Plum Island Ecosystem LTER, Massachusetts, United States - Salt Marsh Sediment SW1603-70 ... | reverse complement strand
GACCATTCGCAGGGTCGTCTTGCCGGAGACGGCGGCGCTGCTCACGCAGGCCTTCGAAGGGGTCGTCGAGCGCGGCACGGCGAAAGACGTTCAGATCGCCGGCGTTCGCATCGCGGGAAAAACCGGAACGTCGCGGAAAGTCGTCGACGGCCGGTATGGATCCGGAAGCTACACAGCCTCCTTCGTCGGCTATTTCCCCGTCGAAGATCCTCAGGTCGTATGCCTCGTGATGTTGGATAATCCGAGGGCGCGAGGGTACTACGGCGGGATCACCAGCGGCCCGGTCTTCCGCGCGATTGCCGAGCGCATCATCAACACCACGGGTCGCTTCACGAAGAAACCACCCGTGAACGACCAGGGTGCGAAAGAAGGAATCAGCGTCCCGGACGTTCGAACCCTCCAGCTGACCATTGCGGTCAAAATGCTGGAAGGAATGGGATTGGAAAGCCAGCCGGTCGGGACCGGAGACGTCGTGGTCCGCCAGGTGCCCGGGCCGGGCAAGCGCCTGGAACCGGGGGACATTGTTCAGCTCGTCCTCGACAGCGAGGAGGCGGACGAAGCAAGCGGGGTGATGGTTGTCCCGGACGTACGAGGAATGAGTCTCCGGCGCGCCATCAACAGGCTGGTCGTCGATGACTTCGATATCAACGTGCGCGGCTCGGGAGTCGTAGTGGAACAGATCCCCTCCGCGGGGAAGAAAGCTCAGGCAGGCGCAACGATCCACTTGGTCTGCGAGCCGCGCACGATCAGTTCGGCAGTGTTGTATTGAACGTCTCAGCCGCGTCGGACGGAATGAAATTAGCACAGCTCCTGGAAGGGGTCACAGTGTCCAAGCTTTTTCAGATGAAGTACGGGCGCATGTTGGAGACACAGGACACTCAAGTCAGCAGGCTCCAATACGATTCCCGGCACGTGGAGCCGAACGACTGCTTCGTAGCCATACGGGGGACCGGAACGGACGGACACCAGTTTATCCAATCGGCGATCAACAAAGGAGCGAGCGTGGTCGTGCTGGAGAACGAGGCTGCGCTGCCGGATTCACTTTCCATGCACGCCGACGTGGTCAAGATCGTCGTCCCCGACAGCCGAAAGGCATTGGCAACGATGTCGGCAAACTACTTCGGCCGCCCCTCCCGCAAGCTCACGATGGTGGGGGTCACGGGAACAAACGGCAAGACGACAACGACGCATATCGTGAAATCCATCCTCGAAGCGGCGGGTCAACGCGTAGGCCTGATCGGCACGATCGAATACAAGATCGGGGACACCGTCATTCCCGCCACGCACACGACGCCCGAATCGCTCGAGTTGAACGAGCTGCTTGCGCGCATGGTACAGTCGGGCTGCACCTCTGTCTCCATGGAGATCTCTTCGCATGCCCTCCATCAGTCACGGGTCTACGGGCTGGAATACGACGTTGCGGTGTTCACGAATTTGACCCAGGATCATCTGGATTACCACGGCACGATGGACGAGTATTTTCGTGCGAAGAAGCTCCTGTTCGAGGGCCTGACGACCGACGCGTGCGCGGTGACGAACATGGACGACGAATGGGGCCCGAAAGTAACGATCTCCAGCGCTACGCGCCAGCTGACCTACGGCGTCACCGCCTCCGCCGACGTACAGGCGACGGACGTGGAATTGTCCATGCAAGGGACGTCGTTCACCGTCAAGTTCAAGGGGAGTCAGACGGCAATTTCCTCCCCGTTGGTTGGGCGCTTCAACGTCTATAACATCCTCGCGGCGTTCACCGCCGGGCTCGCGCTCGAGATACCGCGGGAAACGATTGCCAAGGGCATCGCGAACGTGCAGTCCGTTCGCGGGCGCTTCGAGCGCATTCCATCGCCGAAAGGCTGGACCGCCATCATTGATTACGCCCACACCCCGGATGCATTGGAGAAATGCCTCCGGGCTATCCATGATATCCTGCCGACCACGAACCGGGGAAAGGTGATCACGGTGTTCGGAGCCGGCGGCGATCGCGACAGGAGCAAGCGCCCGCTGATGGGGAAGGTTGTCAGCAGCCTGAGCGATCGGTTGATCGTCACCTCCGACAATCCCCGGACCGAGGATCCCCAGCACATCATCGACGATATCGTCGGCGGGATCGCCCGCGGCAGTGAAGCCATTCAGATCCTGGATCGACGAGCGGCCATCAAGAAGGCCCTCGAGTCGGCGGGACGGGGGGACGTCGTGCTCATCGCCGGCAAGGGACACGAGGATTATCAGGTCATCGGGAAAGAAAAGAGACATTTCAGCGATCGGGAAGTTGTGGAGGAATTGATCAAGACGTGAAGCTCACGCAGAAGGACATCCTGAGCGTCGACCACGTGCAGGCCATCGGGTTCGACAAGGCAAAGCGCTTCGTCAGTACGGGCGTCTCGACCGATTCCCGCACCGTTCATAGCGGCGATCTCTTCTTTGCGGTCCGGGGCGACAAGTTTGACGGACATAACTTCTTGACGAAGGCCGTCGAAGCAGGCGCGGCCGGCCTTGTGATCGACACGAAGTGGGCAGATGCTAACGCCATCCTGCTTTCGAGCCTGAACGTGCCGCGGCTGGTCGTGGAGGACACCGTTCGCACCCTCGGCCAGCTTGCAACGACGTACCGGCGGCGATTCAAGATCCCGGTTCTCGTCATCGGCGGCAGCAACGGGAAGACGACAACTAAGGAAATGGTTCGGGCGGTCCTCGGCACGAAGTACAAGGTGCTCGCCACAGAGGGCAACTTGAACAATCAGATCGGCGTGCCACAGACACTCTTTCGGTTGGAGAAGAAACATCAGATCGCCCTCGTCGAGATCGGCACGAATCACTTTGGCGAGATCGCGTACCTGTGCTCGGTCATCGAGCCGACACATGTTCTCGTCACCAATGTCGGCCGCGAGCACCTCGAGTTCTTTGGAACGCTCGGGGGTGTTGCCAAGGCAGAGGGTGAAGCCTTCGAATGGCTGCGAACGAATCGGCCCAAGACGGGGACAGGTTTCGTGGACGCCGACGACACCCGGTTGGTGAAGAAAGCCAAGGGGTTGAAAAAGCTGATCCCGTACGGCTTCGCCAAGAAGGCGGCGGTGAAGGGAAAGCTTCTCTCGATGAACGAGAGCGCATGCGCACGTCTTGAAGTCAAGGCAAAAGGGAAGAAGCCGTTCACGGTCGATCTCTCGGTGCCGGGAGCTCACAATGCACAGAACGCTCTCGCCGCGGCGACGGTCGGTTTGTTCTTCAGGGTCCCGGCGATCAAGGTCCAGAAGGCGCTCGCATCGTTCGCCGGCTCCAGCAAGCGCATGCAGTTGGTGAAGCTCGCCGGGGTGACGATTCTGAACGACACGTACAATGCGAACCCGGATTCTGTTATGGCCGCCTTTCAGACGTTGCGGGCCGCTAGCGCAACGGGAAAGAAGATCGCCGTCCTTGCCGATATGCTTGAACTCGGTGAGAACGCGATCGACGAGCATCGCCGCATCGGTCAGGCCGCGGCAAGCTATGGCGTCGAGTATCTCCTGACCTTCGGGGCGCTGGCCAAACACATTCACGACGCGGCAGCGACAAAATTCAAGGCCCACTACGATCAAAAGAACATCCTGTCGGAGTATCTCGCCGAGCTCTTGACGGATGGGGACATCGTCCTCGTCAAAGGCTCGCGCGGGATGAAGATGGAGGATGTGGTGACGTTTCTGCTGGAGCGATCGAAGGAGGCGCACGGCTCATCGGAGCAAGCGGCATAGGTGATGCTCTATTATCTCTTCACATATCTCAACAACCACCAGATCGATATCCCGGGATCGGCCATGTTCCGCGCCATCACCTTCCGGGCAGGCGCGGCCGCAGTCACGGCACTGATCATCGCGTTCTGGCTGGGGCCGAAGATCATCCGGAGACTCCGGGAGCTGCAGATCGGCGAAGCCGCAAAGGTCGAGGCTCCGAAGACGCACCTCACCAAGGCCGGAACGCCGACCATGGGCGGACTGATCGTCCTCGCTTCGATCATCATTCCGGCTTTCCTCTGGGCGGACATCGAGAATATGTACGTCATCCTCATCCTTTTTGTCACCATCGCACTGGGCGCGGTCGGTTTTCTCGATGACTACCTGAAGGTGGTCAAGAAGAAGCCCCGAGGATTAATCGGGCGGTACAAGATCGTAGGACAGGTTGTGGTGGGCCTCGTTGTCGGAGGGATCATCTTCTTCTTCCCGCAGTGGATCGACCCCAGTATCGTTGCGCTGAAGTCCAAGACCACCGTCCCCTTCTTCAAATTCCTTGAATTCGACCTCGGATGGTTCTACATCCCGGTGGTCATCTTCATCATCACCGCGACCTCCAATGCCGTGAACCTGACGGACGGGCTCGACGGCCTTGCGATCGGGACGGTCGGAATCGTTGGTCTGACGCTCGCCATCATCGCGTACATCTCGGGTCACGCAGAGTGGAGCCGCTACCTGACGATCCCCCACCTTCGGGGCAACGGCGAGCTGGCCATCTACTGTTCCGCGCTCGTCGGGGCATCCCTGGGATTTCTCTGGTTCAATTCGTACCCGGCCCAGGTCTTCATGGGCGACACCGGCTCGCTGGCTCTCGGCGGCGTCATCGGGGCGATGTGCGTGCTGATCAAGAAGGAGCTGCTGCTACCGACGCTCGGCGGCGTCTTCCTGATGGAAACGGTCTCCGTCATCATTCAGCGGACGTACTTCAAGTATACGAAGAGGAAGTATGGGGAGGGCCGGCGCGTCTTCAAGATGGCTCCGATCCATCACCATTTTGAGCTGCTCGGCTGGCCCGAGCCGAAGATCGTGACGCGCTTTTACATTGTCGCGATCCTTCTGATGATCTTGAGTCTCGCCACCTTCAAGGTGCGGTAAGGAGAACAAGCGGGAGGAACTATGCAGGAAAACTTCACTGTCGGTTGGGGCACCCTTGCATTGATCAACGCAGCGATTGCTCAGTCGAAGAACCGACGCGGTTCCACATGGCTCATTGCATCCCTTTTTTTGGGTCCGGTCGCGACCGCCATCCTGGTCCTGCTGCCAAAGTACGAACCGACCCCTGAGAGCATCGAGCGCGAACACGCGATCGAGAGGTTCCTGAAGGTTGTCAACATATCGCTGGTTGTCTTGGTCGTCCTCGCGATCGCGATCGCTCTGGTGAAGAAATTCTGGGCCTGAGTGCCCAGTCGGGAATGATGAGATCCGGAACCGTTGATCGTGCAAAATGGATAGCTCAGAGCTCCGAAACAGGAATGTCACTGTCATCGGCGCCGCCCGAAGCGGCGTCGCGGTTGCCAAGCTCTTGCAGGGGGAAGGCGCGCGCGTCTTCGTCAGCGACAAGGGGCGAACCGAGAAGCTGAACGCTGAAGCCCAGGCGCTCTCACAGGCCGGGATCGCGTGGGAGCTCGGCGAGCATACGGATCGAGTGTATGATTGTTCTTTGATGGTTCTGAGCCCGGGAGTCCCCAGCAACGCTCCCGTGGCGGCCGAAGCACAGAAGCGCGGTATCAGGATCGTCAGCGAGGTAGAGGTTGCAAGCTGGTATTGTCGTTCGCCCATCGTTGCCGTTACAGGCTCCAACGGCAAGACAACCACGACAACACTGATCGGGAGGATCCTCGGCGATGCAAAGAAAAAACATGCAGTTGCGGGTAACATTGGTACGGCATTCTCATCAGTCGTTCTGGGCCTGGCTGAAACAGATATTGCTGTTCTGGAGATAAGCAGCTTCCAGCTCGACCATTGCGAGACGTTTCGACCCAGGATTTCGATTATCCTGAATGTGACGCAGAACCACATGGACCGGTACGAGAATTCGATGGAGAAGTACGCGGCGGCCAAGGCCCGGATCTTCATGAATCAGGCGGCCGACGACATGCTGGTCTACGGTGCCGACGACCCGTGGACGGCGAAGGTCGTTCAGGAGGCTCGGTGCAGGAAGATTCCGTTCAGCATTCGGAAGAGCTCAAGCGAAGGTGCTTTCATCAAGGAGGAATGGTTGATGACTTCTCTGGATGGCAAAGAGACCAAGGTGATCAAGACCGACGAGATCAGCATCAGAGGACCCCACAATCTCTATGACGCGATGGCTTCCACCCTGAGCGGTCAGCTCCTGGGTGTCGGGACGGCCTCCATCCGAGCGACGCTGAAGAACTTCAGAGGGGTCGAGCACCGGCAGGAGTTTGTCCGGGAGGTGAACGGCGTCCGGTACTACAATGATTCGAAGGCGACGAGCGTCGATGCCGTCTGGTATGCGCTTCAGTCGTTCGACCGGCCGATCGTGCTCATGCTCGGCGGTCGCGACAAGGGAAATGACTATACGAGGATCTTCGACCTGGTCCGAAGGAACGTGCGCGGGATCGTGGCGATGGGCGAATCAGCCGACAAAGTCGAGAAGGCTTTTTCAAGCTTCAAGCCCGTCCGGCGGGCAAACTCGATCGACGAGGCGGTGCTGACGGCGCAGGGTCTGGCGCAGCCGGGAGATGTCGTGTTACTGTCGCCGGCGTGCGCGTCGTTCGACTGGTTCGAAAACTACGAACAGCGCGGCAAGGTGTTCAAGGAGCTTGTGAAGAATCTCTAGGAAGATGTCCGACTTCTTTCGTCGCGTCACGGAGGGAGAAGTCGGACATCTGCAACAGCATGACGAGAACGCAGCGTAACCATATCGACCTTGCGATGCTCATCGCCGTCCTGACACTGATGGTGTTAAGCCTCGGCGTGGTCTACAGCGCGTCGGCGACGTGGGCAACAGAAAAGTTCGGCCAGAGCAACCGGCTGTTGAACCTGCACGCGCTCAAGGTTCTGCTCGGAATGGTTGCACTCTTCGTGGGTATGACGATCGATTACAGGAAGTATAGGAAATTCACGAAGCCCGCGGTCATCATTTCGATCGCGTTTCTGTTCGTCACGCTCCTCCTCGGTGGAGAAGTCAAGGGAGCAGCACGCTGGCTGCGGCTCGGAGGCTTGAGTCTTCAGCCGTCGGAGTTCGCGAAGTTTGCGCTCCTCTTTCATCTCTGCACGCTGATCTCGACCAAGGGTGAAGCGATCAGGAAGTTCAAAAAGGGCTTCCTTCCGATGATGATCTGGATCGGAGGCGTTGCGGGGCTTGTACTGCTCCAGCCGAACTTCAGCACGGGGTCGATGATCATGCTCATCAGCCTCGTGATGCTGTTCATCAGCCGGGCTCGGTTCACGCACCTATTCGGGACGCTCGGCGTGGCGCTTCTCCTGCTGGCTGCCGTCGCCGTGACGCACCCCCACGTGATGGAGCGAATCGATTCCTACATCGACGGAACCGCAGGCGGGAAACCGAACTACCAGCTTTCGCAGGGAATCATCGGTTTCGGCAACGGCGGCTTGCTCGGCGTCGGTCCGGGCGAAAGCAAGCAGCGGGATTTCTTTCTGCCGGAATCGTACGGCGATTTCGTGTTCTCCATCGTGGGAGAGGAGTACGGCTTGATCGGCACGATGTTCTTCCTGGGGGTGTTCCTCGTCATCATGCGTCGCGGGTTCAAGATCGCGAAGTTTGCACGGGATGAGTTCGGCCGATTGCTCGCGATAGGAATCACCAGCACCATCATCCTGTACGCTGTGGTGAACGCCGGGGTCACGCTCGGCATTCTTCCGACGACCGGCCTCCCCATGCCCTTTGTAAGCTATGGCGGCTCATCGCTGCTCTTCACTTCGTTCGCGGTCGGCGTGCTCCTCAACATCTCGGCACAGACCGACCTGCACCCGCGGGCAGCCAAGGTGACGGAGCCGACGGGGCCCGGAGCGTTGACGGAAGACAAGACGGTGAAAGTGTACTAAGGGACGATGTGGCCAATCAGAGTCCCAGAATTCTTTTGGCAGGCGGAGGGACGGGCGGGCATCTCTTCCCCGCTCTCGCTCTCGCGGATGAAATCAAGAAGCTTCGGCCGGGCGCGCAGTTTCTGTTCATCGGAACGAAGGGGAAGCTTGAAGCACGCGTCGTACCGCAGCGCGGCTACCCGTTCCGAACGATCTGGATCAGCGGGTTTCACAGGAGGTTGACGGTTGATAATCTCCTCTTCCCGCTCAAAGTTGTCGTTTCACTCATACAGTCGCTCTTTGTCATAAAGCGGTTTCAACCCGTTGCGGTCGTCGGAACCGGGGGCTACGTCTGCGGGCCGGTCCTGTTCGTTGCTTCGCTGCTCGGCATTCCGACCGTGGTGCACGAATCGAACAGCTATCCGGGAGCGACAACGCGCATGCTTGCAAGCAGGGCCACGAGAGTGTACATCGCCTTCGAGTCGACAAGGCGATGGCTGAAGCGGCCAGACAATGTGGAGCTCGTCGGAACGCCGACACGGGATACTCTGGGAACGATCTCCAAAGAGGAGGGCGGCCGCTTTTTCGGTCTCGCTGCCGGGAAGAAGACGGTTCTCGTGTTTGGCGGGAGCCTCGGAGCGACATCCGTCAACAATGCGGTTCTTGGGTCGCTGGATGATTTGCTTGCGGCGGGGGTTCAGCTCCTCTGGCAAACGGGCGAGGCGGATTATCAAAGGATCAGGAAGGCAGTGGCAGGAAGGTCGATCGGCTGGCTCGGCGCGTTCATCGACAGGATGGATTGCGCATTCGCATCCGCGGACGTCGTCGTTTGCAGAGCCGGCGCCATCACCCTCGCCGAGTTGACACGTGTCGGAAAGGCGGCGATCCTTATCCCGTATCCCTTTGCCGCCGCGGATCATCAGACGCACAACGCACGGTCGCTCGTCGATGCGGGTGCGGCTCTGATGATCCCCGATGGAGAGGTGGCCCAAAAGCTGAAATCGATCCTCCTCGATCTGCTGGGCGATGAATCCCGGATCGAGCAGATGAACGCATCGAGCGCACGACTCGGCAGGCCGGCCGCAGGCGTCGAGATCGCGGCGAAGATCCTGGAATTGGCCGGTACCTAGGTGGACGTTATGCAAAAGGTGTTCAAATACAAGCTCGATTTTTACTACCAGCAGGCATTACTGTACCTGCTCGTGTTTCTGCTCTACGCGGGGATCAAGGGGAGTTTCTTTGAGGACCAGTTCAGCTTCGTCTTCAAAGACCCGATCGTTTACATCATGATCCTGTTCGTCGCGATGGCGCTGGTGACGCTGGTGCTGAACCTTCTCCGCAACCGAAAGCTGATCATCGCCGAGGATCGTTTGATATTTAGCTCCAGGCGTCGGGAGCGGGAGATCAAGTTCTCAGACATCGAGTGGATGCACATCGGGCGCGAGATGCTCGTCCAGACAGCCGGAGGATTTCAGCTGATCATCTTCAAAATGAAAGGCCGCAAGAGGCTCTTCCGCATACGAGTCGGGCGATATGAACGCGGCCATGAGCTTGTGGCAGAAATGGAGCGGATCGCGCAGAACGTCCCGAAGGGAAAACGGAAGCGATTTGGAATGAGAAGAAGGAAGTCGGTCTAGCAGCATGTTCTCCTCTATCAAAAAAATTCACTTTGTCGGTATCGGCGGGATCGGCATGAGCGGGATCGCAGAGATCCTTCTCGACCAGGGTTTCAAGGTCAGCGGATCCGATAAAGGGCTCTCCGAGGTAACGGAGCGCCTCCAGAAGCTTGGAGCCGTCATCTACGAAGGTCACAAGGCTGAGCACGTCGCCGACGACGTTGACGCCCTCGTCTATTCCTCGGCCGTCGCGCTCGACAACCCGGAGGTGCTGGAAGCACAGCGGCGGAAGATACCGGTTATCCGCCGCGCGGGGATGCTTGCCGAGGTGATGCGCTTGAAGTACGGCGTGGGCATCGCAGGAACGCACGGGAAAACCACGACGACGTCGATGATCAGCCTGGTGCTGATGGAGGGAGGGCTCGATCCGACGGTCATCGTCGGCGGGAAGCTCAGCGGGCTCGGCGGAACCAACGCCCGGCTCGGACACGGGGACTTCATCGTTGTCGAAGCGGACGAGTTCGACCGGTCGTTTCTTTCCATCACCCCGACGATCGCGGTGCTCACGACGCTCGAAACCGACCACCTCGACTGCTATCGGGACCTTGAAGACATCAAAGGAGCCTTCATACAGTTTGCATCCAAGGTGCCATTTTACGGATTTGTCGTGCTCTGTCTCGACGAGCCTGCACTCCTCGATATCATGCCGCAGCTGAGCAAGAAGAAGATCATCACCTACGGGCTCAATCCGCAGGCGGATATTCAAGCCGTGGACATCCGGTACAAGGAGAATACTTCAACCTTCACCGTTGTCCAGGCAGGAACGGACCTCGGGCTCCTCACCATCCAAGTGCCGGGGAGGCACAATGTGCAGAATTCGCTCGCGGCGATCGCCGTGGGCCTTGAGCTGGGCGTCCCGTTTCAGAACGTGAAGGCAGGAATTGAGAAGTTCACCGGTGTCTATCGGCGATGGGAGAAAAAGGGGGAGGCGGACGGCATCACGCTCTACGACGATTACGCGCACCACCCCACGGAGTGCCGTGCGACTTTGGCAGGCGCGAAGGCGGGCTGGCGGCGGCGCGTGGTTTGCGTTTTCCAGCCGCATCTTTACACGCGCACCCGTGACTTCTACGAGGAGTTCGGGAAGTCGTTCCTGTTGTCCGATGTCCTCGTCGTGACGGATATCTATCCCGCGCGCGAGGAGCCGATCCAGGGCGTCACCGGCGAGTTGATCGTCGATGCCGCGAAGCGGTTCGGTCATAAGGACGCACGGTTCGTCCCCGACAAGAAGAGCGTTCCGGCCCACCTGAAGACGATCGTCAAGAGCGGCGACATCGTCATCACCATGGGCGCCGGAGATATCTGGAAGTTTGGGGAAGAGTTTTTGAAGCAGTTAAGAATGAAAAAGTAAAAAGGAACAAAGGATTGACCACTTTTCATTTTTCATTTTTCAGCCGGCGGCTGATCCCCGCCAGAACGCACGCCGGGCCGGCGCCTTTGGCGGTGACTTTTTACCTCTTCTGATGATTTCCTTAAGCAACATAAAACAGTTTTTCCGCGGCTACATCGCCATCGACGAGCCGATGTCGAAGTATACCTCGATGCGGGTCGGTGGCCCCGCGGACTACTACCTGGAGCCGGCAGACAAGCTCGACCTCGTTGAAATCATCAAGTATTTCCAGAAGAATGATATTCCGTACCTGATGCTCGGCCGAGGAAGCAACCTTCTCTTCAGCGATGAAGGGCTGCGGGGTGCTGCGATCAACCTTGAGGCGTGTTTGTCGACCGTGCACATGGAAGGCGATCTGGTGGTTGCCGAGGCGGGCGTTCACATGGCAAAGTTTGTCGACTTCTGCATTCAAGAGAGCCTGGCCGGCGTCGAGATGTTGGCCGGAATTCCCGGGAGCGTCGGCGGAGCGATCGTGATGAATGCGGGGGCGCACGGGGGTGAAACGTCCGACCACCTCATCGAGGTCGAGGTCCTCCGCAATGGTGAGATTCAGAGGGTGAAGAAAGAGGATGGACAGTTCGCGTACCGGCAGTCCAGTTTCGCTCGTGACATCGTGCTGAGCGCAAGCTTCCGGCTGCCGAAGGGCAACAAGGAAGAGTTGATGGCCCGGCGGCGCGAGATGATCCTGAAGCGAAATGTGACGCAGCCGCTGAACCTGCCGAACTCGGGCAGCATGTTCAAGAACCCGCCCGGCAACTACGCCGCCAAGCTCATCGAGCAGGCGGGACTTAAAGGGAAACGCGTGGGCAATGCACAGATCTCCGAGAAGCATGCCAATTTCATCGTCAACCTCGGCGGAGCGAAAGCATCCGACATCTCGACCCTAGTCGACCTGGCCCGGCGCACGGTCCATCAGAACACGGGAGTGCTTCTCGAGCTCGAGGTGAAGCTCATCGGTTTCCCGAACGAGGTGAAGCGGGAGCTGGCATGAGCGCGAGCCGACCGGTGAAATATGGCCTGGCGATGCTGCTGGTGCTTGCCATAGGTTTGGTTGTCGCCGCGAACCTTTGGAAATCGGGCCTGAAGGTCAAACGCGTGACCGTCGAAGGGAACCGGATCGTCGAGACTGCTGAGATCATGCAGCTGGTGAACATCAAAAAGAATGTCCAGCTCGAGGAAATCGATTTGACGGCCGTCCGCAGCAGCATCCTCAGTCACTACTTCATCAAGGACGCCACGGTGGAGCGCGATCTTCCCGCAACGTTGAAGATCAGCGTGACGGAGCGGGCACCGCTGGCGATCATCAATAGCGCTCAGATTCTCTATCTCGACGAGGACGGGGTTGTGCTCCCACATTCGATCTCGAAGCAGCTATTCGATCTGCCGGTGCTCACGGGAGTGCCGGCCGGCATCGCTCTCACACCCGGCACGGCGATCAAGGACGACGACGTCCGTGAGGCCCTGGAGATACTCACGACGTCCAAGATCGTGAGCAAAGAATTGTATCACCTCATCTCCGAAGTCCGCCTGCGAAACGGCGGCGACATCGTGCTCTATGCTGCCGAGTGGGGCGTCCCCATCATCTTCGGCCGGGGGGAGGTCGCCAGCAAGCTGGTTCGTCTCGAGGCTTTCTGGGACAACGTCGTTCGCGAGCGCGGCTCCGAGAACCTGCAGTATGTCGATCTGAGGTTTGACGATCAGGTCGTCGTTCGTTGGAATCAGAAACATGGATAGAATGCCAGTTGAATAAGGGGGGGCGATTGAAAACACTTCTTCAAGACGTTACGGGAGAATACGCTGTATGACAAATGATATTGCTGTTGGGCTGGATATCGGCACCACCAAAGTCTGTGCCATCGTAGCGTCACCGGATGAGACGCATCCCGGGAAACTCAATATCCTCGGGATCGGGCGGAGTGCATCCGATGGGTTGACGCGCGGCGTGGTCACGAACATCGACAAGACGGTCCGGTCGATACAGGTGGCGGTTGCGGATGCCCAGGCGCAGTCGGGGGTCAAGATCACCTCCGTCACCGTGGGCATCGCAGGCGATCACATTCAAAGCTTCCAGAGCCGCGGCGTTGTGGCCATCAGCCGCCCGGAGAACGAAATTACGCAGGAGGACGTCGACCGGCTGATCGAGGACACCAAGCGCGTCGCTTTGCCCTCCGACCGAAAGATCATTCACGTGATTCCGCAACAGTTTATCGTCGACGGTCAGGACGGAATTTACGATCCCGTCGGGATGTCCGGCGTCAGGATGGAGGCGGTCGTCCACATCATCACCGGGCTCGTGACGGCGGCGCAGAACATCTACAAGTGCGTGCAACGCGCAGCGCTGCACATCAACGATATGGTCCTCGAGCCGCTGGCGTCGAGCTATGCGGTCCTCGACGATGAGGAGAAAGAGGTCGGCGTCGCGCTGCTCGATATCGGCGGCGGGACGACGGACCTCGCCGTCTTCGAGGAACGGACGATCCGCCACACGGCTGTCATCGGCATCGCCGGAAAAAAGGTGACGGACGACATCCGCAAGGGCCTCGGCATTCTGACGGACCAGGCGGAGCGCATCAAGCAGGAACACGGGTATGCCTATATGCCCGCAATCGTGAACAACGAGCCGATCATCTTGCCGGGGATCGGCGGTCGGGCCCCCATCGAGATCGACAAGAAACTCCTCTGCCAGGTGATCCAGCCCCGGATGGAGGAGATCCTCGAGATCGCCTCGATGGAGATCAAGCGTTCCGGTTATTCGAAGCATCTTTCAGCCGGCGTCGTGCTTACCGGCGGCGGATCGCTGATCAAGGCGACGGCCGACCTGGCGCGGGAGGTCCTTGGCATGCCCGTGAAGATCGGGATACCCTCCGGCTTCGGAGGCGGCTTGATCCATGAGATCGAGAACCCGATCTACGCAACGGGCGTCGGTCTCGTAATGCACGAGCTGAAGCACCGTGACCGCTCGGCCATCACCGTCAACATGAGCAACGGGAAGGGGAAGGGTTCGGTCAAGAACATCTTCAATCGCATGAAGACGTGGTTTGATGAATTGTAGTAGTAGGAAGTAAGAAAGTAGTAAGTAGAAGGATTCAGAGGAAAGAGATCTTCTTGTTGGTTGAGAATTGGAATTTGATTTAGAAGACCCCATCCTAACCTTCCCCTAATGCCGAAGGCATCTCCCAAAGGGATCCCTTGGGGACCTTCGGGAGAGGGGAAGGGATTTTGTCCCCTCTCCTCTTAGGAGAGGGACAGTCCCGAAGGGATCCCTTCGGGAGGTGAGGTCTAAAGAACACAGTACTATTCTTCAAGGAGTGGCACTAGAGATAGAAGAATTTTCTCTGGCTTGCTCTCTGCTGACTGCCATCTGAAAAGTGAAATGAATTTTCAATCTAACCTACCATCAACCAACTAACTCAAGGAGACTGCGCCGTGATTGAACTCGATACCTTAGCAGACCGCGGGGCAAAGATTCGTGTCGTCGGCGTTGGCGGCGGAGGCGGAAACGCTGTCAATAGCATGATCGACAAAGGGCTGATCGGCGTGGATTTCATCGCCGTCAACTGCGACCTCCAGGCCCTGGAGCGCAGCAAAGCATCTCACAAGATCCAGGTCGGGAAAAACCTGACCCGGGGTCTCGGTGCCGGAGCCGATCCTTCCATCGGCCACCGGGCCGTGGAGGAGGACCGCGAGGAAATCGCGCGCGCTCTCGCCGGCAGCGACATGGTGTTCATCACAGCCGGTATGGGAGGAGGGACGGGAACGGGGGGCGGGCCGATCGTGGCGAACATCGCCAAGAGCATGGGGGCTCTTGTGGTCGGCATCGTGACGAAGCCGTTCAATAGTGAGGGGAAGAAGCGCGCAGCCCAGGCGGAGACCGGCATCGACGAGATGAAGAAGCAGGTCGATACGCTGATCGCCATCCCCAACCAGAAGCTGCTGGACATCATCGATCGGCACACGCCGCTTCTCGACGCCTTCGAGCTCGCGAACCAGGTCCTTCACAACGCGACCCGGGGGATCTCCGAATTGATCACCGTGCCTGGCTTGATCAACGTCGATTTCGCGGACGTTCGCACGGTGATGCGAGAGATGGGCGATGCGCTCATGGGATCCGGCATCTCCACCGGAGACAATCGGGCCGTCGAGGCTGCTCACGCCGCAATCTCCAGCCCGCTGCTGGAGGGCGTCTCTATCGCTGGCGCGCAGGGGATCCTCATCAATATCACGGGCGGTAAGAACATGTCGCTCGTTGAGGTCGATGAGGCGACGAGCGTCATCCACGATGCAGCAGGCGACGATGCCAACGTGATCCTCGGGACGGTGGTGGATGACGACATGAGCGATGAGCTCATGGTAACGGTGATCGCTACCGGCTTCAATAAGAAAGCATCGATGGCCAAGCAGCCGCCGAAGGCCGCATCGAAACTCATCGATCGTATCCCGTCCGGGCCCGCAGATCTGCAGAAGTTCGAGGAGCCGACGTTCCTCCGCCGGGGCATCGACATCTCGATCCATGCACAGCGAGACGAGGAGAAAGCCGACGAGAAGATCGACAAGGCCGATCCCGACAAGCCCGCGTTCCTGCGGAAGATCATGGACTAAACCCTGAATCACTGGGGCGGCCCCGCGCTTCAGTGAGAAGGTGGGAAGGAGACCCGGCCTCGCGCCAAGATGCGGGCCGGTCTTCTCCCTACAAGATCACGGACCCAGAGTCAGTCTCCATCCCCGTGGAGGGTTTCCTCCTCCGCGGGGATTTTTTCTTCGTCCCCGCGGTTCGTCCTGCGTTCGTTGCTTCTCTGCCCCGCTTTCCCTACATTCTCATTATGAAGAAACTCCTTTTCTTCCTCTGTATTCTTTGCATGATGGCAGCGCCGGAGATCCTTCTTGCCCAGCCGCGCATTGAGAGCCAATTTCGAATCGCACGACTCAAATACAGCGGCGGCGGGGATTGGTACAACGACCCCACCGAAGAGGTCAACCTCCTCAAATTCGTGCGACAGAACACGGCGATCGATGCGGATCCGATTTATGAGTTCGTCGACCTCTCGAGCGATAAGCTTTTCTCGTATCCGTTCCTTTTCATGACGGGCCACGGCAACATCGCCTTCTCCGACTACGAGGTCCAGCGCCTTCGCAGCTATCTTACGAACGGCGGATTCCTCTATGCCGATGATGACTACGGCATGGATAAAGCGTTTCGACGCGAGATCCGGAAGGTGTTTCCAGATCAAAATCTGGTCGAGATCCCCTTCAGCTATGGCCTCTACAGTTGTCAGTTCAACTTTCCGAACGGCGTGCCGAAAACCCATGAGCACGACGGGAAGCCGGCTCAAGGCTTCGGCATCTTCTACAAGGGGAGGCTTGTTGTCTACTATACCTACGAGTCGAACCCGAGCGACGGTTGGAATGACCCGGAAGTCCACGGCGACCCCGAGCCGGTGCGTCAGGAGGCGCTGCGGTTTGGAACGAATATCGTGGTCTGGGCATTGACACATTAGTTAATTGGTGAATAGTTAATTGGTGATAAGCTGATGAGCGGCTACAGCTTTGAAGATTTGGAAGTCTACAAGGCCGCGCGGGATTTCCGAAAGAAGATCTATCAGCTCATAAAGCGGCTACCTGCGGAGGAAAAGCATGACCTTGTCGGTCAGATGAGACGAGCGGCGACATCCTTGACGAACAACATCGCCGAAGGTCACGGTCGGTTTCACTATCAAGAGAATATCCAGTTCCTGCGGCAAGCGAGAGGTTCACTTGAAGAATTGCTCGACGACCTCAACATATATCTCGATGAAACGTATATTCCGGAAACAGAAATCGATATTCTCAAAAAGGAGGGGTTTGAGCTTCTCCATCAGATCAACGGCTATGTCGCGTACCTTCGAAAACGGAAGCAAATGGATAAATCTTGAGAGGATCACCTCGCGTACGCTCATTCACCATTTAACCAATTAACCAGTTAACCACTTAACCGTTCTG
>Ga0315554_1001007_pt1 | contig 16819 bp, 18 predicted proteins | sample SalMarSW160370MG_FD_202114 | JGI IMG/M metagenome (GOLD analysis project Ga0315554, IMG submission 202114) | Salt marsh sediment microbial communities from the Plum Island Ecosystem LTER, Massachusetts, United States - Salt Marsh Sediment SW1603-70 ... | reverse complement strand
TAGACATGGCCGGCTCCCGGAAGCACCGCTGACAGGAGGATTGCCGTGGTTATTGATTTTCCGCGGGGCTTGGCAGTATCCGCCGCGGCCGACGACGCCCGCGTAGAGTCAAACCAGGACCAGCCTGTGGGGTTTGAAGAAGTGGGGCCTTGCGTCAGCAACGAGCTCGATACCCTGTACTGGGCGACCGATGGCTGAGCAAGGACGAAGATGAGGATGAGGAGAGGAAAGCAGCACGCGATGGTCTTGTGGCGAGCGAGACGATCCATTGCAGCCGGTGCCGTCCCTCACTCTTCAACACGAGCAACAGCTTCGATCTCGACTCTCATATCGCGAGGCAGCCGCGCGACCTCAACGGTGCTGCGAGCGGGAGCCGATCGGGAGAAGAACTCAGCGTAGACCTCATTCATCGCCGCAAAATCGTCGAAGTCTTTCAGAAACACCGTCGTCTTGAAAACGGAGTTCATGGACGATCCGGCAGCCTTCAGGACTTCCTCAATATTCTTGAGGACCTGACGGGTCTGCGCCTTGATGTCGCCTTCAACGAGCTGGTTCGTCGCCGGGTCAATAGCCACCTGACCTGCGGTGTAGACGGATTTTCCGTCGACCACAATTGCCTGACTGTACGGGCCGATCGGTTTCGGAGCTTTGTCGGTAGAGATCTTCTTGAGAGACATGGGAATTGCTCGACTGATGATTGTTCGTTCGTGGTTGGTTACTGCCTATCTCGAAAACACCTGTGGTAGGTAGGAGAGTCGCACGCCAAGACGCAAAGCTCGCTCCCGAAGGGATCCCTTCGGGACAAGAATTTGTATTTATTTTCATGCTTTGCGCCTTCGCGACTTTGCGTGACCATTCTTGAGATACCTTCTACTGAAGTTTCTCGATTGCCGCGAAGAGATCGAGCAGGCGATCGAGATCGTCGAGCGAGTAGAACTCGATAACGATCTCCCCCCTGCCGCCTCCCTTCTCCCGCACGCTTACCTTCGTGCCCAACGCCTGCCGGAGCTTCTCCTCCACACTCTGGACATTCGAAGAAGGAACTGTGACGCTTCGCTTCCGGGCAGAGCCGTCTCCCGATTTCTCCGTCGCCTTCGCCAGCTGCTCCACTTTCCGCACCGACAGGCCGGCGTCCACGGCCTTCTTGTAGATGCGCAGCTGCATCACTTCGCTCGCAACGTTGATCAGCGCCCTCGCGTGCCCCATCGTGATCAGATTCTTGCGAAGTCCTGTCTGGATCTCCAGGGGGAGCTTCAGCAGCCGGATGAAATTCGCAACGGTTGTCCGGTCCTTTCCCACCTTGTCCGCAACCTCCTCCTGCGTCAAACGACACTCGTCGAGGAGTCGCTTGTAAGCGTGGGCGATCTCGATAGGGTTGAGCGTGTCCCGCTGGATGTTCTCGATCAAGGCCAGCTCAAGCATCTCTTCGTCTGACTCGACCGAGATGATGTAGGCCGGAATCTGCGTCAGCCCGGCGCTCTGGGCTGCTCGAAGGCGCCGCTCGCCGGTCACCAGCTGGTAGCCACCGTCGACGCGGCGAACCGTGATCGGTTGGATGACCCCCTTCTCCGTGATCGAGCGGGTCAGCTCTGCCAGCGTATTCGGATCGAACTCCCCTCGCGGCTGAAAAGGATTCGGCCGAATATTCTCAACGTCGATGCGAGCGATGATCCCGACGCCCCCCATGTCCATCCCGATCTCATCGTGCCGGAGGCTGACCTCCTTGGGCGGGGTTTTCGGTATCAGAGCGCTCAGCCCCCTGCCAAGCACCGATTTCTTCTGGGTAGGCATCGTCACTTGTTCGAGAGGGATTGAGCCTGCGCCGCAGTTTCGACCGTCAGCACGTCATTGTTCGCCAGGACTTCCTTGGCCAGCTCCATATGATTTCGAGTGCCGGAACAGATGGCATCATACAAGATGATGGGTTTCCCGAAACTTGGTGCCTCGCTCAACCGGATGTTTCGGGAGATGATCGTTTTGAACACCTTGCCCCCGAAGTAACGTTTGACCTCATCGACGATCTGATTGGACAAGCGAAGTCGTGAATCGAACATGGTGAGGAGAACGCCCTCAATGTCCAGGTTCGGGTTCAACGTCTTCTTCACGAGATTGATGGTGCTGAAGAGCTGCCCAAGCCCCTCCAGCGCAAAATACTCGCATTGGACGGGGATGAGGACCGAGTCAGCGGCCGCCAGGGCGTTGAGCGTCAGCAGGCCCAGGGAGGGGGGGCAATCGACGACGACGAAGTCGTACTTGTCTCGAATCATCTGCACCGCCTGAGCGAGACGCCGCTCACGGTTCTCAAGCTCCACCAATTCGATCTCAGCTCCGACGAGATTGATATGCGACGGAACGCAGGAGAGGAAGGGCATCTGCGTTTCAACGACTGTGGAACCGATATTCAATCCGTCGATGAGCACTTCATAGATCGTGCGCCCCTCGAGAGGAGAAATGCCGATGCCGCTCGTTGCGTTCGACTGGGGATCGACATCAACGAGGAGCGTGCGCTTCTCCGCGACGGCAAGCGAAGCGGCGAGGTTCACGGCCGTCGTGGTTTTGCCCACTCCGCCCTTCTGATTCGCTATGACGATGACCTTCGACATTACTTGTTAAGGGAATCCCCCATCGGCCGGCCGAAATTTCTCCGCCGAATATACTCCTTTTTCCTACCGTATGCAACGCAAGTCCGGTCGTCAAGCCTCTAACGGAGCCGGTCCCCAACCGAGAGCTGATATCCGCGGAGGAATTCCGCGATCCCCATCCGGCGCCTCCCCTCCTGCTGGAGCTCAATGATCGAGAGCGAGCCGATCCCGGTCTGAACGAGAACAAGGTCCTTCTCAACTCTCACCACCCCTCCAGGCATGTCCTCTGCGTCGGCTGACGCGGTCGGCTCGAGAACTCTTGTACGATAGATCCGCAGCGTTTTTCCACTGTGCGTCGTCCAGGCACACGGTGCCGGCGATACCCCGCGCACAAAGTTATGGATCTCTCGAGCGCTCTTCTTCCAGTCGATCCTGCAATCTTCCTTGAAGATCTTCGGCGCGAGTGAGGCAAGCGACTCATCCTGGCTTTGGGGCTGCGCACTGCCGAGCTCGATCGTGCGAACGCTCTGGAGAACGACCTGGGCGCCAAGGTCGGCGAGCCGGTCGTGCAGTTCTCCCGCCGTCTCATCCGGATCTATACGGACCCGGGCCTGAAGCAGAACCGAGCCCGTATCGACTTTCTCTTGCAGCAGAAACGTTGTAACGCCGGTTTCCTCCTCGCCGTTGATCAGGGCCCATTGGATGGGAGCGGCACCGCGATATCTCGGGAGAAGGGAGGCGTGAAGGTTGAACGAACCCAGCTTAGGAACCGTAAAGATTTCACGCGGAAGGATTCGGAATGCGACGACCACAATCAGATCGGGTTGAAGTTGGGTGACCGTGGAGACGAAATCGGGGGCCTTCAGGTTCTCCGGCTGCAAGACCCGAAGATTATGAGCGAGTGCGAGCTCCTTGACGGGACTCGGCGCCAGTCTCTGCCCGCGCCCTTGAGGTTTGTCCGGGGCCGTTGTAACAGCGACGATATTGTATTGATGGGCGAGGAGAATCTTCAGGCTTGGGAGGGCGAACTCCGGCGTGCCCATGAAGATGATTCGCATGGCGAAGGCTTACACCTCTACGGCGCTGACGACAGGATAGGAGGTATCGACTTCCCCTTTTTTGATCTTCCGCAGCTCGTTTCTGAGAAGGGTCCGCTTCGCGGCGCTGGTCCGATCGGTGAAGAGCACACCATCGAGGTGATCGAGCTCGTGAAGAATCACTCTCGCTAACAAGCCATCCGCGGCCATCTCCACCTCGCGAAAATTCGGATCCAGGAACTTCAGCCGAATCGCTTCAGCCCGGGTTACCTCTGCACGGACATCCGGAATGCTCAAACATCCCTCCTCCATGCTCAACGAACCGGATTCGTTCACTACCTGAGGATTGACCAAGACGAGCATTCGTCTCTCGGAGTCCGCCGGGACTTCAACATCCCCTTCATCCTCCCGCTCGGATTGCTCCGCTGCAGAGGCGTCCACAACAATGACTCTTCTGAGATCCCCGACCTGGTTTGCGGCCAGACCGATCCCGTGCGCCTTGTGCATCGTCTCGGTCATGTCATACGCCAGCTTGATGAGCGAATCATCAAGCTCGTGCACGGGCTTCGCCCTCTTTCGAAGGACATCGCTTCCGTAAAGATATATTGGGAGAACAGCCATTTCAATAGACTTTCATAGTGCTCTGTGACGACGCCCATCATTCTCCTGAAGCCGCGCGAACGCGTATCAATCTTTCCTTTTTGCAGGTGCCTCTGTGCGGGAGCTGTTGCACGCACGGGATCCGATGCCCGCTTGAAATATACAGAGTCGAGCCGCCGAAATCAACCTACTGAATAACTCGCCTGGCTCCATCGTACCGTTTCTTATAGTAGGAACTCTCCAGCGAAGAAATCGTCACGCCGAGTGTAACGCTCGCGTGAGCGAACAAGTCGTCGCCCAGGTAGATGCCCACGTGCGAGGCATGCTCGCCCGTCGTATTGAAGAACACCAGGTCGCCGAACTTGAGATCCTCATAGGTCACAGGGGCTCCGATCCTGGACTGCTCGGCGCTTGACCGCGGCAGCTGCTTCCCGAGGGCGTTTCCGTAAACGAGCTTGGTGTACGCGGAACAGTCGATTCCGTCCTGATCTTCCCCTCCCAGCTTGTACGGGACCCCCATCATTTTCGATATCTCTCGCATCATCTTCGCGTGGTCCAGGTTCGAGATGGCCGAGTTCTTCTCCGTTCTGAAGCTGCGCTCGCCCGAGAGCACTTTGTCGGCGTCTCCTGCCTTCGTCTCTTTGTCTTCGCCGCTCGCTTCACCCGACGGGGCCTTCGACGTTGTGCTCTTTCCCTCGGCCCCCGAAGCCGGGGTCTTGTGTTCGGGTGCGCGGAAGCGCGGTGCGGTTGCCAGACAACCCGAAAGGGAGATGACCAGGACCCAGGAAAAGGCTTTCAGTCCCAACGGCGGGGCCGTACGAAAAAGCCTCAGCTTGCGCCGAGGCTCTGCGAGCAGCACCGGATGTTCCCGTGCGATCATCCCAAGTATGCGCGTAAGGCCTTGCTGCGAGATGCATGCCGCAATCGGCGGATCGCCTTTTCTTTGATCTGGCGGACGCGTTCGCGCGTCAGATTGAATTTCTCTCCAATCTCCTCGAGCGTCAGCGAATGCTCCTGATCGAGACCGAAATAGAGCCTGATCACCTGGGCCTCCCTCTCGGACAGCGTGTTGAGCGCCCGACGAACTTCCACCTTCAACGACTCCTCCATGAGCTGATGGTCGGGGGCCGGCTGCCGCAGGTCCTGAATCACGTCCAGCAACCGATTGTCCTCCCCCTGCGCAAAGGGAGCATCCATCGACAGGTGTCGCCCGGAGATCTTCAGCGTATCCGACACTTCAAAGAGCGACATATCGAGCTCTTCAGCGAGCTCGCTCGCGCTGGGCTCGCGCTCGAATTCCTGCTCCAACGTGCTGAACGCTTTCCCGATCTTGTTCAAGGCGCCGACGCGGTTGAGCGGCAGGCGGACGATCCGCGACTGCTCCGCCAACGCCTGAAGGATCGATTGCCGGATCCACCAAACGGCATAGGAAATGAATTTGAATCCGCGAGTCTCGTCGAATCGCTTCGCGGCCTTGATGAGACCGAGGTTTCCCTCGTTGATCAGGTCGCCAAGGGACAGACCTTGATTCTGGTACTGTTTTGCCACGCTCACCACGAATCGCAGGTTTGCCTTCGTCAGCTTCTCGAGCGACTTCTGATCACCCTTCTTGATCCTGCGCGCCAGCTCGATCTCCTCCTGCGGGGTCAGCAAGTCAACCTTGCCGATCTCTTGCAGGTACTTGTCGAGCGACTGGCTCTCCCGATTCGTGTATTGTTTACTGATTTTTACCATTCGGCTGTCACCCTGTAATCAATTTCTGACGATCCGCGCCTGAAAGGCGGAGATCCAAACCTCTTCATACTAACAAATTTCCGACCAAGAAAATTTCGTCACGGCGGTCCCGGGACCTCGAGTCACCCTCACCTGTCCCGTTCGTCCTTCCACCCAATTCCTTAGACTATCAAATCCAGGAAACCGTTCCCCGACATCCGCCCGACCGCTTTCAACCCGAAATGCTGGGCCACCGTCTTGCCGGCATCCGCGAAGGAGGACCGGATCCCCAGGCTGACGCCCCTTTTTCCCGCTTTGCTGCGACACAACACCGGGACATACTCGCGAGAGTGGTCCGTGCTCGCGTCGGTCGGGTCATTCCCGTGATCTGCCGTAATGAGGAGCAGATCGTCCCCTTGAAGTGCTTCCAGGAGATTCGGCAGAGCTCTATCGAACTCCTCCAGTGCTCGAGCCATCCCGATGGGATCCTGGCGGTGGCCGTAGAGCATGTCAAAATCGACCAGGTTCGTCATCACAAACCCGGTCGTGATGCTCTTGGAGATCTCAAGCGTTTGCCGGATTCCTTCGGCGTTCGATTTCGTATGGATCTTCCGATCCAGCCCGCGCCCGCAGAACAGGTCGTCGATCTTCCCGATCCCGATGGTCTCAACTCCCTCATCCTGGAGCAGGTCGAGCAATGTGGATCCCGGCGCCTCCACTGCGTAGTCCCTTCGGTTCGGCGTGCGGGTGTACGTGCCGTCCTTCCCGACAAAGGGCCTGGCGATCACCCGGCCGACAGCATGCTCGCCGACCGTCACTTCGTTCCTCGTCTTGGCGCACATCGCATACAGCTCACTGAGAGGAATCACTTCCTCGTGCGCCGCGATCTGAAATACAGAATCTCCCGAAGTGTAAACGATCGGAGAGCCGGTCCTGACGTGCTCATCCCCCAACTCTTTGATGATCTCTGTTCCGGACGCGGGCTTGTTCCCGAGATAACCCTTGCAGCCGGTTACCCTCAGGAATCTCTCGAGGAGCTCCTCCGGAAAACCGTTCGGATACAGGGGGAACGGTCGTTCGGTGATCACACCCGCCAGCTCCCAGTGTCCGGTCGTGCTGTCTTTGCCCGCCGAGCGTTCCGCCATCTTCCCGTAGCATCCGTCGATGACCGTAACTCGAGACCCTTCGCCGATTGGAGCAACCATTCCGAGGCCCAGTCGGGCCAGGTTCGGGATGTTCAAGTCCTTGACGGCGCGAGCGATGTTCCCCACCGTGTTTGTACCTGCATCGCCATAGTCACCGGCATCGGGGAGTGCCCCCACCCCGAGCCCATCGAGGACCACCATGACGGCTTTGCCTGGCATCAGGAGGCGGGCTGTTCGAGAGGGTTACGGTGGATGAAGTCAGATGTTACGCCAACAATTGTTTCTCGTTGCACTTGCAGATTTGGACGCGTTGCCGGTTGAACCGATACGAGCCGTGAGCGGAACGGACCGACTGAACGTAGAGAGTCGGCACCTTCACGGTCCCGCACTTCGGGCACTTGACGCCTTTCTCCTGAATTGCCTTCTTCGCCTTCTCTGCAAAGTCTGTTCTTTTTGCCATTCAATCCTCCAATCATCCTCTGTATTGTAGAAATCAAAACACCCGAACGACGTTCCCGCCGGCATCGATCGCCTTTCTCAGGGTCTGGCTGGCGTTCTCTAACAATTCAATATCGCTCGTTTGACTGATTGCGCCGCAGACGCCGATGCTGACCGTCACCGAGAAGCTCTTCTGATCCACGTTGATGATGTTGCTTGCGATGTTCTTGCGCATCTTTTCCGCCCACAGATTTGCCTCGTTTGCCGAGGTGTTCACCAGAAGCACGGCGAAGCGGTTGAAATCGTACCGACCCACCAGATCATACGGACGGATGGCTGATTTGATCATGCGGCCGACGTTCTGGAGCACAAAATCGAAGCCTTCCTTCCCATACCGATGCAGGTGGTCGTTCATCGAGTCGATGGAAACCATCACGACGGTCAATTCCGTACTAAAATCGTTCGCTCGGTGCACCTCCTCCTGGACCCGGCTCATAAAGTACCTGCGCGTGGCAACGCCGGTTGTCTCGTCCATCAGGACGTAATTGTTCACAACATCCGTGAGATTCAGGATTTCGAGGGCCCACGCCGTCGTCTCGACGAGTTTCTGAAGGAACTTGACATCAGCCTCCGAATAGGTCTTCTTGTCCTTGCTTTCAACAGCGAGCACGCCGTAGCATCTGCTGACCGACACGACGGGAAGCGCCATCATCGCTCCTGCGCTTTCAACGCGTTCGGCCTTGTAGAATCGGGGCAGTTCAACCCCCGCCAGACTGTCGATGATCTTGGGGGTCGCCGTCTGGATGACACTGCCGACCAGGCTCTGCTGCGGATCGATCTCCTGGGCCGGCCCGACGTATGCATCATTCATCCGGTTGATGACGAATTGAATGATCCACGCCTTTCTGCTTTCATCGTACAAGATTACGGAAATGTAGTCCCACGCGACCAAACGCGACGTCTCTTCCGCCAGCGTACGGACCACGTGATGGAGGCTGAATTCCATTCTCAGCTGCTCGCGCATCCGGGAAATCGAACGCAACACTTCGGAATCGAGGAGCAGATCATACTTGTCCGTGTAGCTCTTGATGAGTGCGGAGATCAGCTTTGTGAACTGACCGAGCGAGCCGAGTGTCTCCGGCCCGTACGCGTCCTCTTCAACACAGTCCACAGTGAGGACCGCGACGGGCTCTCGCGGCACCGCTTGCGTCTTCGAATAGAAGATCGGCACGGCCACAAACGTCTTCACCGGCTCAGACGACTCGTAATAGCCCAACATTTCAAGCTGGCCGGCCGCGTTGACCTGGTTGAGGATTCTGGGCTGACCCGCCAGGGCAACCTGGCTGATGAGGTCGTTCCCGATCTCCCGGCGCCGGTGTGTCATGAACTTGTCGCTGTCGGAAACGAAACTCTCAAGCACCATTTGATTCTTTTCACGGTTGACCCAAAAAAACGCCACCGTGTGAGCAAAATTCACCTCCTTGATGACCGCCAGCACTTTCTTCATCAAGAATCCAAACTCGGACTTGGGCCCCCCTTCGCGCACATACAAGTCCTCGTTCACATCAAAAAAGTCAGAAAGTTGAAACTCGTATTCGCTCGCAGCACGGCTGGATTTCGATTTCATTCCGACGGGGGAGGAACGACGCGTCCCCACCTCCTCTACAACACCTACCCGATACTGCTTGTCGGTTGGCTGAAAATCGTCGAAGACGAGTTTTTTCATCTCAACTTCTTGCTCCTCTGCTGTGATCGAAAGTCGTCGCCGTCCCCCTTCCACTCCTTCATCAGGTGACCGCCGTCGTGCCGCGACGATGAGATACGCCAACGCAGACCCGCTGAGTGCAAACGCCAAGATCCTGATCAGCGGGCCTGTGACCATCCACCCTATAAAAAACAGAATGACGCCCGCCGCTGCAACCAGTTCCTGCCTTAACGGTAGCCGATTAACCCAGGAACGAATTGACTCTAACATCCGGGCGTCAGTCCTTGCAAGTAGAAGATTTGAGCTCGAAACTCAAATTGTTCAGAATTTATGCATTTAACCCAAGAAAGTCAAGGTGAAAACTGAATTCAGACTCACAACCTTCAGAAGCAGACCAGCGATTACGGCCGCCAGAGGGGTGAGTTGCTTGCGTGAATTCGTTTTTTTCCCTACTTTGGTTTGAAAAATTCGCAATTGGACCTAACGAGCGTATCACTTCGATGAAGGCAGTCATTATGGCGGGGGGGTTCGGTACCCGCCTGAGACCTCTTACCTGCAACATCCCCAAACCGATGGTCCCGATGCTGAACCGACCGATGATGGAGCACATCGTCGAGCTCCTGAAGCGAGTCGGAATCAACGACGTGGTGGCAACTTTGTACTATCAGCCGGACGTCATCATGAATCACTTTGACGACGGAAGCGCCTTTGGGATCAAGCTCCAATACCTGAAATCGGATGCGGATTATGGGACTGCCGGGAGTGTGCGCAACGCCAGAGAGTTCCTGGATCAGAGATTTCTTGTCATCAGCGGCGACGTCTTCACCAACTTCGATCTCTCGGCTGCCATCCGATACCACGAGGAAAAGCACGCAAGGGCGACGATGGTGCTCACCCACGTGTCAAACCCACTGCAATACGGTGTCGTCCTCATGCAGGACGATGGTAAGATCAGCCGGTTTCTCGAAAAGCCGACGTGGGGGGAGGTCTTCAGCGACGCCATCAACACCGGCATCTATATTCTCGAGCCTGAGATCCTCGATCTCGTGCCGCCGAAGGAGGACTATGATTTCAGCAAGAACCTGTTCCCCCTGATGCTCGAGCGCGATATGGGGTTGTACGGTTACGTGGCCGAGGGATACTGGCGCGACGTAGGCAACTTGAATGAATATCAAGACGCCCATTTCGACGTCCTGCGAGGGGCAGTTGCGGTTGCGATTCCAGGCCAAAAGAGCGAGAAGTTGTTCGTCGGCCCCAACAGCGTTATTGACACGGATCCGAAGAACATCCTCGGAACCGTCGTGATCGGGGAAAACTCCCACATCCATCACGATGTGACGATCGCGAACTCCGTGATCGGTGATAACTGTGAGGTGCTTCCGGGGAGCATCATCAGAAATTGCATTGTCTGGGGAGGCACGCAGATTGGGGCAAACGTCGAGATGTCGACCAGCGTCATCGGCTCCAAGTGCATTGTCGGGGATGATGTTGTCATCTCTGAAAATGTCTTCATGAGCGACCAGTGCGTCATCGGAAGAAAAAGCCGACTCTCGGCAAACATCAAGCTCTGGCCGGAGAAGGTCGTCGAGGAGGGCTCCGTTGTGACCCGGAGTCTGGTCTGGGAGGATCGCTGGCTTCGGGAACTCTTCCGGGAGTCGAAGGTGCGGGGCGTTTCAAATATCGAGATGAACCCCGAATTCGCCGCCAAACTGGGGGCTGCGTTCGGAGCCCTTGCAGGAGCCGGCACCACCGTGGTGTGCAGCCGAGACTCCGACAACGTATCCCGCATGATCAACCGTGCGTTCATGTGCGGACTGATGTCATCGGGCGTACACTGCGCCGATCTCCGCGCGACGTCGATCCCTATCGTGCGGCACGAGCTGAGAAGCGGAAAGGAGCGCGGCGGCATCCACGTGCGCAAGTCGCCCCACGACCGGAACATCACCGATATCATCTTCTTTGATTCCGACGGGAAGGATCTGCCTGCCGGCAAGGCGAAATCGGTTGAGCGCCTGTTCTTCGGCGAGGATTTCACGCGCTCGAGCTACGACGCCGTCGGCTCCATACGCTTTCCCGAGCGATCGATGGAGAGCTACATCGAGCGGGGATATGCGACGCTGAATGTCCAAGCCATTCGCTCGGCAAACCTGAAACTTGTGATCGATTACTCCAACGGCATCGCATCCACCATCTTCCCCAACATCCTCGGCAATCTGAACGTTCAGGCCGTTTCCTTGAACGCCTATCTCGATAGCCAGAAGCTGACACGGTCGGGCGAACAGATCGTCGAATCGTTGCAGGAGCTCGGTCATGTCGTGACGTCGCTCGAGTACGACGTCGGTTGCATGCTTGATCCGGGCGCGGAGAAGATGCTCGTGGTCGACGAGCGCGGGCACCCGATCGACAACGACCGGCTGCTGACGCTCATGACCAAGCTGGTGGTGCTGGCCAATCCCGCGATCAAGAAGATCGCGGTCCCCATCTCGGCCTCGGGCGAGGTCGACATGCTGGCTGAGGAATTAGGCCTCACGGTCGTGAAGACTCGCGACAGCCACCTCGCGCTGATGGAAGCCGCTTCGAACAAGCAGATCAAATTTGTCGGGGGAACAAAAGGGGGGTTCATCTTCAATGACTTCCTGTTCGCCTCGGACGGGATGTACTCCGTTGCGAAGCTCCTCGAATGCCTCGCCCTCACCAAGAAGCGTCTCGGTGAGCTCGACAAGGAGACTTTGCGGCTCCACTTGATCAAGAAGGACATCCCGTGTTCCTGGAATCTGAAGGGGCAGGTGATGCGGCACCTAATGAAAGACTCCGAGCGTGTCCCGCGCGAGCTGATCGACGGTGTGAAGCTCTTCCCGCGCGACAAAGACCCGCTCACCTCGGTCTTGCTGAATCCCGACCGAACGCGTCCCCTGTTCCACATCAACGCCGAATCCCGGGACCCTTCGCTTGCCCAGAGGCTGGCCGTCGAGTATGAAACAAAGCTCAACCGCTGGATCAACAATGCGTAATCCCGCAGTGGTGCGGGATTCGCGGACCAAGAGATGAAGATCATCGATATCCTGAACGAACAAGTTGTACGAACGAACCTGCCGGGCACGGCGAAGGCCGAAGTCATCAACACTCTGGTGGATCTCGCGGCAACGCAAGAGCGTGTCGTCGACAAGGAGAAACTGCGGGAGGCGATTTTCGAGCGGGAGAAGATCATGTCCACCGGCGTGGGATCCGGTTTCGCAATCCCGCATGCCAAGACGGATGCCGTGACGGACATTGTCGCCGCGTTCGCGGTCACCGCACAGCCGATCGACTACCAGTCGCTCGACGACCAACCTGTCCGGCTCATCTTCCTGCTCGTCGGCCGCGATAACATGGTGGGCCCCCATATCAAGCTTCTCAGCCGCATCTCCCGTCTGATGAACAAGGAAGAATTTCGGAAACAGCTCCTCGAGGCCGCGTCGCCGAAGGAGATCCTTGAAATCTTCAAGCAAGAAGAAGCGACCCACTTTGAGGTGTGAAATCTCACGTCTCCCTCCCCCGTCCCCTCGCGCAAAGACGCGCTGGTGCTGCAACTGTTCCCGCAGGCAAGTGTGGGCCCTGGACGACCACGACCTCCTCACTCACGAATAGGATGAGCAGTTGAAATTCAGATCAATCAAAGGCACGAAGGACATCCTTCCGGGCGAAGTCGAAACGTGGCAACGCGTGGAAGCGAGCATCCGTCGCGTGATGCACAGCTACAACTACAGGGAGATCCGCACCCCTGTCTTCGAGGTGACGGCACTGTTCGCCCGAAGCATCGGCGAGCTTACGGACATCGTCAGCAAGGAGATGTACACGTTCCGCGACCGCAGCGACGACAGCCTGACGCTGAAACCGGAGGGGACGGCGTCCGTCCTCCGCGCGTACATTCAGCACAGCATGGGTGAGCAGGCACCGTTGACCAAAGTCTACTACCTCGGACCGATGTTCCGGCAGGAACGACCACAAGCCGGACGCCTGAGGCAGTTCCACCAGTTCGGGGCCGAGGCACTCGGAAGCCAGTCCCCTCAACTGGACGTCGAGATGATGCTGATTCCGCTGGATATCTACCGTGGGCTGGGGATTGCCGACACGAAGCTCGTCATCAACTCCGTAGGATGCGAGCGCTGCCGACCGACGTACAAGGAGGAGCTTCTTCAGGATTTGATGAAGTACCATGACAGGCTTTCACCAGAAAGCCAGGCGCGCGTAAAGCAAAACCCGATCCGTGTGCTCGATTCGAAGGACGAGGGCGACCGGCGACTGACGGCGCGTGCGCCCCTGATGAAGGATCACCTGTGTTCGGAGTGCAGCGATCACTTCGCCACCGCACGGGCACTGCTGGACGCAACAGGGGCGGCGCACGAAATCGACGGCAGGCTCGTCCGGGGGCTTGACTACTACACAAAGACAGCGTTCGAAATCACCAGCCCAGCACTCGGATCGCAAGATGCCCTCGCCGGCGGCGGAAGGTACGACCTATTGGCGGAAGAACTGGGCGGGAAGCCAACCCCTGCTGTCGGATTTGCAGCGGGGATGGAACGCCTGATCGTCGCGCTGGAGAAGGCCGGGACGACCCTTGCGGGCAACCAAGCACCGGTCCTGTTCATTGCCACGGTCGAAGAGACGGCTCGCCGGTGGGCGTTTGTGAAGGCGCACGAACTCCGATCGCAGGGTATCTCGGTGGAGCTTGATTATCTTGCGCGCAGCTTGAAATCCCAGATGCGCGAGGCGAACCGCCAGCGGTCACGCTATGTTCTCGTCGTCGGAGAAGATGAACTGAGAGCCGGGTCGGCCAAGCTGAAAAACATGGAGACGGGCACCGAAACGTCGATAGCATTGAGCGACCTTCAGAGCGCGCTGAAGCAATAGATGGCTCGCAGAAAGCGTCACGACCCCGAGTACGTCCTTCGCGTTTTTCATCATTACGATGAACGAATGCGGCAGACAAGCGTCGCCTTCGTACTTGAGACGACGAAGGATTTCACAAATTTCAACTACCAGATCCTGCTGGATGCATCTCTTGACTCGAACATCATCCAGCTGAGGATCCTCGGACTGCAAACGACGGCGCTGACGATGCCGGGCGTGGGAGCCGCGCGTGGGTGGGCGGACTTCGCCGATCTCCGCGGCTCGTACATGGTCAACGTGGTAAAGCTTGATGGCGAAACCAACCAGTTTCGGCTGCACTTCACCCCGACCAAGATTTCGGTCGAAGAGGCTCCTCTGCGCCCCTTTGTCCTCGTCTCACACGAACCGGTGGAACTCCAGGAAACCTGAAGCGCTGACAGTATGCCCATAAAATTGCCGTAATCCAGACCTTTTTCTCCTATGTGCCCACGACTCTTCCAGATCGGACCTTTCACTATCTACGGCTACGGATTGATGCTCGCGCTCGCGTTCATCATCGCCAGTTACGTGATTGCGCGCGAGCTGAAGAGAAGAGGGATGGATCCGAACATCGGCAGCACCATTACGCTCATCGCTCTCGTCGCTGGGGTCGTCGGCTCAAAGATCCTTTATCTGATAGAGGATTGGAGCCAGTTTCTCGCCGACCCGATCGGCACGGCACTTTCTCCCGGCGGCCTTACGTTCTATGGGGGTTTCCTGCTGGCAACGTACTCCATCTATGTCTACTTGAAGAAGAAAAAGATCCGGTTCCTCACGATGGCGGACATCATCGCTCCGGCCCTCATGCTCGCCTATGGAATCGGCCGGCTCGGGTGTCAGCTTGCCGGGGATGGTGACTACGGTTTTCCGACAACCCTCCCGTGGGGAACCGACTACTCAAAAGGCACCTATCCTCCCTCGCTGGCTTTTCGAAACTTTCCGGAGATCACGAGCAAATATCCCGGCGGCGTCGTGCCGGACAACACGCTCTGTCAACCAACGCCGGTGTACGAGTTCATCCTGTGTGCTATCCTGTTCGTGATTCTTTGGCGCGCTCAAAGACATCTCCGCCCGGAAGGCAAAGTGTTCATGCTCTATCTCATCACTGCGGGTCTCGAGCGATTCTCGATCGAGTTCATGAGGTTGAACCCTCGCATACTCTTCGGCTTGACTGAAGCACAGCTCATCTCTAGTCTCCTCATTCTGGTCGGCCTCGCCGGTTGGGTTTACCTCTCACGGCTTGGGGACAAGAAAACCCCATGATGCATCTCGTTGAGCTCTATTCGACGGAGAATTGCGGTCTCTGTGAGGAAGCAAGCAAGATTCTGAAGGCGCTGCAGGAGACGATACCGTTCGAACTCCGTGAAGTCAAATTGACCCCCGAAGATCCACGCTACGCGAAGTACTTCCTTTCGACGCCTGTCGTCCGCATCGATGGCACAGTCGAGCTCCCTGCCCCGCTCGACGTCCATCGAGTCGCCGATTTGTTGAAGAGCGATCAACGGCCCGGCGCACCTTTCTACATAGGCAAAGGCCTGGAAGCCCTCGGCCTCATATCCGTCGCGTGCGGGCTCACGATGGGTCTCATCGGAGATCTCAGAACAGAAGGATACCTCTTCGTCGGAGGGGTCGTTTTCTTTTTCGTGGGCTGGCTCATCGAGCGCAGACATCGGAGGGAGTTCCCATCAACCGCAGCAACGAGCTCAAAACCGGTGGCGCCGACCCATGAGTGAGCTCATCCTCGGGAGACAACCGGTCATTGAGGCTCTCCGTTCCGGCAGGTCACTGGAGAAAGTCGTGCTGCTTTTCGGGGTGAGGGGAAACCCCATCCAGCGGATTCGCCATCTCTGCAAGCAGCGGGGTGTGCCTCTGATCGAGGCCGGCAAGGACCGTTTTCACGGACTGTGCCCGGACCCGAACGCGCAAGGGGTTCTGGCCGTCGTCGCGGCGAAAGAGTATGTCGGGGTGGACGAGATCCTGCAAACCGCGAAGAATAAAGGAGAAGCCCCCTTTCTCCTCGTCCTCGATGAAATTGAGGATCCGCATAACTTGGGCGCGCTCATCCGAACGGCAGAATGCGCCGGTGTGCACGGCGGCGTCATCCCCAAGCATCATGCCGCTGGGATCAGCGAGACCGTCGCGAAGACATCGGCGGGCGCCTCCCTCCACCTCCCCCTCGCGAAGGTGACCAACATTGCGCAGACGCTCGATGAGCTCAAGTCTGCGGGGGTATGGATCGTCGGCGCGGACATGCACGGGGACCGACTGTTCTCGGAAGTCGATTACGGAGGACCGCTGGCAGTCGTCGTCGGAAGCGAGGGAAAAGGGATGAGGCGGTTGGTGAAAGAGAAGTGCGATTTTCTTGTGAGAATCCCCTTGTACGGAAGGATCGAGTCGCTGAACGCGTCCGTGGCCGGAGCATTGATCCTGTACGAAGTAGCGAGAGCAAGGCACAAGGGGTAGAACAGAGGAAGCGCCTGGGCTCTGTCGGGCCTGTCGCGGCCTACGATCTCCATCAGCGCTTTCGTTTGATTCCACCCCTCTGGCGCAAGGACTGCTCTTTCCGGGTGGTCACTCCCCTCCGGAGCTTGCCCGTCAGCATCACGTACTTCTGAACATTCTCCCGAGGCCGGACGATCGTTTTCTGACGGTTGTTAATTCCCTTCATTCCCATTCCCTTCTTTCATCAGC
>Ga0315554_1001006_pt1 | contig 16824 bp, 15 predicted proteins | sample SalMarSW160370MG_FD_202114 | JGI IMG/M metagenome (GOLD analysis project Ga0315554, IMG submission 202114) | Salt marsh sediment microbial communities from the Plum Island Ecosystem LTER, Massachusetts, United States - Salt Marsh Sediment SW1603-70 ... | reverse complement strand
CCGGGACTGCCGTACGGAATACACCTGACAGCGCTCGCCGTTTCGCCGCAATATGCGACAGACCACACCTACTTTGTAAGCGCCAACGGCGGGGGACTCTTCAAATGCACCGGAAGCGATTGGGTTGTATGGGACGCGGGTCTGAGTTCCAGCGTCGAGGCAGACCTGGAAATCTCCCCATGCTACTCCACAGACAAGACCATGTTTGCCATGGGAGTGTGGAGTGCGGTTCAGAGGCGTGTGTATCGGCTTGATGTGAGCGGAACCCTTTGGACTCCCATCACGGAACGCAGCGTATCAGGACGTATAATCAAAGTCTCCCCCGACTTCTGCAGCGACCAGACGGTCTTCGCCGAACTGGAAGGCCGCCTCCACAAGTCCACCAACAGAGGCACCGATTGGACCGACATTCACGGCTCCATGCAGACCCCTGTCAAGGCCATCGGCATCTCGCCCGAATTCGGCACAGACCAGACCCTGTTCGTGGAATTTGGAGATGGGCTCTACAAGAGCACGGACGGCGGAGACACCTGGGAGTACGCGTTCTCGTCCGTTGACCCGACACCAACGCCCACGGCAACGAACACCTACACGCCAAGCCCGACGCCGACGGCGACACGCACACCCACGCCCTCGCGCACGCCGACGGCAACTCGCACGTCCACGCCTACACGCACATCCACACCTACACGCACATCCACGCCAACCTCGACGGCCACGGCCACGCCAACGGCGACGCCCTGCGCAGATGCCTACGAGCCCGACAACGCCTGGACCATGGCAAAACTCATCGCTACCGATGGCCAGGTGCAGCACCGAGACTTCCACATCGCAGGAGACGTGGACTATGTGAAGTTTGCCGGAATCCGGGGTTATCGCTACGGCATCTGGACGGAGAACCTAGGGGGAGGGCTGCTGAACGACACAGTGCTCACCCTGTACGACACGGACGGCACGACGCAGATTGGGTACAACGACGACAATCCCCTCGACCCTCCGGCCTCACGTCTGGAGTGGCCGTGTCCTCAGACCGGCACATACTTCTTCAGGGTGTCGCAACTGAGTCCCAGCGTCGGCGGGTGTGAGTTCACCTACGATGTCGGCGTAGAGATCCTGAGCCAGGTCATCCCTCGGGTCTACCTGCCGATAGTATTCAGATAGCGCGTCCTTGCTGCCCAGGCGGGGGCTTCCACTCCCGGAAGTCCCCGCCCGCCCGTTTGACACTTCTCCATAAACCCGCGTACACTGGAGACGATTCCTTTGGGAGGACAGTCGCTTGCCAGGTCGTCTCCGCATCCGCTGTGTGTCGCTTCTGGCGCTGGGGCTTGCGCTCTTGAGCGCTGCAGTGGTGGGCACAGCAGCGGGCACCGCACTCTCGCCGGGAGCGTCACCGGCATCTACGCCCGTACCCTACTCCGGCGCCATCGCGGAAATTGCCCTGTCGCCCAACTTCTCCGCCGACTCCACGCTGTTCGCGGGGACCACCGACGGCGTGCTCAAGTCCACGGACGGCGGCGCGACCTGGTACTCCACAGACCTGTGGATTCACATCCGCAGTCTCGCCGTTTCCCCGAACTACGGCTCGGACAGAACGGTCATGGCCGGCCTGTACAGCATTCTGGGCGGGCTGTACCGTTCCACGGATGGAGGCGCGCATTGGGAGCGCATGTCGCAGGGCCTCACCGATCCCCACGCGGTGAGCATTGTCTTTGCGCCTGACTTTGCCCAGAGCCGCGAGGCATTCGTCGCCACGCTGGAATCAGGCTTTTTCAGAACGGAGAACGGTGGAGATTCTTGGGTGAAGGAGAACACAGGGATGCCTTACGGAGCCAAAGTGACATCCCTGGCCGTGTCGCCTGAGTACGCCTGGGACGATACCCTGTTCGAAGGCACCGCAATGCACGGCATACTCAAACGGACAGGGGAAGGATGGTTCCAGGCCAGCGCCGGCCTCCCCGTGCTTGAGACTCCCGCCGTCCGAAGTCTGGCGATTTCGCCCTGCTACGCCACAGATAGAACGCTCTTCGCCGCGCTGGACAACCGCCTGTACAAGAGCACGGATGGCGGAGGCTGGTGGAACGCCATCACGGATGAAGGCGTCTCCAGCAGTCTGGTTCGCGTGTCGCCGGGCTTCTGCGCCGACCGCGTCGTCTTCGCCGTGCTGGGCGGCGGACGGCTGCACAAGTCGGCGGACGGCGGCGACTCCTGGGTGGATGTCCACGGTTCCTTGCCCGGCGCGGTGACCGCCGTCGCGCTGTCCCCCGACTTCGGCCACGATCAGACCCTTTTCGCGGCCTCCGGCGACGGACTGTACAAAAGTACCGATGGAGGGAGTACCTGGTTCTACGCTTTCTGGCCGCGAGACCCCACGCCAACCCCCTCGGCCACCCGCACGCCCTGGCCCACCTACACCCCGACCGCGACGCCGAGTCCGACCGCAACCACAACTCCCACGGCCTCGCCCACGCCAAGCCCGAGGCCGACGTTCACGGCCACGAGCACGGCCACCGCAACGGCAACTGCCACACCAACAGCATCGCGCACCGCGCCGACGGCGTCGCCCACCGCGCAGGTTGATTCTCACGTATATTTGCCCGTCGTGTTTCGATAGCGGCGTTTGACACCGCACCCATCCTGTGCTATCCTATCCTGACATCTCGATACCCAACGGCGATGAACGGGAACAGTAGGCGGCACGCGAGGGCAGCAGCGAGCCGGGACGGTGAAAGCCGGCGCACGGAGCACCGCCGAACCCACCCGGGAGCCAGCGGCGAAAAGGGCAACCGCTAAGCCGTTTCGGGGTCCGCCCGTTACAGCGGGACGGTCAAGCCCGCACCATCCTCGTTCTGAGGAGCGCAGCGACGGAGATTCTTCGCTGCTCCTTCGCTCCGCTCAGGACAAGTCTCAGAATGACAGGGGGAGACCGACCGAGCGGCCTGCACATCGCGGGCAAGCAAGGTGGTACCACGGGGTTTCACGCCTCGTCCTTGTGGGACGGGGCGTTTTTGCTGGAAACAAGCAGCCAGCCGCCGGGCTATGGTTTGCTGACCGCCGTCTTTCAGGAGGAGAAGCATGGCACAGAAAGTCACACCGCAAAGCGAAGACTACTCTCGCTGGTACACCGACGTGGTTCAGATGGCCGAACTGGCCGACTACTCGCCGGTCAAGGGGTGCATGGTCATCCGCCCCTATGGCTACGCCCTGTGGGAGAACATCCAGGCGGGGCTGGACAGGCGCTTCAAGGAGACCGGCCACCAGAATGCCTACTTCCCTCTGTTCATCCCCCAGAGTTTCATCCAGAAGGAAGCAGAGCACGTGGAAGGCTTCGCGCCCGAACTGGCCGTGGTGACCCACGGCGGCGGCCAGGAACTGGAGGAGCCTCTCATCGTGCGCCCCACGTCGGAGACCATCATCAACACCATGATGGCCAAGTGGATCCGTTCCTACCGCGACCTGCCCATGCTCCTCAATCAGTGGTGCAACGTGGTTCGGTGGGAGATGCGCACGCGGCTGTTCCTCCGCACCACCGAGTTCCTGTGGCAGGAGGGCCACACCGCCCACGCGACGGCGGAAGAGGCCGAGGAGGAGGCCCGCCGCATGTTGGACGTCTACACCGACTTCGCCGTCAACGACGCGGCCATCCCGGTCATTCCCGGACGCAAGAGCGACTCCGAACGGTTCGCCGGTGCGGTGCGGAGTTACACCATCGAGGCGATGATGGGCGACCGCCGCGCGCTCCAGGCAGGCACGTCCCACTTTCTCGGTCAGAATTTCGCCCGTGCCTTCGGAACCCAATACCTGGACCAGAACAACACGCTCCAGTACGTCTGGCAGACGTCGTGGGGAGTCAGCACGCGGATGGTGGGCGCGGTCATTATGGTGCACGGCGACGACCATGGGCTGATTCTGCCCCCGCTCCTTGCGCCCATCCAGGTCATCGTCGTGCCCATCTGGCGGAACGATGCCCAGAAGGAAGCGATGCTGAACGCCATCGCGGCATTCGTGCCTGCCCTAGACGAGGTGCGGCTCCAGGTGGACGACCGCGATGACGTCTCGCCGGGGTTCAAGTTCAACGACGGGGAGATGCGCGGCGTGCCGCTGCGGGTCGAAATCGGGCCTCGCGACCTGGCCGCGAACCAGGTGACGCTCGCCCGACGGGACACAGGCCAGAAGACGCCCGTGCCCATCGCCGACCTGGCAGAGCGCGTGCCCGAAGTGCTGAGGGAAATCCAGTCGTCCATGCTTCGCCGCGCCACCGAGTTCCGCGATGCCCACACGTACATCGTGAAAGATTGGGGCGAACTGGAAGAAGCAGTGGCCCAGGGGTTTGCCCGTGCCTGGTGGTGCGGTTCAGAGGAGTGCGAAGCGAGAATCAAGGAGGACACCAAGGCGACCACGCGGTGCATCCCCTTCGACCAGGCGGGCACAGGCAAGTGCGTGGTGTGCGGCGCGCAGGCCGAAGAGCAGGCCATCTTCGCGCGGGCATACTGAGCCCAGCGCCGAGAGGAATAGGGGCAAACGCGGCACGGCGGCTTGCGCGCGCTGTCGTCACAGGACACCCAAAAGGAGCGATGCTGCGCACGTTGCCTGGAACTCCACGTTCTTCGCCCTGACGACCGCCAGGCGCATTGCTCGAATGACCCTGACATCACTCCGTTTTTCGCCAGCGCAAGTTGACTTTTTTAGTAAGTTATGCTAATATATCGGTGAGGGAAACGATTGGAGATGGGCGTGCAAACAGGAGTACATCTCCGCTTGTTTCGAGGGCTGGAGGGCGTGAGGGTTTATCCTTACGCCTTTTTGTGCGTGAAAGAAGCATACAAACTCCACGGAAGGAGTACAGACATATGGACAGAATGACAGAGTTGTTCTTTCCCCACGGGCTCATAAACCAACTGAGCGACCTTGGGGGACCACAGTGGCGAGACCTTGTGGACAGGGTTTCCCGGCTGCCGGACACCCATGAAGACAGCCTGGCCATGCGGCTGCTGGTGATACGGACCAGCGGATGTGTGAAGTGCCACGTGGGGAGTTACAAGGCAGGCCTGGGCTGCATTGTCTGCACGCAGAGAGCCGTGCGCGGGCTGAACGCAACCGATGCCTCATTGATACGCCGCTTCAACCGCGCGCAGGAGGAAGTGCGTAGATTTCTGAAACAGCACGCCGAGCAGGCAGACAAGGCAGCGTAGGCGCAGAACTGCAAAGAAAAGGCGGGGGCATTCCCCGCCTTTTTTCTTTGGCTCATTCCTGAGGCGCAGGCAGGGTGATTTCCAGTTCCTCCAATCGCAGCCCCGTCCTCCGGACAACGCGGATTTCGATTCCCTTGTGCTTCATGACCTCCCCTTCTTCGGGGATTCTCTGCATCAGTGTGAGCAGCATGCCAGCAACAGTCTCGTAGAGATTGCTCGTCGGCAAGCGGATTCGCAGCGCCTGGTTGACCTCCTCCACCCGCAACTGGGCGTCTATCCGGTACGTCCGTGCATCCACGCGCCGAATCAACGGTTGTGCAGCCACCAGTTCATCGTGCACCCGCCCCACAATCTCTTCCACCAGTTCTTCCAGGGTGACCAGCCCGGCGGTGCCACCGTACTCATCGATGACGATGGCCAGTTGCACCTGGCTTGACCGCATCTCTGTGAACAGTTCGCTGATGCGCTTGCTCTCTGGCACGAACAAGGGCGGCCTGCGCATGACGCTCCGAATCGGCATCGAAGCAACGCTGGATGATTCCGCAAACTTCAGCAGAACATCTTTGATGGCGATGAAGCCGACGATGTTGTCCAGGTTGTCTTTGTAGACGGGGAATCGTGCGTGTTTGGACTGCGCGAACTGCTGAAGGAATCCACTCAGGGTTTGGTTCTGGTCCACAGCCACAATCTGAGTCCGAGGAATCATGACCTCGTTGACCCTTCTATCGCGCAGTTCGAAAACCTTGTGGAGCATCTCTCGCTCAGACTCATGCACCACGCCTTCCTCACCGCCGATGTCTATGAGCATCTGCAGTTCATCCGTGGTCACCAGGGGAGGCCTCGTCTTCTGCCCCCGGTTCAACAGGCCAACGAAGAAGTTGGTCACGCGGGTGAGCAGCCACACGGGCGCTGTCATGATCTTTATCACCGTCTCAATCATGGGGCCCTCAATGAGGGCCATCCGTTCGGCATTGGAGGCCGCAAAGGTTTTCGGCGTGATCTCGCCGAAGGCCACCAGGACAATGGTCAGCACCACAGTCGCGATGTACTCGCCGCCGTGTCCTAGAACCTTCAAGGCCAGAGCCGTGCCGATAGACGATGCCAGGATGATGAAGGCGTTCTCCGTCAGCAGAATGGTTGCGAAGAGTTTGTCGTGATTGCCCACCACGCGCAAAGCCGCCTGGGCACCGCGATGGCCTTTCTCGGCCAGGCTCCGCAGGCGAATCTTGCTCACAGAGATGAGAGCCGCCTCGGAACTGGAGAAGAACCCGACAAACACGACGCACAACACCAGAACCGCGATTTGCAGTCCGACGTTGCCCGCACCTACAGGTACAGAAGCTTCCATTGTCTCACTCCGTTCAGTCTTTTGTCCCCTTCATTATAGCATAGCCTGCCGGGTTATGCAGATGGGGTACTTGTCGGGTCAAATGCGCACGACTTTGCTCGTGCAAATTGGCTGTGCTATACTGGCATCCGCAATCGAGCGGAGTGCCGTATGAGCGAGAAGAAACAGAAGGCTGTGGGAACAGCCCCCGGCAAAGCGATTCTCTTTGGCGAGCACGCGGTCGTCTACGGACGCCCCGCCATCGCCGTGCCCGTCTTCGAGGTGCAGGCGCGAGCCGAAGTGGAACTCGGCGAGTTGGGCCAGGGAACAGTTGTGCACGCGAAAGACCTGGGCTTGCGCCTCATCCTGACCGATGGCCCTTCCGATAACCCTCTGTGCGCTATCGTGTGGAAAACCCTCGCCCACCTCGAGATTCCGCCTCAGCCCGACATTGTCGTCTCGGTGGAATCCACCGTACCCATCGCCAGGGGCCTTGGCAGCGGCGCTGCGGTTTCCACAGCCATTGTACGGGCGCTGGCAAGTTACTTCGGGAAACGTCTGACCGACAGGGTCATTTCTGACCTGGTCTACGAAGCGGAGCAACTGTATCACGGAACTCCCAGCGGAATCGATAACACGGTCGTTGCCTTCGGAAAGCCGGTCTATTTCGTCCGAGGGCGAACGCTGGAGATTTTCGGGGCAAAAGCGCCCTTCACGCTGACCATCGCCGACACGGGAATCCTCAGCGCGACCAAGGACGTGGTTTCCGACGTTCGCCGCGCCTACGAGAACAGCCGGAGCCAATACGAGCGCCTGTTCGACGAGATAGGGCAAATCGCCCAAGAGGGCCGCGCAGCCATGGAATCGGGCGACATCCAGGAGATAGGCCATCTGATGAATCGCAACCACGCCCTGCTGAAGGAAATCGATGTGTCCTGTCCCGAACTGGACCGTCTGGCCCAGGCAGCGCTGGCGGCGGGAGCCTTGGGGGCCAAACTCTCCGGTGCGGGGCGCGGGGGCAATCTCCTCGCCTTGACCACACCTGAAACGCGGGAGCAGGTCGAGGCGTCACTGCGGGCGGCAGGGGCCAAACGCATCATCGTCACCGAGGTGTCCTCATCATGCGACTGATTGTGGCTGTGACAGGCGCATCGGGCGCTGTCCTGGCGGCCAAACTCCTGGAGAATCTGGCCGACCACGAGGTGCACGTTCTGGTGTCCGACGCCGCCCACCGGGTCATGCTCCACGAACTGGGGACGACGGACCTGCCCGCCTCGCACCGCTACGGAGAGAACGACTGGGATTCCCCGTTGGCTTCCTCCTCCTTCGTCACCGATGGCATGGTCATCATCCCCTGCTCCATGAAGACCCTGGCGATGGTGGCCCACGGATGGAGCGCGAATCTCATCGGGCGGGCAGCAGAGAACACCCTCCGCACAGGGCGCACATTGATTGTGGTGCCGCGGGAGACGCCCTTGTCCCTGGCAGCCATAGAGAATATGCGCCTGGCCAAACTGGCGGGCGCTGTCCTTCTGCCGCCCAACATGGCCTACTATTTCCACCCCAAGACCCTGGACGACATGAACGCCTTCATCGTCGGAAAAGTGCTGGATATGCTGAACGTTCCGCACACGCTGTACCAACGCTGGGGCGGCCGTGTTCCGGGCGAAGAGGAGGCTGGATGAGTCTGCGGGATTTCCTTCAGTTGGCGAAAGCCTCCGAGAAACTTGTCACCGTGGAAGAGGAAGCAGACCGCCACCTCGAAATCGCGGCTATGGCGGCTCGCCTGGACGGGCGGCCCCTGCTCTTCAAGAACGTGCATGGGTATGACATTCCGGTGGTCATCGGTGTCTGCGGAGACCGCGAACTGATGGCAAGGAGCCTGGGCGTGGAACGCGTCGCGCTCCTGAGCACTCTGACACGGGCCCTGGAGCACCCCGAACCCCCTCCGCTTGTGACGGACGCGCCGTGCCAGCAGGTCGTGGAACGCGATGTGGACTTGAACCGCATCCCCATTCTGACACATCTTCCGGGCGACGGCGGGCCGTATGTGACGTCCGGCGTGGCCATCGTGAAGGACCGCGATTTTGGCAGGAATATGTCCTTCCACCGACTGATGCAGATTGGCCCCAACCGCTTCGCCGCGCGCATCGTGGAGGGGCGCGGAACGGCAACCGCCCTGAGCAAGACATCGGGAAGCCTGGAAATCGCGATTTGCATCGGCGTGTCTCCGGCGGTGCTGCTGGCCGCGGCCATGTCGCCGCCCCAGGGAGTGGATGAACTCTCCATTGCCAATGCCCTCAGGCCCACTCCGTTGGTCAGGTGCAAAACCGTGAATCTCGAAGTGCCTGCCGATGCCGAGTTCGTGCTGGAAGGCCGTATCACCCGCGAGATGGCCGCCGAAGGCCCTTTTCCGGACTTGACCGAGACGTGGGATATTGTGCGCCAGCAGCCCGTGATAGAGATTCAGTGCGTCACCCACCGCGCCGACCCCATCTACCACGCCCTCCTTCCCGGCAAGAGCGAGCACAAACTGCTCATGGGCATGCCCCGCGAGCCCTCGATTTTCGCTGAGGTGAACAAAGTTGCAGACTGCCGGAACGTGCTTGTCACGCCGGGGGGCACGTCTTGGCTGCACGCCGTCGTGCAGATTCACAAGGAGGGGGAAGAGGATGGCAAGAAGGCCATCGCAGCCGCCTTTCGCGGGCACGGCTCGCTGAAACACGTGGTCGTCGTGGATGAGGACATAGACATCCACAATCCCGCAGACGTGGAGTGGGCCATCGCCACCCGCTTTCAGGCAGCCGCAGACCTGGTGGTACTGCAAGGTGAGCCCGGCAGTTCGCTGGACCCATCGGCTCTCCACGTGCCAGGCCAGAAGAGCCGCACGGGCAAGATGGGGCTGGATGCTACCATTCCCTGGCGAACGCCGGACGGTCGCCTGCGAACTTCAGCAGAGCGCGCCGACTTCCAGCGCGTGGCTTACTCAGACACAGAATTGCCAGATGCGCTGCAACCAAACGCGTAGCGGCCGAAAAGGAGACCCAGCCGTGTCGGCATCCGTCGCCGCTTTCCGCCGCAGCAGAATACTTCGCGCAGCCGTCTGGCTGCTGGCCCTGCTGGCCCTGCTCATCCTGTCGCCAGCCGAACAGACGTTGGGGCAGATTGTGAAACTGGTGTACTTGCACGGGGCGCTGGTTCGCACGGGAATGCTGGCCTTCACTGTGGCAGGCGTCCTCGGAGTCTTTGCGCTGCTCACGAGGCGCTCGTGGGCTGTTGAATGGACGCGCGCAGTGGGCGACAGCGCCCTGGTCATCTGGACAACCTACGTGCTGTCCAGCATGCTCGTGACCTATCTCGCGTGGGGCGTTGCGATAGCCTGGAGCGAACCCAGAGTGCGGGCAAGCGGGCATATCCTGCTCGCCGCCGTGGCGTTCTGGGGCGTCTCCCTGTTCTTGCGGGACTGGAGGGTCAGGGCCGTTCTTAGTGCCCTTTTGGGGGTCCTCGTGTGGGTCTTGATCACCAGCGCAGGAGTGGTCATCCATCCCGTGGACCCCATCGGCGGGTCGGCCTCCATCGCGATAAAGGTCTTCTACGGAGGCATCGTGGCCTGCGTGGTCTTGCTCGCCGCCGAACTGGCCCTGTGGATGAAGGAACGTTGCAGTGAGGTGTGAACCATGAAAGTCTTGACGGCTGAGGAGATGCGCGCCCTCGAGAAGCGGGCGGACGCATCAGACATTTCGTATCACCAGATGATGGAAAGCGCGGGTCTCGCGGTCGCCGAGGCCATCCGCGACCAGCGCGACCCCAAGAAGTTTCCCCGCGTGGCTGTGCTCGTGGGGCCGGGCAACAACGGCGGCGATGGGCTGGTGGCCGCCCGCCATCTGGCCCACTGGGGCTATCAGGTCGCGGTCTACCTGGCAAAGGCCCGCCCCTCCGATGACGACAACCTGAAACTAGCAGTGGAGGCCGGCGCCCACGTGGTCACTGCCGAAAAGGACTCTGCCCTGAACGTGTTCCGCAGGATTGTGGCGGAGTGCGACGTGTTCGTGGACGCGCTGCTGGGAACGGGCGTGTCGCGCCCCATCGAGGGAAGATTCCGTGACATCCTTCTCCTGGCCAGAGAGCAGATGGCCAGCAGGCGAGCGGCCGCAGAGAACCTGTCCGACGCTTCCACGGGAAAGGTCTGGATAAAGGAGCCTCCTCCCAAGCCTGAAGCGGCCCCCATCCTCTGGGTTGTGGCCGTCGACCTTCCGAGCGGGTTGAACGCCGACACCGGCGCTCTCGACGGGGCGGCTCTCCCTGCCGACCTCACGGTCACCATTGCTTTCCCGAAGCGCGGTCACTTTCTCTTTCCGGGCGCAGGGGCTGTGGGGCGGCTTCTCGTCGCGGACATCGGCATTCCGCACGAGTGGGCTGAGGCAAGCCTCATCTCGATCATGACGCCTCGGCAAGTTGGGGTGACGCTGCCTGCTCGGCCTCTCGACGCCCACAAGGGGACGTTTGGGCGTGCATTCATCGTCGCAGGGTCGGTGAACTACACAGGCGCAGCGGGCCTTGCCGCCGCAGCCGCCGTGAGAGCGGGAGCCGGGCTGGTGACGCTGTGCGTGGGCGCGTCGGTGCGCGCCGCCGTGGCGAGCCAGTTGCCTGAGACGACCTACCTCATGCTGCCGGAGGAGTTGGGGGTGCTGCGGGAAGAAGGCGCGCGCCTCGTTCTCGACGCGCTGCCGGAGGGGCAGGCGCTTCTCCTGGGGCCTGGTCTAGGCCAGGAGCAGACGACGCGCCGCCTCGTTTGGGCACTGCTGGGACTGGAGGCCGATCGGCGGCGACAGCACATCGGCTTCATCGCTCCCGACGCCGAAGAAAAGCGCCCTGTTGAACCTCGCCCGGTCGTGGTGGATGCCGATGGGCTGAACGCGCTTGCTGCCCTTGATGACTGGCGCGCCGAGATGCCCACCGCGTGCATTCTGACGCCGCATCCGGGCGAAATGGCAAGACTGCTGAAATGCACCACCGGAGAGGTCCAGAGTTCGCGCATCGAGACAGCCCTGCACGCCGCCAGCGCATGGAGGCAGATTGTCGTGCTCAAGGGGGCGCACACCATCGTCGCGTCTCCTGAGGGGCGGGCAACCATCTGCCCGTTCGCGAACCCGGCCCTGGCCACTGCCGGAACCGGCGACGTCCTTTCGGGCATCCTGGTGGGGCTGCTGGCCCAGGGGATGTCCGCCTACGATGCTGCCGTGGCAGGCGTGTACGTCCACGCCCTTGCCGGAGAAATGGCCTCACAAAGAACGGGGCCTTCGGGGCTGGCTGCCAGCGACCTGTTGGCGTGGATTCCGGTCGTCATGGCCCGCCTGCGAGGCGAGAAGCCGCTCAGGGGAAAAGAGTCAAGAGGGGATTGAGTCGCACCCAGTCCCCTCGGTCGTGCTGTGAGAGCCGTGCTAGGCCTCGGCTTCGGGCTTGGCCGCTTTCTTCGGCTTTGGCGCCAGTCGCTTGCCCTTCTCGACCACTTCCTGTACCTTGGCTTTCTGTTCGGTGAGAATGATGCGGCCCTGCTCCTGCGCTTCCTGTGCCTTCTTGGCAGCCTCTTCGGCGAGTCGCTCGGCCTGCTTGCGAGTCTCCAGGGCCAACTCCTCGGCTCTGCTTCGGAGGTCCAGCCCTGTCTCACGGATTCGAGTCCGCGTCTCCTCTCCTGACTGAGGGGCCAGCAAGATTGCAGCCGCTGCGCCAACAACGGCTCCAATGATGAACCCTGCCAGGAAATCACCTGCTCCATCTGATGCCATCACAATCCCTCCTTCTCTCTACTCGCGAACGTCTTCTTGCACTGTGGGGGCGGGGTTCGGCTTGCGCCTCCACCGGGCAAGCGCTTTCAGCGCTTGCTGTGCGCCCGACAGAGTGCTGGTTACAGAAATGACCGGATTCACAACCTTGTCACTGATGAACTTTGTAGTGCCTCGCATCGTGCTTGCGGTGTCGTTGGCCGAATCCAGAAGCGGTCTGATTTCTTCCTTCAGAAGGCGAATCAGGCTCTGGATCTGAATCACCAGAAACACGAGAGCGATTCCGATAAGAATCGACTCAACCGCAAGGACGATAATGGCCACATCGCGCACGTCAGACATGGTTCCTCCTCACCTCTCTCGCCACAAATGGATTATATCACAATTTCAGCCAGTTTGCAAGGAACATCGCCGCCAAGGCCACTGCGCTTCCCTCCAGCACGTGCACGTCGCCAATCATGGCGAAACTGGTGCCTATCCACTGGGCAGCCGCCTGACCAAGCAAGAAGCCCAGCAGTGCCACGGGCCAGTACAGCAGAAGTTCTCTTGCCCGCACCCCCCGCCAAAGATGGAACAGTGCGGCCAGGGTTGTGGCGAGCACTACCGACAGCACGGTTGATGGCGCGGTGAGAAATCCCATGCTCCCTCCTACTCTTCGATGACGCCCCCGCCGAGAACGCTTTCCCCTCCGTAGAAAACCACTCCCTGCCCCGGAGTGATGTCGCGCTGGGGGGCGTCAAACTCGACCCAAGCACATTCCCCCTCGACTCGTTCGATGGTGGCGGCTGCTTCCTTCGCACGATAGCGAATCTTCGCTGCCACCCGTGCGGGCAGCGAGGGGGGCTTGCCCGCAACGAACCGCACCTGCGACGCCACCAGCCCGGTTTTTCCCAGTTCGCGGGCCGGGCCGACCACCAGTACGTTCTCCTCCGGACGGATTTCCAGCACGTACAGCGGCTCGGTGTGAGCAATGCCAAGTCCTTCCCTCTGCCCAATGGTGTAGAACGGAAGCCCCTTGTGGGTTCCGAGCCTGCGTCCAGAAGAGTCACGGATGGGGCCTGGCGCGATTCTGTCACCAGCGCAGTCCGTCAGGAACCGATGGTAGTCGTTGTCCCAGATGAAGCAGATTTCCTGGCTTTCGGGCCGCGCTGCCGCCGCAAGCCCGCGCTCTCTCGCCATCCTGCGCACTTCACCTTTGGTCAATTCACCCAGAGGGAAGAGGACGTGCGCCAGTTGCTCCTGTCCAAGCATGTACAGCATGTAGGATTGATCCTTGCCGCTGTCCCTGCCGCGCAACAGCGAATAGGTTCCATCTTCGCCCCTGCGGACGCGAGCATAGTGGCCGGTACACAGAAAGTCCGCCCCTTGGCCCAGCGCATAGTCCAGAAGCATGCCGAACTTCATGTCTCGATTGCAGTCGAGGCAGGGGTTTGGCGTCCGCCCGGCCAGGTATTCCGCAATGAAAGGTTCCACAACGGCTTGCCGGAATGCCTCCTCCACATCCACTGTGTAGAAGGGCATGTCGTATCGGGCGCACACCTGGCGAGCAGCGGCCTCCGAGGCCGGGGAGCAGCACTTGTTCGCGGCACGCACGCCCGCGCCGCCTGGCTCCGCCCAGAAGCGGGCCATGACGCCTGCCACATCGTACCCTTGTTCCGCCAGCAGAGCCGCTGCGGTGGAACTGTCCACGCCGCCGCTCATGGCGGCCACCACCCGCACCCGGCCTCTCTCCGCAGGCCAGAGGATGCAGGGTTCCGCGGGCACGCCACCAGGCCATCGGTCGCCGGTCTTCCTTGCAGGACTGGACTCTTCGGCGCTCATCGCTTCCCGCCTATCGGAATCCGAATATCTTCTTGCCGGCCCAGATGGCACGCAGGTTGCCGTCGTAGGCCAGCGAAATCTCCGTGTGGGCCGCGAACCCACAGTGCTGGCAGTTGATGGGGGCGCGGTTTCGGAGATAGCACCCGTGAGTGATGGTCCCATCCGGCTCCGTCGAACTGATGAGCCACGGGTGGCACGTCCAGGTGTTGCGCTTCAGTGCCTTCAGGGCCGGATAGGAGTCCAGAATCGGATAGCCTTCCTTCTTCAGGGCAATCAAGCGCTCCAGCACTTCCTCGCGACCCTCCGGGGGAATCAGCAGGTCTTCCGTGCCCTTGTAGGGATAGTAGAACTGGATGGTCACGCCCTTCACCAAATCGGCGAGGAAGCGCACCAGTTCCGGTATCTCCTGCCAGTTGCGGGCGTGGATGGTGATGTTGGCGAGAATCTTTGGGTGGGTGGACGCGCGGATGTGCTCGATGGCCCTATCGAAACTGTTGGCGCGCAGGGCATTGTGGTTTTCCCGCAAGCCGTCCAGACTGACCCAGACGATGTCTGCGTCGGTCTCGATGGGCAGCGTGCCATTGGTCACCACGCCCACCGAGAAGAATCGCCTCTTGGCCTCCTGCACAATGGCCTCCAGGCGGCGTTCGCCGTCGCGCCACAGAAAAGGCTCGCCTCCCTCCAAAATCATCAGGCGCACGCCGTCCTCGCGGAGTCTGTCCATGACCTCGACAGCCCTTTCGAACGGGATGTCGGGACGGGGATATCTCCAGAAGGGGCATCCGAGGCAGTTCAGATTGCAGCGGTAGGTCAGTTTGAAGCCGTTGAGCAGGGGGCGCTTGGGGCCGCCCAAGCGCGCGCCCGCCAGGTGCGCGAAAAAGGCCGCATACTGAGTGCCAGCCATCGGCCCCCTCACACCAGGTCGGCCAAGGTCATGCCTTGGAGGGTTTGCGTAACCAGATTGTACACCCGTTCCCAGACAGTTCTGGTGGCACACTGCTCCATCCGCTCGCAGGCGTCTGCCTCTTCAGTACAGCGCAGGTGAACCACAGCCCCCTCCAGCGCGCGGATGACGTCTGCCACCGAAATCTCCTTCGGTGGGCGTGTCAGGGCATAGCCGCCGTGCGCTCCGCGCGTGCTCTCCAGCAGCCCTGACTCCCGCAGCGAGGGGATGATTTGCTCCAGATAGGCGGGGGAGAGGGCCTGAACCTCGGCAACTTCGGCTACCGACACCGGGCCGTCTCCATATCTGCGCGCCCACTCGGCCATGGCGCGCAGCCCATAGTACTCCTTTGCAGAAAACTGCATGGTTCCTCCAAATGGGGGTCTACTGATCCATTGTATCGGCGAGCGGCACATCTGTCAACGCGGGCGGTGTGCAGGCTCGGTTCCAAAGTGTGTTGGCGGAACCTCCCGCAGGTTGCTCCACGCCAACATCCGACTTGCCGGCAACCCTGCGGGAGGTTGGCGAGGTCTCACCAACACAAGATGAAACCGAGCCCCCAGATCCCGACTTTTGAGATTAAGGCAGTTGTGATATAATGGATTGCTATGGAATGAGCAGACTAAAGCACCAGAAGGAGACTATGCTAAGGGGAGTGTTGACCAAAATCGTTGGTGACCCCAGCGAAAAAGAACTGAATCGCATCCAGCCACTGGTCGATGATATCAACGCCCTGGAGCCGGAGTTCGAGAGCAAGTCCGACGAAGAACTCAGGGCAATGACCCAGGCGTTCAAGGAGCGCATTGCCAGCGCCACCCTGGACCTTCAGGGAGAACTGGCCGAGGCGCGTGAAGCCTTCGAGCGAGAAACCAGCGCCGCCGAAGTGGAACAGCGGCGGCTGAAAGTCGAATCCCTGGAAAAGGAACTTCAGGACACAGAAGAGACGCTTCTGGTCGAGTTCCTGCCCACTGCCTTCGCCGCCGTCAGGGAGGCATCCAAGCGCACTACGGGCATGCGCCATTTCGACGTCCAGTTGCTGGGCGGCGTCGTGCTCCACCAGGGCCAAGTGGCCGAGATGAAGACCGGCGAGGGAAAGACCCTCGTCGCCACGCTGCCCCTGTACCTCAACGCACTGGCCGGACACGGCGCGCACCTGGTGACCGTCAACGACTACCTGGCCAAGCGCGACACCCAGTGGATGGGCCCGATATATCACCTGCTGGGTCTGTCCGTGGGCGTCATTCAGCACGAATCGTCGCTTGTGTACGACCCTGACTATACCGCCGATGACGACCGGTACCAGTACCTGCGTCCTGTCCCGCGCAAGGAAGCCTACGATGCCGACATCACCTACGGCACCAACAACGAGTTCGGGTTCGACTACCTTCGGGACAACATGGTGTGGGACCTCTCCCAATGCGTTCAGCGCGAACTCCACTACGCCATCATCGACGAGGTGGACAACATCCTGATAGACGAGGCGCGAACGCCTCTGATTATCTCCGGGCAATCCGAGGAATCCTCAAAGCATTATTCCTCATTTGCCCGCCTGGTTCCCAGGCTTCAGCTTGATGTGGACTACACCGTGGATGAGAAACTGCGCGTGGCGACCCTGACAGAAGAAGGGGTCGAACACGTGGAGAACATGCTCGGCGTCGACAACCTGTATGCCCCCGACCACTCCCACCTGACGCCCTACCTGGACAATGCCCTTCGCGCCAATGTGCTCTACCAACGGGACCGAGACTACATCGTCAAGAA
>Ga0315554_1001005_pt1 | contig 16827 bp, 14 predicted proteins | sample SalMarSW160370MG_FD_202114 | JGI IMG/M metagenome (GOLD analysis project Ga0315554, IMG submission 202114) | Salt marsh sediment microbial communities from the Plum Island Ecosystem LTER, Massachusetts, United States - Salt Marsh Sediment SW1603-70 ... | reverse complement strand
CTGAGCGGAGGAAAACCATGATAAAAGCTGGCATTGTCGGAGCCACTGGCATAGTTGGTCAGCAATTTCTCGTTGCCTTGAAAGGTCATCCCTGGATTGAAATTGCTGCGCTGGCTGCCTCCGAGAGATCGGCAGGGCGCAAGTATAAGGAAGCCATAACTGATGCCCAGTCTGGAGCCTTACGCTGGTTTTGCCAGGAACCTCCGGTGGAGGAGGTTATGGCCATGTTTGTCCAGAATGCCTCCGAGATGGATGTTTCCGCCCTGGACATCGTCTTTTCCGCCATAGAGTCCGACCAGGCGAAGATTCTGGAACCGAAATTCGCCAGAGATAAAGCGGTCATAAGCACGGCCTCGGCCTTCCGCTACGAAGAGGATGTGCCCATCTTGATTCCGGGCATCAACTCCGAGCACGCTAAATTGATCAATGTGCAAAGGAAAGCAAGGGGCTGGAGAGGCTTCATTACACCCATTCCCAACTGCACCACTACTGGGTTGGTAATAACTCTGAAACCAATCTACGAATCATTCGGCGTGAACGCTGTCATAATGACCTCCATGCAAGCCCTGTCAGGCGCAGGCAGGAGCCCGGGAGTGATAGGCCTCGACATCCTGGATAACGTTATTCCCTTCATTGCAGGCGAGGAAGAAAAGGTGCAGCGTGAGACGCAGAAGATTCTGGGCAATTTCGTGGGTAATTCAGTCAGTCCAGCCAAGTTCAACGTAAGCTGCACCTGCACCCGTGTCGATGTCCGGGAGGGACACACGGAGTCGGTATTTGTCTCCACTCAGAAAGCTTGTGAAGTGAACGACGTTGCCAGAGCCATGAGGGAATACAACGGCTCAGCCAAAGAGGTTGAGCTGCCTTCGGCTCCCAAGCACATGATAATAGTCCACGAAGACCCGTTCCGACCTCAGCCGCGACTCGACCGTGATGTTGAGGATGGCATGGCTACCGTGGTCGGCAGAATCAGGAAGGACAACGTCCTGAAGAACGGCATCAAGTACCTTCTGGTATCCCACAATACCAAAATGGGGGCAGCCAAAGGCGCAGTCCTTGTCGCCGAACTCCTTATTAGAGATGGCTATATCTCCTAGCGTGCAGTCCCGGTATTGAGCAAGCTCCTTGAAAAATCGCAACCTTTGACGGTGCGGCGCATTACATTGCTGAACCAAGGTTTTGGAGAGATTGGAACGCCCAAAATAACGAGAAGTCCGAGTTAAGCAGGCTTAACATATCGCGAGGCGGCAACAGATGAGAAGAAATCTACTTATCGCGGTGGTGGTAGTGGTTGGTCTGATTATCTACGGGGTCGTCACAACAGTGTCCTCTTCGGTTCGCCTCGAATTCGATTTTCGTGACGGTGCGCAAGGCTGGGAGGCCGGCTTCGCCGAGTATAGTCTGGAGATGGAGGGCATGATGCTTGAGGGGGAAATAAGGCCGCTGCCATCTGAACTTGGAATCAATGGCACCGGATACTACTTACAGGGGATGAACCACTCGGATGACCTCTTCATGTTCCTCAAGCGCCAGTTAGGGACCGATGATGGCGTAGTGCCCGGTGAGGAGTACCGTGTTATGTTCACCATAGTCCTTGCTTCCAATGCTCCCAGCGGTGCTCTTGGCATCGGCGGCTCTCCCGGCGAGTCTGTGTACCTTAAAGCTGGTGCCTCCGCGGTGGAACCCGAGGTGTACCTTGATTCTGATACCGGCTGTTACGTCGTGAACGTGGACAAGGGATCAGGCAACAGCGGCAGTGGGACAGCAGCATCGGTAGTCGGAAACATCGCGAACGGCCTTTCCGCTGAAGAAAACCTGCGCTACATTTCACTGGAACGACAGCACGAACACGAGTACACCGTCAACGCCAGCCCGGATGGCGAACTCTGGTTGCTGGTAGGCACAGACTCCGGGTTTGAAGGCCTCACCGGCATCTACTATCAGAGTATAGCCGTTACCTTGATCCCCGTGAGATAATAGTCCTTCGACGTTTTCGCCAGAGGTAAAGGCCAAGCACAGGCCCGACAATAGTTGCCAGCGCAACAATATCGCCGCTGTTTGCCTTAGTCTGGGCAAGTGAATTTAAGGAATCCCCTTCTTCATACCTAAGCAGCCGGATATCTACCATTTGGTCAGCAGTGACCGTGCCTCTCAATTTGGTCAGGTAGAATTCATCACCAGGCAAATAAGCAGAAACAAGCTCAGGTAGTATCTCATACTCAGACAGGTCCTCAACAGCCACGTTCTCCCCGAATTCTAAGGTGAACGCGTTCTCTTCCCAGTTGCCATATCCAATATACAACGGGTATTGTTCGGGCACCATTACATGGTCAGCAAACACATACAAAAGCACTTCAGGCGACGTTGCAGCACTCAGCGAGGTGATTCGCAATGGATAGACTATCTCGTCGGATGCAAAGCTCAGTACTATGGGCTCAATGGCCCCCTCCGCCAAGGCGTAGCCGGTGTCTTCTTCAACTGTGTTGATTTTGGTGGCTATAAAATACCATTCCTTTTCGATGTACTCACTGACGATTTCTGCGCCGTCTTCAGGGAAAATGTACCCGTTTGCGTTCAGCCAATCTGCAAGAGCTGTCGCGTTCGTCGCTGATAAAATGGCCGTAGCATAAGGACCGACCACCTGTTCTTCAATGACATCCACTCCGCCCTGATCCTCTGGGGCACCAGCGCCGCCAAAACACCCGAACCCGCCTCCACCTCCGGGGAATTCTGTTGCGGTGAAGTCGGACAACTCCCAGAATAGCTCGGGGTCGGTAACTGCTATCTCAGGCTTATTGGGCACGGGGATAACCCAGGCGAAAGCCTCGGCATTGCCCTCAAAGCTGACCGACAGAATCAAATGCTCGGTACTATTCCCATATAGGATGACCGCTTTCTGAGCCGATTCGTAAAGATCGCGGTACACCGAATCTGGAAAGAATACTCCGTCGGCAAGGACAGGAGTAGCCGTGATCGCTAGCAGAAACAGAATAGCGACCAGCGGCGTGGCTATCAGCTTCTTATTCACATTTCACCTCCTCTTGAAGTCTTATCCGGGCTGTCTAACAACGTTTAGTCAAACCTACACACTTCTCAACCCCATCATTCCCTTCTCTCTGCGTCTTCTTTCCTTTGTGTCTAAAGTGTAACACCGAAATGTTAAAATGCCGTTAAAATTCAGGGAGAGGTGGCAATCTTGCCGGCTAAGATTCGAAACGCCGAAATCCAAATGTCGAAATTCAAAGCTCTAAGCTGTTTTGGTCATTCATATTCCGTGCTTTTGAATGCCATCACACCAGCCATATATTGGCCTCAAGGTGAGGGCAATGAGGCTATCCGAACGAACCCGCAAGAATTCACCGGTCGTTGAGGGCATACCTGGCGCCGGGGGACACATTAGGAGATTTGGTCAACAATAATCCGTCTGTTAGCCTTGGCAAGCCTGCGTTCAGATTATCTCTTGTGCTGTTTTCACGATATGGGAGGTCTTCTCTCATGCCAGTCGGTTGCTTGTTCGTAGGCGAAGGCGATGCGCAGCAGGGTTTCCTCGCTAAAAGGCTTGCCCATGATTTGCATGCCTATCGGTAAATTATCGGCGAAGCCAGCGGGTATGGAGATGGCCGGGATTCCAGCTATGTTTATGGGTAAAGTGCATATATCGCTCAGATACATCTGCATTGGGTCTTCCAGCTTTTCACCGAGCTTAAAGGGCACTATGGGCGAAGTCGGGGTGACCAGGGCGTCGTACTTCTCAAAAGCTTGGTCAAATTCCCTTTTTATAAGTGTGCGCACCTTCTGCGCTTTAACATAGTAGGCGTCGTAATAACCTGCGGACAAAGCGTAAGTGCCGAGCATTATACGCCTTTTGACCTCGGTCCCGAAGCCAGATTGTCGTGTCCTCTCCGTTGTCTCGATTACATTGCCGGCATCTCGCTCGGAAAAACCGTATTTTACTCCGTCGTAGCGAGCCAGATTCGCTGATGCTTCGGATGGAGCAAGGATATAGTAAACAGCCAGTGCATACTTGGTATGGGGTAGAGAAACCTCCCAGTCTATTGCTGCACCGAGTTCACGGAGTTTGCTTACAGCTACCTGCAGAGCCTCTCGCACCTCATTCTGCATGCCCTCGACAAAGTATTCCTTGGGGATACCAATTCTTAGTCCTTTGATGTCAGGAATTAGTCGCTGAGTGTAATCCGGGACAGGATAACGCACTGAGGTTGAGTCTCTGGGGTCGTAACCGGCAATGGCATTCATTACTAAGGCGCAGTCAGTGACATCCTTGGTTAGTGGCCCAATTTGGTCGAGAGAGCTGGCGAAAGCGACCAAACCGAAGCGGCTCACCCGACCATACGTCGGCTTAAGTCCCACCACGCTGCAAAGTGCGGCTGGTTGACGGACGCTGCCTCCAGTGTCGGAGCCCAGAGCGTAAATAGTCTCATCAGCAGCTACAGCAGCTGCTGAGCCACCACTGCTACCTCCAGGGACGCGAGCTAAATCCCAGGGATTGTGGGTGGGGAAAAAGGCGGAGTGCTCCGTAGAAGAGCCCATGGCAAATTCATCCATATTCGTTTTCCCGATTATTATCGCCTTCTCTCCCTTCAGTTTCTCTATCACCGTAGCATCGTAGGGAGGGACGAAGTTTTCCAGTATCTTTGAGCTGCAGGTAGTCTTTATCCCTTTGGTGCATATGACGTCTTTTATCAAGGTGGGGACGCCGGTTAGAGGGGCAATTTCACGAGTAGTCCTGATATAGTCATCGATTTTCTTTGCCTCTCGCAGAGCGACGTCTTCAGCGATGGTGACACAGGCGCGAACTTTCCCTTCAACATGACCGATACGCTTCAGTACAGATTCCGTCAGTTCCGTTGAGGAAATTTTCCTTTGTCTAAGAAGCTCGTGTGCTTCATGAATAGTCAGCTGGTGCAGATCGTTCGCCAATATACTAGAACCTTTCTTTCACGCTGCGGCGCCTGATAACCTTACGCCAGTCGCCAGCAGCTCTGCTGCGCATTTCCTTAAGCCTGGGGATGTATTGTATGCCTAGGAATATCCCTAAACCTGTGGAGTAGAATACTAAGGACAAAGGCTCGTCGTAGTGGTCGACGTAAATAAACCCGGCAACAAACGGGAAAACGATAAGGAGTAGGCTATAACTAAAGGTGGGATTGCGGGTGATAAGTAAAGCTGTGCCAAAAACAACAAAGAGAAACGGAACCGCCCAGGGCATCAAGAATATGAGAATTCCGATGGCAGTAGCTGCTCCTTTGCCGCCACGGAACTTAAGAAAGATAGGAAAGATATGGCCGATTATGGCAGCTGTGGCTGTAAGCCCGGTAAGAAAATCAAAAGGTGAAATCAAGTCTTTGCCTAACAACCACCGCACCAAAAGAATTGCTCCTATGCCTTTGCCCAGGTCAGCCAGGGTTACCAGGGCGGCCTCGGCCGAGCCGATTTGATAGAAGACGTTCATAGCGCCCATGTTTCTGCTTCCGACATCCCGGATGTCTATCCCCTTTCTAAAACGACCGGCAAGATATGCTGCAGGAAAAGAGCCAAAGACGTAGCCAATTATGATGGCGATAACTATGTTGCTAATCACTTCACTGACGGGCTCACTCTAGTATTGCCTGAACTTTGAAACAATCTCCCTCTTGTTTTGGTGCATTTAACAGAATCTCAGCTTGCGGATATGAGTCAGCTACATCGTCTTGCCTGATCACATTTTGTAGCGGAATTGTGTGGGTCGCTGGCAGTACGTCGGCTGTATCGACTTCCTTGAGTATTTCGAAGTTCTCGAGGATGTTGGATAGCTGGAGGCTGAACTTCTCCACCTCTTCCTCGCTTAACCCCAAGCGAGCAAGCCAAGCGATATGTCTTACTTGTTCGTAACTCAGTTTCATCTGAGCCTGACTATTACATTATAGCATTACGTTTCGTAATCTCACAAAGGTTGCTTATCTTCAAGGACAGGGATTATAATGGAGGGCCATGCCAATTCGAAACGTTGTCTTATTGTCACATCAAGGTGCCGGAAAAACTTCACTTGCCGAGTCTATGCTCTTTACTTCAGGTGCTATTCAGCGTTTAGGTAGCGTTGCAGATGGCACTACCACCTCAGACTATGATCCGCTCGAAATAGAACGTCATATGGGCATCAACCTGTCCTTGCTGCCAGCTCAGTGGCAAGGGATGAAACTGAATATCATTGATACACCGGGATACGCTGATTTTATTGGTGAGGCAAGATCAGGACTGAGGGTAACCGAGGGAGCGATAATTGCAATATGTGCTGCTTCGGGTGTGGAGGTAGGCACAGAGCAGATGTGGAGTGATGCTGAAAAAGGAAATTTGCCGCGTTTAATATTTGTTAATAAGATGGACCGTGATAATGCTGATTTCCTCTCTACTTTGAAAGGAACTCAGGCTAAGTTGTCACCGAAATGTCTACCTCTTCAATTACCTATGGGTTCACAGAAAGATTTTCAAGGCCTTATAGATTTAGTGACTATGAAAGCTTATATTGGCACAGACTCGCAAGAAGCTGAAATACCTTCAGCACTCCGGGAACAAGCAGAAGCTAGCCGTGAGAAATTAGTAGAGGCTGCTGTGGAGGCTGACGATGAACTCACTAACAAGTATCTAGAGGGCCAGTCCATAAATAACGAGGAGATTCTTGCTGCCATAAGAAAGTCTACCATTGCTGGCAAGCTGGTGCCTGTTTTTGTTGGCTCTGCTTTGAAGGGCATCGGTACCCAGCAAATTCTCAATGGTATTTGCTCCTACCTGCCTTCACCCGAAGAAAAGGATGCCATTCTGGCTAAGAATGTTTCCACTGGTGATCAAGAAGAGATCAAACCTGATTCTGAATCCCCGTTAGCTGGTCTTGTTTTTAAAACCACTGCAGACCCCTATGTGGGGAAGCTCAGCTATTTCCGCATTTATTCAGGCGTTATTTCCAGTAATTCCCAGGTTTGGAATGCCAACAAGAATAGCATGGAACGAATTGGCCAACTTTTTACCATGATGGGCAAAAATCAACAGACAGTGCCACAGGTCACTGCCGGAGATATTGGAGCGGTGGCTAAGTTGAGTTTGACCACCACCGGGGATACCCTCTGTGCTCGTGAACATCTCGTGACACTCCCGGGTATTGAATTTCCCAAGGCGAATTTCAGCATGGCAATCCAGCCTCAGGCGAAAACCGATTTGGACAAGATGAGCACGGTGCTGCCCAGGATTTGTGAGGAGGACCCTTCTCTCCAGACGCGTCGAGAGGCTGATACTAACGAGTTTATTATTTCCGGAGTTGGTGATAACCATCTGGAGATAACCAGGGAGAAAATACGTCGCAAATTTGGAGTAGAGGTGAAATTAGATCTGCCCAAGATTCCTTATAAAGAGACTATTACTATGTCAGCCAATGCAGAGTATAAACATAAAAAGCAGACCGGAGGGCACGGTCAATACGGGCATGTCTTGCTAGAGTTGGAGCCTTTGCCTCGGGGTGGGGGATTTGAGTTTGCTAAAAATATTGTCGGAGGAGCAATACCCCAGAACTATATTCCCTCTGTGGAGAAGGGAGTCAATGAGGCCAAGCAGGAAGGAGTTCTGGCCGGGTATCCTGTAGTTGATGTAAGAGTGAACCTCTACGATGGGAGCTTCCATCCGGTAGATTCTTCAGATATTGCTTTTAAGATTGCGGGAGCACAGGCCTTAAAAAAGGGATTGGCTCAAGCACAGCCGGTATTGATTGAGCCTATAATGAAGCTTACTATAACCGTGCCTGAGTCGTATACCGGGGATATTACCAGCGACCTTAATACCAAGAGGGGGCGCGTGCTTGGAATGAATCCCGGTAATGGCATCAATGTTATTGAAGCTCAGGCACCTTACGCAGAGCTGCTTCGTTATGCCCTGAATTTAAGGTCATTGACGCAAGGGCGCGGCAGCTTTGTTATGGAATTTGATCACTATGAAGGGGTGCCCGCTCATCTCAGTCAGAAAATCATCGCTGATGGGAAGAAGGCAGACAAGGGCGACTGACTGCGCCCGGAGGCTAGCTTGCCGGGCTCGAACATTTCAGCTGAAACCGACAACTGTGACTTTGCGTCCTAATGTAGTATATGGAAGAAGGACTGCGTCTGTACTGTCAATCACCACATTGATTCTGGATCTCACCAAAGAACAAGCCCTCCAGTTTGCACCATTACTAGCACATTAAGTCTTGCGCCCAGACTAGTGGATTTGCCGGTGAAGAAGCTAGCTAATTCATTGAAGCCTAAATGCACAACGGCCCCTTTGTCCAGCACATTCTGAGATACAAGTTCTAACCTGTTTCTGTACCCACCGACAGGGCCACAACCTTCTGGTTCTGTGAGAGATACATATTCAGGAAATGGACCCAATACCACGACTCCTTGGAATCCTATTTGGTAGACAGATCGACAAAGGCTTTGTATGTCAACTTCTTCTAGACAAAGCAGGGGGATGAAAGTCACGGTGTTGATAACAGGTTATCAAAAGAGTCCTACATAAAACCTACTGTCCCTACTGAGGCACGGGGACGGCTGTGCAAATTACGTACATTACGTGCTTCAGGTTAAAACATGGCGCTTGCTCACGCACCTTCCACCACGTTGACATTTCGACGAATGTGTTTGAATATCCTGAGTGAGCTATGTCATAATATGGAAATGCAGGCATCTGCCCGCAGATGCCATGGCCGGAGGCATCGAGAATATCAAGTTATAAGAGGGACAACGGGTATCTCACATGGATCAACGTCAGGTACAGGGTATCGCCAAGAGAATCATTGACAACGTAGAGAAAGTCATTATTGGCAAAAGCTGGGCAATAGAGTTGGCAGTCACAGCGCTTTTGAGTCAAGGGCACATCCTCATAAAGGACACACCAGGGGTGGGCAAGACCATGCTGGCCAAAAGCTTGGCGCAGTCGATAGACTGCGTTTTTAGACGGATACAGCTCACACCAGATATGCTTCCCAGCGACATCACCGGGTGTCTGTTTTCAATCAGCAGACCGGTGAGTTCGTGTTCCGTCCAGGCCCTATCTTGGGGCAGATCGTGCTGGCAGATGAGATCAACCGAGCTACTCCCAAGACCCAGTCAGCTCTTCTGGAAGCACTGGCGGAGCGACAGGTTACAGTGGACGGGATAACACATAATATCGCTCGTCCCTTCATGCTGATTGCTACCGAGAATCCCATCGAGCACGAAGGGGTCTTCCCTTTGCCGGAGGCACAGCTGGACAGGTTTATGATGCGAATACAGCTGGGCTACCCCTCCTTCGATGACGAGATGTGCATTATAGATAGTCAGCGCATGCAACATCCAATTGAGAGCCTTGGTGTTGTTGCCAGTGCAGATGAGGTGAGGGAAGCGCAGGAAATTGTCAAAGGCATCTTCGTACACGAACAAGTTCAGCGCTACATAGTTGCGCTGGTTTATGCCACACGAAAACACGATGATGTGATCCTGGGTGCCTCACCTCGGGCGTCCCTGGATCTGTTCCGGTCTTCTCAGGCGCTGGCACTACTGAAAAGGCGGGACTATGTCATACCGGACGATGTGAAGGAACTGGCAGCGGTGGTGATGGGGCATCGCGTGATTGCGGCTCCTGCAGTCCGTATGAAGGGTGTGGATGGGCGCCAGATTGTTGAGGACGTGGTGGAGCATGTAGCGGTTCCTGCTGCTCGATCTAGCGGTTGGGTTGCCCACGGTTGAGACTAACACAACGTGGGTAGTGGAACATTGGACCTATGTTTCTCCGGGGCAAAGGTGTTCTACAATAGAAGACGGGGTGTATAGATACGATTGCCAACTAAAGAAAAATAACAGTCAAGGTTGTATCCTTATGACAGGGGATAGATTGGCAACCTGAGTCAGATGCGACTCATACAACGAGTTGTTCAGGATTTTGACCGTTTCGTGCGAAATTTGAACGGTAAGGCACTATGCAGGGCGCGCCGCAGCAGGTAGTTGCGAACCTGCGGCCATGCCTCTGCGATGTTGGATCTGTCGTCGCTGTTCAAATTATGCTTGCTATAGGATACTCGCACATAGGCACATACTACTTGATCCAGGGCTGCTGACATCTCGGGCACCACAGCTGCCAGTCTACGGCCGTATTCTTGAGGCGTCAAGTTCTCCCTCGGCCCCATTCCGCTCAATGCGGCGAGGTAGCCAATTCTCGCGTATGCTACTCGCGGCTCTGAGACCTGTCCCAGCAGGCGTCTCCAGCCTAGCCACGCAACTACACCGAACAGCGCCAACCCCAGAGGTATTCCCAGCAACCTAGCATTCCAGGGATTGTCTGTCTCCGCACCATCTGGCTTGACTGTAGAGTCGCCACCACCCTCTGTATCTTGTGGCGGAAGCACAAATTCTCCTCGAGCAATGATAGGGCGAACAGGAGTGGGCTCAAAGGGTATCCAGCCATATCCCGGGAAAAACACCTCGGTCCAGCTGTGGCTATTCCGTACAACGAAAGTCTGCTGCAAGTCTTGCAATCCACCGGGGCCATGACCCATTGCATCCCCAGGGCCGTACTGCTCTGTCAGTTCGCCTGGACCATACCCCGCTACCATGCGAGATGGTACTCCGGAGGCGCGTAATAACACCGCCATAGCAGAGGCAAAGTACTGGCAATATCCCTTTTCCAGTTGAAACAGGAAGTATTCAACGCCGTCAGTGCCGTCAGGGGGTGCTTCTATATCCAGTGTATACTCTAAAGTACGAAGATAGCCGCGAATTGCTACGGCCTTCTCATAAGGGGTTTCGATATCCTTGGTTAGTTCCTGTGCCAAATCTATGACCCGTGAGGGCATAGTGGCGGGAAGCTGCAGGTACCTGTCCAGAATCCAACCAGGATACTCGGTACCTGCTGCCGACAAATCGCTTTCAGTTGCTGTCGATACACCTACGGTAGCCCGGTATGAGTCCCCAGCGGAAACCGGACCGACAGTGCGCACCGAAAGCGTATTTGTCGGAATTGGGACATGCCGTTCCACGGTAAACGTCTCAACTCCTTCCGTGCCAGGTTCCCAGGAAACCACCCATTCATCCTCAGGCAGAGCGGCCCTGATATCTGACACTGTTAGTGTGTCGTGAGAGGCAGATTTCATTTCCCATAGCCGCCAAACCGTCTCTCGCAGGTCAAATGGGAGATTTTCTGTTTCCACAGCCATGTCTGCTTCGCTTCCTGCCAGTGATATCCGGTAACTAGCAGATTGTGGCACTTCTAGCTGATAATCAATTGACATGTCTATGGGTTCGCCGCCCAGATATACCGGTTCCCCTGCTGCCAAAGAGAACAGCACCTTTACACTCAGTTCGACATCCTGCGACTTCTGGGACTCTCCATCCGGCGGTTGTATAACGGCGGACTCGGCGGACATCATCTGTGTATCGCTGGTCTCCCATCCTTTGTGCGTATACACATCGTAGCTCCTGGCGCGCAAATAGATGGGGAAAGGAGCTTCTACTATCAGAACAGATTCCTCTCCCATGGTCGTGCTTCCTCCAAAAGGCTGAGTAGGTCCGAAGGAATGGCCCGAGTTCGTTTCTTTAGCGGGCAGCCCGCCAACGGATCTGGCAAACTCTTCCGCTATAACCTTCACTGGCGAGCTGATTCTGTCCCATAGTGCTGCCACTGGGGCAACCTTTGCCGACGTCGTGGGGAGCAAACAAGCAACTATCACAACCACCAGCGCAAACCTCAAGGCATTAGGTAGAAGCCGCGAATCTGGTGGAAGGCGCTGGACCCTTCTGTGCTCCCAGTCACGCTCGCGCTCCAGAAAGAAGAGGCGCGCCACCAAAAGACAGACTACAAACAGGTACAGATAGAAGGGAAGCTTCTGCGCTCCAGGTGGAAGGTTTGTGAGATTGAAGATTATGACGATTCCGCTGGGAAGCACTGCACCCAATATGGTGTGTTTGCGGAAAAATGACCAAGAGCAGATGAACCCTGCTAACCACGAGGTCAACAGAAGAAAGAAGCTGAACGGCAGTGTGTCGACGCTCGCGTTGCCATCCACGAATGCTCGGCCCCATGTAAGGAGGCGGCTGCCGACCTCTGCATACCGGTCAAGGCTAGTCGCACCTTCAACCAAACTGGTAAGTTGATAAAAGCTAAGGTAGAGGCCAAGTAGCAAGCCAGCGATGGCTAGCAACCACCCGTTGAAGCGGATCTTGGCCAGCAAAAGGCCCAGCACCACACTCCAGAGTGCCAACAGGTACAATCCCGGTGTTGGCACCCAGTGCACGCTTCCCACCGACCAGACTGCCAGCATCACAGAGAGCAGTAGAAGTAGGAAGGCTACCCACCCTTCCGAAGGGCCCTTGAGTATCTGCCACAGAAGGCTCTTGATGCGCGTAATAGCCCAATATACGCCCTTGTTGAGTTGCCTCAGCGCCAGACGTATGCCCCTGCTTGTTGGTCTTATTTCTTGAGTCATATCTCCATCCTATTGTATTGCACAAGCTGGTATCTGCTCGGGCTTACTATACCGGGTGAAGACGGGCAGGTCATTCAGGGTTATCGGTTGAGAAAGTGCGTAAGTAAGCGGATCCCCTCTGTGTACTACGTATGCAGGAATTCCAACGCTCACGAGCTTCATTACAACTTCGTCAAGGGCTTGTTTGCCTCCGAAGCTAGCAGGGTCGACCAACACCACCACAATATTGAGACCACGGGATCTCAGTTCTCGCAGTACCGATATCCACCCAGTGGCAGTGGATGAAGTAACCACAAGAAGGGAGGCCGACCTGCCAAATTGTCGCGCGTTTTCGACAAGAACCCCAGCCAGGGCATCATCCCCTTCAGTCTTAGATAAGGTGAGCGTCTCCAGAATTCGGGACATCTGCTGGGAGCCACCCTTCAATGGCAGCAGATATTCATGGTCGCCATGCGCTATCAAACCCACCGAGTGCTCCTCTGTCAGAGCAAGATGAGCCAGTGATGCGGCAATAGCAACAGCATATTCGTCTGTTCTCTCCGTCCCTTGACTCTGCTGGATTTTCCGCTCTAGGTCCAGAACAACCCACACGTCACCAGTCCCCCCGGAGTCAAACTCCTTGGACATGAGTTGACCGCTCTTGGCGGTGGATAGCCAGTGGATCTGATTCAGGCTATCGCCATGAATGTATTCGCGAACTGTAGCTACGTGAGGAGTGCGAGTCTGAGAGCGATACCGTATGCTTTCCTCTCCCAGCCGCTCCGCCACCGGAAGGCGGAAATAGGGCAACGCGACGATAGGTGGCTGTACCATCACTTTGATGGGACTGCCCTGTATTATCTGCACTTTAAACAGCCCCAGGGGGTCGCTGGTACGCGCCACCAGCGGGCCTATGGTGTAAACACCACGGGCATGACAGAATGTATCCATCTCCAATTGCTCGTGTCCCCTGGCCCCAAGTGCGGTGGCTATGCCCGAGACATTACCGGGCATGTTGCTCATTTGCATGATTTCCACCCAGCCGGTTGGCAGAGGGGAGTTATTGCGCACGTAAACAGGCTCTTTCAGCACATTCCCTACTTGCATTACATATGATTTGTTTTGCATTCGCATATCCAGACGCCATAGTTTCAACCGGACGCAAACATAGCTACCGACTACAATCAGGGCCAGGAAGTAGCTCACACGATACAGAACGGCTTCGCCGGTCGCAAAGGCGAGGAGCAGGACGATGACAAGGAGGATCATCATTCCCCTTCCCCGCGGTGTTGCTTGGCCCCAGAAACGGGGAAAGATTCCGCTTGCCGTGTGGATGCGATTTTTCATTTTGCTAAGAATGGTCGATTGTATCGCATGTCCGGCCGCCCCGTAACAAGTCAGTCGTTCCAAGGATTGCGTCTTGCAGTCCATAGTATACCACCTGCCGCACGTTCAACCTATGTCTCTAGGACGTCTCAGCCGTACGATAGAGTTAGGGGGAGACGATACGTCTCTTAGTGCAGTCCGGTCCAGTCGCATTCACGTGGCAATCATCTTCAGCTCCCATCGCCTCATGACATAGCGAGCTTGCTTAACTCAGACTCGCCATCCAATTTTGGGCATTTAGAGTTTCTCTAAAGTATATAATGCCCTTTACTGCCAAAGGTTGCGATTTTCCTTTTGCTCCCTTCGCTTCGGGCAAAAGGTTTGTGTGCTGACATGACTTCTGCTACGGTATTTGATTTCTCTGACTACGTCGGGTTTAATAACCATGCACAATTGCTTTTTCTCGGGTTTCGAATAGCCCGTTTCCACGGTGGCTTGGTCCTCTACGTTTCTTATAGACTCGATACTGTAACTGGTGGGACGGGATTGATCTGTTTTCTGTATGGAGGAATTGGTCGCTATCATTGGGGCGTAAGAGTGCAAGCCCTTGACGATACCAAGGTTGAAGATCTCTAAGTGAGGGGAGACCTCTTGTGCTAACAGAAGAGGTACTGCAGCAGAGAGCGACCGCACTCTGGTCGGGAATACCTGAGCCCAGCGGACTGCTACCTGGAGCACCCATAGGCACTATGCGGTAAGCGACAAACTAAATCTCGGGAAGCCCTGACAATATCGAGGCTTGGCTTGAGGAAGTGAACATCGTCAAGAAAGAGACAGGAGGCGTGAACTAAGCGAAAGAACTGAGACGCCGTGGACAACGGACTAGAGTTAGAGTGATAGCGAAGGCAAGGATTTGACAACAATTGAGGATGATTGCAGGATTTTTTGACATCGATTTATCCAGAAGCGACCGGACCAATACATAAGTCTTGTCTCAGCAGGTTCTTGCGCCGCCGCTTAGTGGAGTTCATATTCCGAAAATAGAAACCCGGCCGACTAAGCCGGGCTTCTCAGGGATCTTTTACTATTTTTCTTCGTTATTTTAGCCAGCCAATAATTCCTTTAGCTTGTTAGTAAATGCTGGTAGCACCTCTTCATATTTGCCCACCACCCCAAATTCCGCCTCCCTGAATATGTTTGCCTCAGGATCCTTGTTGATGGCTATGATGTGCTTGGAACCTGAACATCCAGCTGTGTGTTGGCTGGCACCGGAAATAGCTACAGCAATGTAGACATCAGGGGCGACAATTTTCCCAGTAAGGCCGATATGCAGATGCTCTGGCACCCATCCGTTGTCAGCGGGAGGACGCGAGGCGCCGACCGCACCATGCAGCAAATCGGCTAGTTGCTTCAATATGGTCTGGAAAGGTTGAGGACCGCCCATTCCCCTGCCTCCGGAGACAATCACAGGGGCATCCTCAAGCTTAATGCCGACTGCCTCTTCCTTAACAGTCTCCAGTATCTTTGTCCTTACTTTCGATGTATCTATGTCAATCTTAGTAGGTATGACCTCCCCTTTCCTTGAGGCATCACGCTCCAACGGCGACATCGCTTTGGCCCTGACAGTAACTATCTGAGGCATAGACTCGCTGGTAAATACAGCTTGCGCATTGCCGCCGTAAACAGGACGCGTTTGCACCAGCAATTTTGTCGCTGCGTCTATGCTCAAATTGAGACAATCTGTTGTCACACTGGTACCTAATCTGAAGGCAAGGCGAGGAGCCAAGTCTCTACCCACGGATGTTTGCCCTATAAGTATCACCCGAGGGGAAACATCCTTGGCCAATTTCTCTGCGACTTGCATATAGGAATCAGCCTGGTATTCTTTGAGAGTGGGATGTTCTACAACGTAAACCTTGTCTGCTCCGGAGGCAATTGCTTCTTTGGAAGCTTCGCCAACTGCATCGCTGGCCAGCAAGCAAGATAAGTGTTCCTTTAGTTCATCAGCCAGCTTCCTACCACATCCCAGCAATTCAGTGGTAATGGAGGCTAGCTTCCCATCTGCTAGCTCGCCACAAACTAATACACCTTTGTATTCAGCCATTGTTTCCTCCTTGACTTCAAAGTAATTTGGCTTCCCTGAGCCTTACAGCCAGTTTGGCACCAGCTTCCGCAACAGTCTCTCCTTCGATTATTTCACATTTGGATTCCTTGACTGGCTGGAAAAGTTTGTCTAACTTGCTGCGCCTTCCAGCAGCGCCAGTTTGGGAGGGCTCTAGTCCGATATCGGCTGGTTTCCAAACGACGGGTTGTTTCTTGGCTGCCGCCATGATTCCTTTCAGGGTGGCGTAGCGAAGTGCCCCTATCCCACTGGTTACTATGATTACGGCAGGGAGTGTCACTTCAATAACCTGATAGCCGTCCGGAATCACTCGCTCAACCTTCGCTTTCCCATCGCTGACCTCTACCTTGCGGGCCAACGTTACAGCCGGGATCCCTAGAATCTCAGCAACGCCCAGACCCACTTGCCCCGCATCCCAGTCAGATGATTGTCTGCCACAGAAGATAATATCGTATGTCCCTATTTTCTTTATTGCCGTGGCCAGGGCATTGGCAGTCGACCAACTATCGCCATCTTCAAAAGCCTTGTCCTCGAGGAGGACGAGTTCATCAGCCCCCACGGCCAGGGATTTCTTAATCACATCGCGAACAAAGTTATTGCCCAAGCTGAGCGCGGTAATTTTGCCACCCGTGGCATCCTTGATCTTGAGGGCAGCTTCCAAGGCAAATTCCTCATATTGACCAATTACAGGTTTGACCTCTGGTGGCAAGGTCATTTTGTTGTTTACCACCTTAAATACAGCCGGTGGCGCCTCAGGATCAGGCACTTGCTTGCAACAGACGATCATATTAACTGGCATTCTCCGACCTCCTTAAAGAGTTTTGCAACCAAAGGATGATATGGGAAAATCAGTCTTTTGTCAAACTGAATCGGGTGAATTGCATATGATTGATTTGAGGGATTAGGTGGCAATAGCTACTTT
>Ga0315554_1001004_pt1 | contig 16829 bp, 12 predicted proteins | sample SalMarSW160370MG_FD_202114 | JGI IMG/M metagenome (GOLD analysis project Ga0315554, IMG submission 202114) | Salt marsh sediment microbial communities from the Plum Island Ecosystem LTER, Massachusetts, United States - Salt Marsh Sediment SW1603-70 ... | reverse complement strand
CCGACGCTCGCCTACACCGGCACTCCGAACTCTTTCCCGTACGGCCCGGGCACAACCTTCTACGCAGGCCTGACGGTAAACTTCTAACTCGTACCGTTCCTGCCCGGCACGATAAAGTGGTCCGGCACAGGAAATTGCGAGCACAACAAAAGCACCTCTTTGCCTGCCTCTTCAATCGCAGACTCGTTATCGATATTTTCGACAACTCTTTTAATAAACCCTGCAATCTTCTCGGCCTGTGGTTCCTTCATCCCCCGGCTTGTTATTGCCGGCGTACCCATCCGCAGTCCGCTCGGATTAAAAGGCGGCGCCGGGTCGTCCGGAACAGTATTGTAATTACACACAATCCTCGCCCTGTCCAGTGCCTTGGCCACCTTCTTGCCCGGCACACCCTTATTCCGCAAATCTATCAGTATAAGATGATTGTCCGTGCCGCCTGAGACAAGGTCGAACCCGTACTCCAGCAGTTTCGCCGCCAGTGCCCGCGAGTTTTTAACTATCTGCTTTGCATACGCCACGAACTCCGGTGTATCCGCCTCCGCCATCGCCACCGCTATCGCCGTGACCGTATGCATATGAGGCCCGCCCTGCAGACCCGGGAACACTGACCTGTCGACCTGCTTGGCCAGCTCTTCACGACAAAGCAGCATCCCGCCGCGAGGCCCGCGAAGTGTCTTATGTGTAGTAGTCGATACGATGTCGGCGTGTGGTACCGGGCTCGGATGGATACCTGCCACCACCAGCCCGGCGATATGGGCAATGTCACTTATATGATACGCGCCGACCTCCTTGGCTATCTCGCCGAACGCCGCAAAATCAATCTGCCGCGGATACGCCGTCGCACCGGAGACAATTATCTTCGGCCGATGCTGCTTCGCCAAATCGCGAATCTGGTCCATATCGAATCGACCGGTTTTTGAATTGAGCGTGTACTGTACCGAATTGAAAATCCTGCTGGATATCGTATTTTTCCAGCCGTGCGTCAGGTGCCCGCCGTGCGTCAGCATCAGCCCCATTATCGTATCGCCCGGCTCAGCCACAGCCAGGTAAGCCGCCAAATTCGCCACCGAACCCGAGTAAGGCTGAACATTCGCGTGCTCGGCCTTGAACAGCTTCTTGGCACGCTCCCTCGCCATAATCTCTATCAGGTCGGTCACCTGCTGGCCTTCGTAATACCGCTTACCCGGATACCCTTCCGAATACTTATTCGTCAGTGCACTGCCGCTGGCCTCCATCACCGCCCTGCTGACGTAGTTCTCCGAAGGTATCAGCCGGATACTGCCGCTCTGACGTGCCTTCTCCTGCCGTATCAGCTCATATATCTGCGGGTCGTAACGTTCTAATGCCGTTGTCATACACTTCTCCCAAAACCGTTTCAGTTAACGATAGAAGAGGTTTTATAGCAGAACCACCCCTCCCCTACAAGGGTTTATTTACAGCCCGTGCGAGCCACAAACTAAAGGCAGGTACCGCTCAACACCGCCGGGACCGACAAAACATCTATCAGTCGGACTCAAACAGCTTTTCGACCATCTTCCTCGTCACAGTCATCTCGAACTGCTCAGCCGTTTCGCCGTCCGTCGCAGGCAAAGACACACTCACCTGCGTCTGCTCCTGAGTCTCGAGCTCCTCCAGCGCCTTTCGCGCAGAGCGGACTATACCGTACATAGCTATCTCATCGCCACGCACCGATATACCCGTTTGCTCTTCAGCCTGCCGCGCTATCCAGTTTGACAGTACAACCACCTCTACTGTCATATCTTCCGTATCAGCCTCCGCATCAGCCGCAAAGTCTGATTCGTAACCCGCCGGATACTCCTCGTCATACTCTGCGATTACCGCTCGCTTGACAACCTCCCCTTCTGCTGAATTCTCTCCTTCCGATTGTTCGCTGCTCTTTTTGCATCCGCCGGCCAGGATAAGCAATGCCAATATGATTACTGCATACTTGGCGTAATCCATAATATAACCTCCCAACAGAATCCGTTTACTGACCGCAGTATGATATAAAATTCGCACACCGGTGTAAATCCGCAGCCGACAACAATTTTATGTTATTTTGACGCTATCGAATCCTGCAGTTTACCGATGATGGTCCGGGCCTTGGAGATTTTGTTCCCCGTCTGGCTCTGCCAGCGAACTTCGGCGTTTCTGCTGAGCAAATCCTCGACCTTTTTGCAGGCAAGCAGAACGGTCGCGTGATTCTTACCGCCCATGAACCTGCCAATCTCCGGGCTGGACATATTAGTGTGCTTGCGGGCAAGATACATACTGAAATGACGCGCCGTCGATATCACCCTGTCCTTCTTCGAGGAATGTATATCGGCCGGCGTCAGGCCGAAGAATGTGGAAACGTTCGCCTCGATATCCGATATGTGTACGATAGGGTCGGTCCGGGCAAGGTGTTCGGCGAGCACCTCCTTGGCCATATACAAATCGAGATGCTTATCCTGCAAAGCCGAATATGCGATGACCTTTATAAGCGCCCCTTCCAGTTCGCGGACGTTCGTGCGGATATGCTCTGCGATATATTTAATCACCGCTTCGGGAACGTGCTTTTTCATATTCAGCGCGTACCGCCTGCAGATTTCCCTGCGGACCTCCAGGTCAGGCGGGTTTATCCTGACAACCATTCCGCTGATGAACCGGTTGACTAATTTATCGCTCAACTGCCCTATCATCTTCGGATGCGCATCGGACACCAGAACAACCTGCTTGCCCGCAAGGTCGATGGCGTTGAACGTATGCAGAAACTCCTCCTGCGTTGATGGCTTGCTGGCCAAGAAGTGAATGTCGTCGATGGCAAGCAACTCCGTTTGCCGCATCCGGCGGCGAAAAGCCTCCAGCTTTTTTGTCTTCAAGGCCAGCACAAACTGGTTGACAAAATCCTCAGCCGACAGATAAAGCCATCCAGTCCCGGGCCGGTTCTGCGCAACTGCGTTACATATCCCTTGCGCCAGGTGCGTTTTGCCGACCCCGTATCCTCCGTGAACAAATAGCGGGTTAAACGGGCTCTTCTGGTCGTTAATAACCGCCCTGGCCGCGTTATAAGCCAACTCATTACTCGAGCCTACCACGAAGTCGTCGAGACTGAGCTTCAACGGCCGGGCGCTCGACGGCAACTTCGCCGCCGGCGGACGCTTGCGGTCCTGGGCTTTGGCTACCAGTTGAGCCTGGTTATCAAGCTGAGTCTTTCTCTGACTGCCCGACAGTTCAGGGTCGACAACAAAGGCTACCTTCGCCTCGGCCCCAAGAACTTCACGGGCGGCCTGGCTCAATTCGTTAATAAAATGGTTTTCTATCCAGCTCGCGATAAACAAATTCGGCACACCGACCCTCAGGTATCCGTCTGTTATACTCAGTTTGGTCGAGTGCTTAAACCAAATCCTGTATTTCTGCGGCCCGACGAGCTGACAAAGATGCTCACTAATGGCCGAGATTGTGTCTTCCGTGACTATAGTCTGCATAGATGCTTTCCATAGCTGCTGGTTTTTGGTTCCTTCCTCTTTTTCAGTACGATTAGCCCTATTATTTAGGGACGCAAAGACAAATCAACCACCTTTGTAGGAATTTTTTTTCCACCTCATAAAAACAATGCTGATTACATAGGTTACACGCGAAAAAAATTTGTTCTTAACACCTTTTACACAACGTAACTTCTGTATGTGGAAAAGCTGTGGATTCGGTTTCGACACGGATTGAAATTATTTATTAAAGACCAACGACTCATTTAGACACGGATTTACACCCGCCGTCGTTGCTTCGTAACTATGTCGGGCAGGCTGATTAACACTGTTTTGAAACTTATTTTCCCTGCGGACTCGGCGGTCTCCACGCCGCTGCGCCTCACGTCGTAAGACGCGGCAGCAGGTGCGGTTAATGAGAAATTAGGTTTAAGTAAAAAAGAGGAAACAACTTGTATCGGTAATGCCGTTGTGGTGCCGTTGTGGGGCATGCTGTGCAGGCATGCTGTGGGGCATCCCGTGGATGGAAACTCTGAAAAAAATCCGAACCGAAAACGGAACAACCACTTGAAATAGTGATTAAAAAGTAAAACGTCCTTTGGTCATTGTTTTATCGAAGAGAGGTTGTGAAGCTATTCGACACCTGCAAGCCAATGATCGGCGAAAATCGCAAAATCCAGAAAGTTTACTGTACCATCACCACTCGGCAAAGGTGCAATATCAGCAGATGGAATACCCGGCGGTTGCAGCCACTGGTTAGCTATTGCCTGTAGATCCTCATAATTCACTTCGCCATCTTCATTAATATCGCCGATTAGCGAAGGCTGTACCAATACTGGTATCTGCATAGAATCGCCATTCGACACAATGACAGCGCAGTAGCCTGGTGCTTTGGCAGTTAGCAAACCTGCAGTGTCAATGCTTGCCACCGATGAATCTGTTGTATTGTAAGTGGTGCCACATTGGCTTGTAGTAACGTCTCTTTCGACATCATCAGTGAAAATACCATGAACAACGAAAGGCACTGTCTCGCCTGTATTCAGATATAAAACCGAATCCGGCCAAACCTTGAGCATTGTGACTGTTGCGGTAGTCGTGACAGAGACGGTTGTCGTGGCGGTTCCGATGATTCCATTGGTATCCCACGCCAGGGCTCCAATTGTCATTGCCCCGAGAGACTGCTGTGGAATCGGGATATCCATCTCAAACGGTGCAGTATCATCTACGACAACCGATCCATCCGACAATGCCACCAACACCTGAGTCGCGGTCGGCGGCGTGCTCACAGCAACATGCGCTGTGTCTCCATGAGAGAAAACCGTGCCTGCCGTAGGTGTTGTGATTGTTATTGCCTCTGCTCCGGACACCATACTCACCATCGGGCGGGCAGTTGGCTGGAATATGCTGCTTTTGGGTTCTATCGCCAACTCTGTTGGCGTATTGAAAGCGGCGCTTACTTCATCGCTTGGAGCATCCAGAAAGTCGATTGTTTTGCTGATAACTTCTGAATTACTTGGTTCCTCACAATGCCACACTCCATTGACATCTTGCACGTTTTGACCAGTCAGCCCGCCTTTTTGGCTGTTTCCAGAAACAACCCAATCGCTTGTATAGCCATGGAAAAGTTCATTGTGCCAAAATGAAGGACTTTCTCCTATTAATGTATTCAAGATTACAGCCCACATTCCAAAGTCGGCTGGATACTGGTCGATGTTAGTCGCGACTCCATTGATAGCGAGAACCGGTGTATTCAGTCTGTTTCCGTCTATAAAGCATCTTCCTTCCTGAAGGTCTATTAGCGCTCCAATTTCAACTTCAACCGAATTATTGGATAGCGATGCAAGCCAAGTATTAAAATCATGACCAAGCGATGCGGCCACATTGGCTATTGGGCTGCCGTAATGAGGTGTGCCGACTGTTACGATTCTTCGAATGTAGTCGCTCGAACCATACTCTTTGGCAAGGCATCCGCCCATACTGTGACCCACGATGTCGGCTTTTTTGGCGACTAAACCCAGACGTCGAACCTGAGTCAGCGCACGCTTCACATGATTCGAAATCACCGGTTCATTATCAAGGAAAGATGACTGATTAGAATATGACTCCGCATAATCGCGAAAACCATTAGCCCGCAGAGCATATTGTAAAGGGTCCCAAATGCTTGCATCGCTCCAAAGGCCGTGCAGCAATACAACAGGCGCTTTGTAGAGATTAAAAGGAGACGTTTCAATGCTCTGGTCATCTATAACTATGGCAAAGCCAACAGGTCTTCTCCTCTGGATATTATCGTCGGCAGAACCGCCGTAGCTCTCGGGAGCCTGCCACGTTCTGCGCCACACTCCGTTTACAAGTGTTGGAAGGGAAACCCACGTCCCGTCACCATCAGGAATCGTCACATTAGCGCTGCTTTGCACGCCATGGAGTTCAACGACAACGCGCGACCGGCCATCGGCAATAGCTCCGAATACAAAACGATTTTCATCTTCCTCATCTAAAAACCGAGCCGTTTTGTACAAGGAATTGGTCTCCTTTAGGGAGACCCCAATCCTGTCGTCGGGCGATTCACTGAAGAGGTTTTGATAATAACCAGCTGGCGGAACAAATTCAGAACCCTCGACCCAGGCCCCGTACCCATCGTCTAGATAAGAAAAGTGTGCCAACAGAAAGCCACCGTAAACACCTGCACCGTTCCCCCCTGCTAGTTTAAGCATCATACCTTTCGGTGTAGTAATCAAATGCTCTTGGGGGTGCTTCAGGTGGATAATAAAGTAATAATCCCCGGTGTTGGGAATGTCGAATACCTCGTGTACACACGAGCAATTAAAACCCATCGCCTCCGGTAGATTAAAGTCGAGGTCGAAGTCGGCGGGACCGAGAACACACAGGAAATTCTCTGCGATAGAAGAAGTGAGTGGAAAGTCGGTTGAAAATGTAAGATACTGAAATGGAATTTCGAAGGAGACGAACTTAATTGAGTAAAATCGCATGTTCGCAATTTCATATTCCAATTCGGTTTCCACATTGACTTGCCAGTTTACCTCAATCCAATTCACCACACGGGTGATTGGCCATCCGGAATCCTCCGCGTTCTCCCCGCAAGACCGTCCTTCCCATTCAAATGTCGCTTTAGGCGGGTCAGCCGGGTCAGCAAACGACGAACTGCCCATGCAAACTACTAATACCAAACCAGTTATTATCAGATAGCGAAGCTGGCTCATTGAAAGTAGAATGGAAACAGCAGATACCGCACTTTTGAAGATACCCATAAATGTGATCTCCTGTCAATTCTTAACGTCCATACAGTACCATACAGAAGGTGAATTGCTCATTTTTAACCCTCTCAAAAATTGCAGTTGCTAAAAGAATTGATTGCTTTTTCATAACTCTACCTCCTCAAAAATTCTTCTTAAGACAAGACAACTAACGCAAACTCTCAACTTCTGTCCCATAATAACATACAAAGACCGTTAAAACAAACAAAATCTGCTTGTTTCAATTTTTCCGGGTCCAACTGAATATCCGAGTTCTTTTCCCTTCGCCTGCCTCTGTTATGATATAAACCATATTCACCAAGCAGAAAAATCAGCTCACCACGAAGAACACCCGCCTTCGCAAAGGCTACGTCGGGCAGGCAGAGAACCACGAAGAAAAGTTATTTTTAAGAAACCTTCATGACCTTCGTGGTAAAGAAATTTAAACTCCTCGTTTTTCCTGTGGTGAGCTAACCTGTCTTGAGCGATGTCGAAAGAGTCGAACCATTATGCGTGTTTTTCACATTGCCGTTTTGTTAAGTTGTTGAAAAATAATGTTTTATATTTTTTGTTTAATCCGTGAAAATCCGCGAAATCCGCGGTTAAACATAGTCGTTGGTCTTTATAGTGAATAGTTTTTAATCAGTGTTAATCCGTGTCTGAATTTTGGTTGTTCCGCTGTATCGGAAAAGGCCGCGCAAGCCCTATATGGTAAAATTCTGACGCTGATTTCGCTGGTTACGCAGAGATTAACCATCAGAGAAATCTGCGCAATCTGCGTCAAAGATATATAAATCAGTGTGAAGTAGTGTCAGGAGGTTTTTTTGAGGATGGCGTAGTATCCGCCGTCGTGGTCGAATTCCCCGGCGGACGGCAACAGCATCTGTTCGCTGACCAGTTGCAGGTTCGCAGATTCGGCGAGGAAGTTATGGATTTGCTGCTGGTTCTCCGCTTTTAGAATACTGCACGTACTATAGCAGATTTTCCCACCTGGTTTTACGAGGTCAATTGCGGTCTTGAGAAGTTCAGCCTGTGTCTGCATCAGTTTTTCAATGCCTTTTTGTTTTATCCTTAGCCTTACTTCCGGCCGTTTAGCCAACACCCCGGTATTCGAGCAAGGCACATCGACAAGCACAGCGTCGAACGGCCCCTGCCGCCTGGCAATATCATCGAGCTGCGAGTATTCGAATACTTCGATGCAGGTCAATCCTAATCGCTGCGAATTCTCTTTGACCCTTTCAAGACGTACCGAATTAATATCTGTTGCGAAGATTTGAGCTTTGTTGTCGGTTAGCTCCGCCAGTTGCGTTGTCTTTGTCCCCGGCGCAGCGCAAAGGTCGAGAATCTTCCAGCCCTGCTGCGGCTCGAATGCAGCAACAGCCTGTGCAGCGGCAAAATCCTGAACGCTGAACATACCAGTGTCAAAACCGGGCAATGCAGTTATTTTCCCCGAGCGTTTGAGTTTCACCATCTTTTCATCAGGCGTGATCTCGAATTGTATCCCGGCGCCGAGCAGCTCGGCCAGACCGTAGGCGGTGGTCTTAATTATATTAGGCCGAAGGTAAATACTGCTGCGGCGATTTGAAGCTATGCAAATCTCTTTCGTATTTTCAAGGCCGTATTCTTCGAGCCATTCGTTAATCAACCATCTCGGAATCGAATAGGCAATGTTGAAATAAGCGTCAGGCTGTGTTTCGGGGTCGGGTAGAATCCGCCGGTCGAACTTGCAGCCGATACCGTTATTACCGGGAAGTATCGAGCGGACGTCTTCATTCGATATAAGAACTTCGCGGTCCTGTATTCTCGAAGCAATTTTTCGCAGGACGGCGTTGACGAATCCGACCTGCCTGGCGGCGGCGACGGACTTGGTGTTCTCTGCCGCGTCGTTGATTATTGAGTGTTCCGGTGTTTCAGGCCGGTAGACCAGCTCATATATACCGAGACGGACAATGTTAATAAGGAGCGGCGATATTCTCTTGGCTGGTGTATCAGCAACCGAGCCGAGGACCAGGTCGATGGCACAGCGGTTTCTTACGGTTCCATAAACCAGGTCGGTAGCCCGTGACTTCTGTTCGGTTTGCGAAAACAGGTTGTTGAGTACATCAGAGGCGTAAGTCGAGCCGATATCATTAGCCGACGCGTTCCGCTTTTGCGCAGCGTCGAACTGGTTCAGTGCCTTGGCGGCAACCATACGAGCAGAGATTGGTGTTGTCGAAGGTGTCCGTTTCATTCTTCAATCTTCACAAATTTATCAAGCGGAGCAACGCGATAGCCGTTTACAAAGGCTTCAAAGGTCATAGCAGCACCGCCTGCCGGTTTTATTTTTTCAATCTTCAATAAGCCGTTTCCGCAAATTAGATTGTGGTTTTCGTCGAGCGTCCCGGCCGGCAGGTCACTTGTTCGGCAGTCCTGAACCAGGCGGGCCTCAATAATATTAATACGACAGGTCTTGCCGGTGGTTTTAGAACAATAGATTGCACAGACGCCCGGCCAGGGCCGGAAGCCCCTTACCATGTTTCGAATCATCAAAGCCGGCAGGCTGAAATCGATGTACCCGTCGGTTTTTTTCAGCTTAGGCGCACGGGTGACATGGGAATGGTCCTGCTTAGAGTAAACAGCCGTGCCGTCCTCAATTTTTCCAATCGTTTCGAGCAACAGCCCAGCGGCAAGGGCAGAGAGTCTGTCACTTAGCTGTTCCGCATTTTCGTCGGGATTTATAGGTGTTTTGGCCTGTGCCAGAATCAGGCCTGCGTCCCACTGGCTGGTGACGGTGGCGATAGTGACACCGGTTTCGGTCTCGCCGTTAACGACGGCCCAGTTTATCGGGGCGGCCCCGCGGTACTTCGGAAGCAGTGAACCATGAACATTAATCACACCTTTGGCAGGCAGGTTGATAAGCTCATCGGATATTTTTTGGCCGAAGGCGATAACCAGAATCAAATCGGGGTTTACGCCACGAACTTTTTTTATGACGGACGGGTCTGAGGCGTCGGAGGTTTCGATGAACGGGGTCTGACTGCTTATCGCCCATTCGGCGACGGCTGTTTGCGTAGTCCTCCTGCCTCGGCCGGCGGCTTTCGGCGGCTGGGTAAGAATGAACTCAATACCGTGTTTTGAGTCCCGCAGTGCGTTCAGGCACGACAGCCCGAACCGGCCACTGCCAATGTAAACTATTCTCATTTCGAAGCCCAACAGATCTATTTGCGCGAAAGGAACCCTGACAATAAGACTAAGAGGGGCCCTGGGTTTTCGCAATTATGTATTTTAACGAATTTTCTCGTGGTTTTCAACTAATTTTTTTAGCTGGCGTCTGTGGACGATTCGGGCGGCTGAACCCATACGGTCGGCTATAGTAACGCCCTCGATATGGTCGAATTCGTGCTGTAGAGCCCGTGCATAGAGCCCTTCGGCCTGTTCGGTAAATTCCCGGCCGTCAAGGTCGGTGGCGGTGACAGTCGCCTGGGTATATCTCTTTATTTTGGTGTAAACCTGCGGTATCGACAGGCAGCCTTCCTCATTTATGTCAAGGCTGCCCTGAGTAGTGACGGTCGGGTTGATATATACTCGGACGTTTTCTCTTGTTCCGTCGAGGCTGATTATAAACAGCCTTAAAGGTATGCCGGCCTGCGGAGCAGCAAAGCCTACACCCCCGTGCTTAATCATCAGGTCCGTCATCTTCTCGACGATTTTGCGGATATTGTCGTTGATTTGCTCGACCGGCCGGGCCTTGCCGGCCAGGACCTTATCCGGGTAATGGGTTATTTTGCATTTGTCCGGGTCGATAGTCTGAGCCATACTTTGTCCGCTATTTAGTTGTCGAATTCGTCGCCTTCGAATGTGTTGCCGAGATACGATTTTCTAATTGCCTCATTCTTTATGATATCGGCCGGCGGTCCGGAACCGATTACCCTGCCGTGGTCGATGATATAAGCCCTGTCGGCCACCTCGAGGGTTCGTTCGACGTTGTGGTCGGTAATCAGAACGCTGACGCCCGCGGCTTCGAGCCTTTTTATTTCGTGCTGCAGCTCTTCGACGGCGATGGGGTCAACGCCGCTGAACGGTTCGTCGAGTAATATAAGAGAAGGCTCGGTGACCATAGCACGGGCGATTTCGAGCTTTCTTCGTTCGCCGCCTGACAGGAATCGGCCCTGGCTGTCGGCAACCTCCTCGAGGCCGAAACGTTCGATGAGCATATCAGCTCGGCGGTCACGCTCGGCTTTGGTGATTGACATTGTTTCGAGTATCGCGCAGAGGTTGTCACGGACGCTGAGCCGCTGGAATATGCTGGGCTCCTGAGAAAGGTATCCGATTCCGAGCCGGGCCCTTTTGTACATGGGCAGCTTCGTGATATCGCTGCCGTCGAATGTCACAGTGCCTTCGTCGGGGGTAATCATGCCCATAATCATACGAAAGCTGGTGGTCTTGCCGGCGCCGTTTCGGCCGAGCAGGCCGACAATGGAACGCTGCTCTATTGAGATGTCAACGTGGTTAACCACCGCCCTGCCGGAGTATCGCTTCACCAGGCCGTGTGTCTCGAGAAGGTCAAATTCTGCCATCAGCAACCTTTCAAACTAACATCCGTGTCGAGTTGTGGGACCATTATAGCAGCAGCAACTGTCCTGACAAGTATTGTTTGGATGGGCACTATCCAGGGATATAGCGGCCGGATACACAATATCGACAATCGAAGGGTTCAATGTTCAGGCAGTCTTATCTGTTTTTTGTGGCAAGGGTACAGTAATTGTAAAGCTACTTCCCCTGCCGGCCCTGGATTCAACCTTAAGCTTTCCTTCGAAGCTCTCCAGTTGTTCACGAACGCTAAATAGCCCGAAGCCGCCTCCGGCGTTTATGTTGGAAGCGACCGCTATGGGGTCGAACCCAACCCCATCATCATTGACTCTTATCGTGATATTGCCGTCGGTCTTATCCAGAGAAACGCTTACTTTTTCCGCATGTGCATGCTTAACGACGTTATTAAGCAGCTCACGAACACTTCGAAACAGACACATGCTTATATCTTCATCCAGTTGGGCAAGTCGTTCGCACTTATTGAGTTGGAATTCTATATCATGTTTCTTGCGTATTTCCCTGATAAGGTGTCTTTCGATGGCGGCTTCGAGTCCCAGCTCTGCCAGAACCGGATTGCTGAGTTCAAATGTGAGTGACCGTACACTCTCAATCATGGTGTCAATCTCAGAGCAGACGGTTTTTACTGATTCGGCGGTATCGTGGCCTGCGTCGCCTTGAAGTGAAGACAACAAGTCAAGCTTGGCGATGGCGAGCTTCTGGCCTATATCATCGTGCAGCCCCCGAGCAATACGTAGTCTCTCGCGTTCTTCATTCAGGAGTGAGGTCACGGCCATCGATTTCAGCTTGGTTTGGTATTCATTGAGTTTTTCGGTTGCCCGCTTTTGGTCTGTAATATCTCTGAATATCCCCTGAGCGAGTTTGCTGCCGTGTATGGAAATTATCTTGGCGCTAACAAGTATATCTCGTATCTGGCCACTTTTTGTTCTATGTCTTGTTTCAAAAACACCCATTCCTTCTTTTGCCATTTTGTCTAAGTGCCAGATGATTTCCTCAGGCGATTCGACAGCTTCAATATCACTTAATTTGAGCTTTTCAAATTCCTGTCGTGTATAGTCAAGGTTCTGACATGCCTTATCATTGAATTCCAGAATTTGCCCTGTATCAGAGTCGGTAAGCACGACCGAGTCTACCGCCTGCTCGAACATGGCGCGGTACTGCTGTTCGGACTGCTGGAGGTCTCTTAGTATCAACAGACTGGTGAGTGCATCTGCAATTCTTCTGCCAATCGCCTGAAACAGTCTTTCTTCCTCAGGGATCCAGGTACGTGGGTATGAGCACTGGTGTAGTCCAAACATCCAGGGCTGGTGCAGCTTTGGATAGAGAGCCATAGCAATCTGGGACTGGTAATTAAATCGCTCTGCGGCCTGCGACGGCAAGGGATATTCGGACCCCGGGCCGAATTTCACGGGGCCGGAGACTTTCAGTACTGTTCGCAGGACCTGGGCAACATCGCCCTGCATAGGTATATCGACACCCAGGGCCATAGCTCCGGGATATTGGGGCTTGGTGCGTTCCATAGGCACTTTCCAGGATGGAGCGTTGGGGTCGCACGGATAAAATAACCAGGCTCTATCGCAGTCGAATGTCGAGAGCACGGCCTCGAGAACGTCGGTCATCATCTGGTCGATATTCCCCGCAGATTGAATGGCCCTGTTAATTTTGTCCAGGCTTTCAAGGAACTGCAGATGTGCCAGGCGTTCCTGTTCGGCTTTTTTGCGGTCAGTAATGTCTCTGGAAGAAGCAAGAATATGTTTATGCCCGTTCATCTCAACAAGACGTAGTCGAATCTCAACGGGGAAAATAGTACCGTCCTTTCGGCGAAGCTCACTCTCAAATGAAAGGGTTTTCTCAAGGGGTAGTGAATCCCAGTACCGCCTTGGATGGTCCTGGGCAATAACGTTGGAGTCTATGTCTGAGACATTCATCCCGAGTAATTCCTGCTCGGTATAGCCAAGAGATTCACACAAAGCCGGATTAACTACCTCAATGCGTCCTTCAAGGTCATGCAGGGCGATGCATTCGGCGGCCTGTTCAATAACGGAACGATAAAACTGTTCGCTCTGTTTCAAGATGTCGCCGGGCGGTGTCTGTTCGGCCTGGTCAACTTCAACTCGCTCAAGCCTGGCCAACTTTGACCTTAAGGCTCGGACCTCTTCAACAAGCCGCTTTCTGTCCTTTTCGGAATCGGTCGCCATCTGGTATCCGCCGTCTCAGATAAGAGGCCATCATGGAATATGAACCACAATATCCGCCCATTTCGGCGTGATAGGTTCAAGAGCTTTCATATCCAGCCTTGCTATAATCTATATGCGAATGTTAACAGGTACGGCACCATAAATCAATTCCTTATCCATCAGCGGCAAATCTCAGCGTCGAGGGCTCGGCAGGCCGGGATTATAATTATTCTGGCTTTTTGTCCTGATTTTTGCTATCAATTGCTTTTCTATCAGGCGTAACTTTGTCTGTGTTAAGATAGAGCATCTTATGTTTGCGATAATAAGCGATATACATTCGAATATAGAGGCGCTGACGACGGTACTGGCCGATATCGAGAAACGCGGCATAAAGACCATATACTGCCTCGGGGATGTAATCGGATATGGTCCGGACCCGAAACCCTGCCTGGATTTGGTAATCCGAAAGACAAAGTGGTGCGTGCTGGGCAACCACGATTACGCGGTATTTTACGAGCCGACCAACTTCAACTTCGCCGCCGAACAGGCGAGCTTCTGGACTCGCGACGTGCTCGAAACGGAGCTGGACAGGGGGCCGCGCGAAAGATGGTGGGATTTCCTCGGGCATTTGCCGATGCGAAGGAGCTTCAAAATGGGACCCGCCGGCGAGGAAGTAGTGATTGACTTTCTCCACGCCAGTCCGCGAAAACCGATTAACGAATATATATTTCCCGACGACGTCTACACAAACCCGACCAAGATAAAATCGCTGTTCGACCGAATCAAACACGTCTGCTTCGTCGGGCATACCCACCTGCCGGGGGTCTTCCTCGATGAGCCGGATTTCTATCTGCCGGAGGAGCTGGGTGAACGGTACCCGATAGTCTGCAATGAAAAGGCTATCATAAATATCGGGTCGGTCGGTCAGCCGAGGGATAAAGACAACAGGGCAAGCTATGTGTATGTCGAGGATAACGAGGTTAATTTCGTTCGGCTCGAATACGACTTCGAGAAAACGATAGAAAAGATAAAGGCCGTGGAACAGCTGGATAACTTCAATGCCGAGCGGTTGAGAGACGGAAGATAATCGCAAGAGAAAAAGATTAAGGATAAAGGATTAATGAAATTCAGACGGTTTTTAATCCTCCTGTCGGCGGGCTACTTTCTGTTGTGTGCATACCTTGTCATGGAGTCAGGTTTGTTTTCCCCCCGCGCCTTCTTGTCGCCTGCCGCCTCGTCTCGCGACGAGAGTCGCGGAGGCAGGAAGACAAGAGCGGGGGCAGCAAAGTACGGCCCCTGCATCCTGCTGCAGCAGACAGCGCCGGCAACTGAAACTCAACCGGAATCATCGCCGCAGGCAAATCAGGATAAAGAACCTCTTAAGGAACCGTCGAGCATGGCGGCAGATACGCCAAGCCGAGAGCTTTCGCTCAGCGTCGATAGTGCGGCAGAGAAAACATTCGTCATAGGAGCGGACGACCCAAATACGGAAGACCCCGAGATTGAAACAAACTTCAAGCTGCAGGTCGAGCTGACGAGCAAGGGTGCAGGCATAAAAAAAGTAACGTTCAGCAACGGTCGGGGCAAAGGCTTCGACGACCGCAACCCGAAAGAGCCCAAACCGTTTGTTCTGCTTCAGCCTGCCAAACTTGAGGACGGGCGGGAACAATACTCAATGGCAAGTGGCAACCTGGTGTTTCCAGATTACAAGGTGAAACTGCCGCTCAACAGGCTTAACTGGGAATGTGTCGGCGTGGAAACGACGCCCGACGGTTGTGAGAAGGCTACTTTCGTTGCAGATGTCAAGGACCACAGCAGCGGCGAACCCGTACTTAAGGTAACAAAGGTATTTGATGTCCTTCCGAATACTTACGTGATGCATTGTCACATGTCGCTCGAAAATCTTTTGGGCACGGAGTTGAAGGTCGGGTTCGACCTTAACGGCCCGCTGGGTATCAGCCGTGAAGATGCCAGGTCGGATATGCGAAAGGTGGTGGCGGCTTTTGTTAACAGCGAGGGGCAGGTCGTCAGCACAAATATAAATTTGAACAAGGCACGCAAGGCCAAGACGGCCGAAGATTTGGAACTGAAAAGTGGTTCGAATCAATTTCTCTGGGCGGCGATTACCAATAAGTACTTTACAGCGATAGCGGTGCCGGTGCCGCAGGCAGACGAGCAATATTGTAAATGGATTTCGGATAAGTCGGCGCGGTTCTATACCGGCGACGGCGACGAAAAGAAAAACAGTAATGATGAAACGATAGGAGTGAATTTCGGCGTTGCGACGCAAAACCTGGCTCCCGTGGGAGCAGACAACAGCAGGGTCGATTATAAATTCGAGATATATCTCGGGCCGAAAGACAAGAAACTGTTCGATAACAACGAGCAATACAAAAGGCTGGGCTTTTATCATACGATAGATTTTATGGCATGCTGTTGCCCCGCGGCTGTTATTCAGCCTTTGGCGTTTTTCATCATCTGGCTGATGAACGTGCTGTATAGCGGCATACCCAACTACGGCATCGTTATCATTATTCTGGTATTCGTCGTCCGCCTTGTCCTGCACCCGGTGACCAAAGCCGGCCAGGTGCGTATGAGCAAGTTTACCAAGATACTCAGCGCTCCGGAGGTTCAGGAAATCAAGAAAAAGTACGCGAAGAACCATATGGAGATGCAAAAGCACATAAGCGAATTTCAGAAATCGCGCGGCGTGTCGCCGGCTGATGCATTTTTCGGTATGCTGCCGATGATGGTGCAGATGCCGCTGTGGATTGCGCTGTGGAGCGCGGTAAATGCAAGTATCGACCTGAGAGGTGCGGCGTTTCTGCCCTGGTGGATTACGGATTTGTCGGTCCCGGACGCACTTATCCGCTGGAACACGGTGACGGTCCCACTTTTAGGATGGAAGATAAGCTCACTTAATCTGCTTCCTCTTTTGATGGGTGCGGGGTTCTACCTGCAGCAACAGACCATGCCGCAGCAGCCGGCCGCAACACCGGAAGCCGAACAGCAGCAGAAGATAATGAAGTGGATGATGCTGCTGATGTTCCCCCTGCTGCTCTACAACGCGCCGTCGGGCGTCAGCCTGTATATTATGGCAAGCACCTTCGCCGGGGCCATAGAACAGTATGTAATCAAGAAACATATTCGCGAAAAAGAAGAGGCCCAGACGCGGGGACTGGTCGAGGTCACCAGCAAAACGGGTGGAAAAGTGAAAAAGAAAAAGCCCAAGCCGTTCTTTAAATACTAACCGTATCGAGTATTGTAAGGCGGTGCGACTCGGCAGATTTAGCAATGTACCAGTTAAGTGATACGATTGCTGCGGTCAGTTCGCCTACGTCGGATAAGGC
>Ga0315554_1001003_pt1 | contig 16835 bp, 13 predicted proteins | sample SalMarSW160370MG_FD_202114 | JGI IMG/M metagenome (GOLD analysis project Ga0315554, IMG submission 202114) | Salt marsh sediment microbial communities from the Plum Island Ecosystem LTER, Massachusetts, United States - Salt Marsh Sediment SW1603-70 ... | reverse complement strand
TTGAGGCTGCCACCCTTTCAAATTCGGTAGATTTCCAAATATTGTATAGAAAAAGCGGTGTTTAACAAGCAAAATCGGCTAAATCCTTGCTAAAAATGGGTTCTGAAAAAAATTTTGAGATTTTTCAGATTTTTGGTTGACATTGCATAGTATGTATGGCATAATAAGCATAACAAGACAGAGAATTGAGTTTGTATAGGCTGTGATTTAGAAATGTGAATCCTGATAGCAATAATATGGAACGTTGAAATCAAAGGTCGAGAAAGGAGCTTTTTATGAAATTTGAAAGTCAGCTATTAAAGGGCGTTGCCCCTGTGGTTGTTCTGGAGATTTTATCGCGAGGCCAAATGTACGGCTACGAGCTGAGCCAGGCCATCGAGGAACGGAGCGGGGATATCCTCTCGCTGGGTAAAGGGACATTGTACCCGCTGCTTTACAATCTCGAGGCCAAGAAACTGGTCGAGGCAAAGTGGGAAGACACAGACTCCGGACGAAAGAGGCGATATTACTCAATCACGAGCAGGGGCAAAGGCCAGTTGGCCGAACAAAAGGCCCAGCTTAAGGAGCTGCATACCGGTTTGAATTGTATCTTCGGCGGAGCACTTACACCGGCTTAAAAATACGCTGACGGCTGAGAACGTAAAGAACGCAGAGAAAAAGAAATTATAAAAAGCAGCTCTGTGAAGCCGGCGGTCTCTGCGGCAGAAATAAAATAAGAACGGAGTTCTGTATGATGGAAAAAGGACATAAGAAAACCGATTTACGGAACCTTCCCACCAGTGCTGCCGAGTTTATAAAACTTGTCATTAAAAAGATGCGCTATCGTAAGAAGGTCCGGCGGGATGTGCAGGTGGAGCTGGAAGCGCATTTTGAGGATGAATTAAAAGACTGTGCACCTGATGAAGAAAGAGAGCAAAAAGCCCGGCAGCTAATCGAAGAGTTCGGCGATGTGAAACTGCTTGCTGTTCTCCTGCGCCGGGCCAAAAAGCGCTGCCGACCGCTCTGGCGCAAAGCTGTTGTGCGTAGTCTTCAGGCGGTTGGAATAGTTATTTTATATATTCTGATATGTTCTGCACCGCTGTTCGTAGGCAGGCCGAAGGTTTCGGTCAATTACACAGACTGGCTGAACGACCGGGGCCGGGCGGGCAGGACGGAGTCGGAGAATGCTTATCCATACTATACGCGAGCCGTTGCGGTTTCTGTGAAAATGCCGGACGTGTTAATCAAGAGTAAAGTTAAATGGCCGGCCGATTTCAATGATATGGAAATGCAGCAGTTTTCTAAATGGCTAAACGACAATAACAAAGCCCTTGAACTGATGATAGAAGGGACCAACAAACCACACTATTGGGCTGTTTACCAGCGGACAGAGGCCGCTCTAATCGAAGGTAGTATATTCGATGGTAGCCTGAAGGATCTTTCCGGTTACAGGCAAGTTGCCCGCGCGTTGAATTGGCGCAGCTTGTATAAAGCGTATTCAGGCGAAATAGAATCGGCATTGGATGATTGCATCTCTCTGTTGAGATTCGGCAGACATCAAGAAGGTAAGGGGCTGTTGATTGAACAGTTAGTGGGTATCGCGATTGAGGCCCTTGCTCACGGATCGATTTCGATGATTATAGAAAAGGCGGATGTGCCGGCCGATACGCTGAAAAATATTCAGGAGAAACTGCAGAATGAATACGCCAAATCCCACGACATTATAAATTTGGATGGGGAAAAAGCCTTTTTATACGATTATATCCAGCGGTCATTTACGGACGACGGCAAGGGTGGCGGACGGATGCTGGCCAGAGGAGCGCCCCTTGCTGTCGGCGACTGGAAATCAGGCCTGTGGAGATTTGCCACTTTGAGTTATCCTGACCGACGTGAGGTTACGAGAATGGTTGACCGATATTACGAGCTCGCAGGGCAGTTGCTTGATGAAACGCCGTTACAGTTGGAGCGCACGGATGAGTCGGAGAAATTAGGTGAAATTGCCGGGGAATCTTTCCTGATGAAAATATTAGCACCAGCACACGATAGGATTGTCAATTTATGCTGGCGTGTAAAAACACACAGGATTGCTATTTTGACTATACTTGCACTGGAGCGATATGAAAGGGACAAAGGTGAGTATCCTGAAAATTTGTGCATCCTTGTTGAGCTTGGATATTTGGAAAAGTTACCGAGGGACCCGTATAGTGACGGTCCGTTGGTTTATAAGAAAACAGATGATAGTTTTATCCTTTATAGTCTTGGGGAAAATTTAAGCGATGATGGGGGCCAGGTTGCTCACCGCGATGACGGCAGGATTAAGCAGTGGGCAAACGAAGGCGACTGGGTCTTCTGGCCTGTACCCGAATCACAGGTCATTCAATAACGGCATTTCACACCCATCCCCGCAGATTCTGAAGTTCTATTTGACATTTTCTATTTTTCTTAAAATAATGCTTTAACCGTGGATATGGATTGGATGGTGGGCCATCCTGTTATATTGACTAATAAACTGGCCACAAATTTTTTCAGGAGGTAGTCATGAGTCACAGACGATGCCCTTTGCATTGTAATTTCGATCACAAGTGTACCCGACGGGATTTTCTGCACGGCTCGGCGGTAGTACTTGCCGGCTCCTCGCTTCTGAGCGGCTGTGCGTCGTTAGCCGGGAAAAAAGTAGTGGCTGAGCCGATACGTCCCTGCGGGCCGGCCTCGAAGTATGTACCGACCATCAAAGCAACGTTCGTTCGGCGCAAAGAGGATTACGGAATGTGGTGGCCGGGCGCAGTCTACGACGGCGAGACGGCACGGCGAATGTACACTGCAAAGTTGAAAGAGACCGCCAGGGCACTCAACGTAAAATTAGACCTGAGACCCGAACCTATCTACAGTGCCGCCGAGGCCGATGCCTGGTGTGCCGAAGCAAAAGCCGAAAAACCTGACGGCCTTGTTGTAATGGTGCACGACCGGCAACAACACGCCTGGCCGACGGCAGCCAAAGCCGTTGAGACCGGTATCCCCACCGTCATCTTTTCGCCGCTGGGTACATCGTTCACGACCAATACTATACGTTTGGTGGACAAACCCGGCTGTGTCATCTATTCGACCGATGATTTCAGCCAGGCGGCGTTTGGGATGAAGATGCTCAAGGCCGGTGCGAAGTTGCGCAACGCCCGCTGCGTTGTGCTTAAAGGCAGTAAACGATTCGACTCTTCGATGGCGGATTTGGGAATCACGCTGCGGCACGTCCCAGTGAACGCCTATGTGGACGAATACAATAAAATTGCCCTCACCGATGATTTGTTGGCTATGGTGAAAGATTACATGCGACGGGCACGCCGACTCGCCGGTGCGACTCGGCAGGACGTCATCAACGGTGCCAGAGCCTACTCTGTGGCTCGTAATATCATTGAGCGTGAAGAAGGCGACGCGGTCACAATGGACTGCCTGGGTATGGGTAAGAACAATCCGGAAGTGAGCCTTCCGTGTTTGGCCTGGTCGCGATTGAATGACGAAGCCATCCCTGCAATCTGCGAGGCTGATTACGGCGCGGTTGCATCACAAATAATCGTGCAACAGTTGTTCGACCGTCCCGGATTTCAGCAGGACCCTGTGGCCGATACCGCGCACGACGCTATCATCGGTGCGCACTGTATGTGCGCGACTCGTCTAAATGGTTTCGACCGGCCGCCGGAGCCGTTTGACTTAGTGCATCACCACGCCCTCAGGGACGCGACGGCACGAACTCTCTGGCGAAAGGGCCAGCGGGTTACCAGTCTTGACGTATTTGGCGGCGACGAAAAACAGAAACGTAAAACGAAGCTGCTTATCTCCGTAGGCACGGTGCTGGACAATATTGATGTGCCGCCATCCGGCGGATGCGTGGTGTCGGTGAGAGTGAAGTTCGACGGTGACTACCCGGTGCTGAGCTTCCCCGGCTTCCACCAGATATTCTTCTACGGCAACTACAAGCAGCACCTCGAAGAGTTCTGCCGGTTGTTCAATCTCGAAGCCGAAGTGGTTTGAGCCAGGTGTTACTATTATTTATCTTAAAGAAGGTCTATTATCATAATGACAATAGTCGATTCAGCAATAACCGCTGGATGTTGGCCAATGGGTATTTGTTAAGCTGAATATGTTCCTTATCATTTCTGTGCAAACAAAAGCCGAGCAAGCTAAGTATTTTGCTTGCTCGGATTATGATTTAAGACAAGTAATTAGGGGCAGGTATTTATATCAGTAGTTTATGGTGCGCTGGGCTTTGCGCATACGCCGACGATTCTTCTCCGACGGTTTCTCGTAATATGCATTACGCTTCATATCTCTGATCAAGCCCTCTTTTTCGCACAGCTTTTTGAAGCGTCTTATCATTTGCTGGACTGATTCGCCTGTTCGCGATTTGATTTTCAGCATAAAAATAATACCCTTTCTTACTAAATTCTTAACAGAAGATTACTAAAAAGTAACTTTTAGCTTATTTCGGCAAAATATCAAAAGCCATTTAGTATAAAAGATGATTTACAATTTCTCAAGGCAAAAAATTTTTCCGAGGGTTTTTGGCGCAAAAGTGAGGCTTGTTAGCTGAAAAACGTAGATATCAGTTAAAAAACTTATGAATTTGCCGAGTCAGCCGCGCGTGGGCAGCAGAGGACTGCAGCGTATTTAGCTTTGTTGAGTAATGTGAGTCGATATGCTAAAATACGAAAAATAACAATTAGCCACGAAGACAGGAAGGCACAAAGACAATGTAGATAAAAAGAAAATAGATTCCCGCTCCCGTAAGGGACAAATTTCGCAGGAGCGACAAATTAAAACCTTGGTGTCTTAGTGCCTTTGTGGCAAAAAAGCGATTTTAGAGGTGTTTTTTAATTGGAGAAGTTTCGTCAGACGCTGAAAGTCAGAAAAGAGCGGGCCATATTAGTTGGCGCTGTCCTTCGCGCGGCGGGCGACAGCGACGATTTGGCAGAGCTTACCGCGCTGGCGGAAAGTGCCGGCGCAATTGTTGTTGATAAATTTCAGCAGAAAATCCGCACAATAAATCCCACAACCTATATCGGCAAAGGCAAAGCCGAGATGCTTGATGCGCGGGTGAGGCGATTCAAGGCTGATGTTGTGATATTCGATAACGACCTTTCGCCTCGCCAGATTCGTGAGCTTGAAGAGATAGTCAACGTGAAGGTGCTCGACCGCAGCGAGCTGATTCTTGATATATTCGCTTCGCGAGCCAAGACAAAGCAGGCAAAACTTCAGGTCGAGCTTGCGCAACTGGAATATACGTATCCGCGATTAACGAGGATGTGGTCGCACCTGGATGCGGTGGCCGGCGCGGGCGGCGGAACGGCTGCGGGCGCCGTTGGCGGCATCGGTACACGCGGGACGGGCGAGCAGCAGCTCGAAATCGACCGGCGACTCGTAAACAAGAAAATCACACAGCTAAAACGCGAGCTTGCGAATATTGATAAGCGGATGATTCGCGAGATTGACGGACGAAGGGGACTATTCAAAATTTGCCTTATCGGCTATACAAACACCGGTAAAAGTACACTGCTCAATACTCTCACCGATGCGGACGTGTTTGTCGAGGACAGACTTTTTGCGACACTCGATACGCGGACGAGGAGGTGGATGGTAGATAGAGGCGCTGAGGTGCTTTTAAGTGACACCGTCGGCTTTATAAAAAATCTGCCTCATCAGTTAATCGCATCGTTTAAGGCTACCCTTGAAGAGGCCGTCAATGCAGATTTGCTGGTGCATATTGTAGATGTCTCCAATCCGGATGCGATTAATCAGATTGAATCGGTAAACAGCGTTCTGGCCGAGATTGGGTGCGGCGAAAGCCCCGTGCTGCTTGTGCTCAACAAGGTCGATGCAGTAAGAAAAGTCACCGAGCTTGAAATGCTGCAGACGCTTTTCTCCAAGGCTGTCTGTATATCAGCAAAGACCGGTTATGGGCTGGAACAGTTGAGCGAGGCGGTGCTGGCAAGGTACAAAGGGGCTGTTGTTTTGCTGCGGGTAAGCTCAAGTCAATCGGACGGCCGGGTCCAGAGCTTCCTGCGGGCTTACGGACAAATCGTAGAAGAGCAATATCGTGACGGCAACGTTTTGATTGAGGCCGCCCTCGGTCGAAATCAGATACCAAGCCTGAAAAGACTTCACCCCGCGAGCATCGAAATTATAGAAGGGTAGATGAGTTCGTAGTTCGTAGTTCATTGTTCATAGTTTGTAGTTCGTAGTTCATAGTTCGTAGTTCATAGTTCGTAGTTGGTGGTTCGTAGAAAATCAGCCACGAAGGTAGAGGACAGAAGACAGGTATGAGTTTAGCCAAAGAAAAACCATCCCCAAGACAACAATAATCCTGCCATAGTGATGGCAGGGAAAACAAACCACAGAAAATAATAACCCTGCCATAGTGATGGCAGGGCTAAACGAGTACGCGGACAGGGGGAAATATCAGGATTGACATTTCTTTTAGCGGAGGTTTTAATACCCGTTTTCAAATAAGATGCTCTTTTACTGTTTGGTCTTTAAAAATGCCGCATGCGATTGACGGCATAAATGTTATCAATGATGGTTTTTTAGGTCAATAAGTGAGAGAAACCGGTGGTAAAGATTATTGTATTAGACGGCTATACCCTCAATCCCGGTGATTTGAGCTGGAAGGACTTAGAGGTGCTGGGTCAGTGCACAGTTTATGACCGTACCGGTCCCGGAGAAATCCTCTCACGTGCAGAAGGTGCTGAAATCGTTCTGACGAACAAGACAGTGTTATCGTCCGATGTGATTAGGCAACTTCGGTCTTTGAAATATATCGGTGTACTGGCAACGGGTTACAACATTGTGGATGTTGAAGCAGCCAGTGAACGGGGAGTCATTGTCACCAACGTCCCGGCTTATAGTACCCAGTCGGTGGCGCAATTAGTTTTTGCTCATTTACTGAACCTTACCCACCAGGTCGGTCATCACGCTGACACTGTAAGAAGCGGACGGTGGACCACCAATCCGGATTTCTGCTATTGGGATACACCTTTGATTGAACTGGCGGGGCTGACTATGGGGATAATCGGACTTGGAAGAATCGGCCGAACCACCGCAAAGCTGGCTTTGGCCTTTGGTATGAAAGTCGTCGCTTATAATATTGCCAGGCCGGCGAGTATTCCGGAGGGATGTGAATTTGTCGGGCTGGAGGATGTTTTCCGGAGAAGCGACGTTATAAGTCTGCATTGCCCACTAACAGACCAGACGGAAAAAATCGTGAACGAACAGCGATTGTCGCTGATGAAGAAAACAGCTTTTCTAATCAATACGAGTCGCGGGCCATTAGTAGATGAGCAGGCTTTGGCTGAAGCTCTTAATAATGGGAGAATTGCCGGTGCCGGCCTGGACGTGTTATATTCTGAACCGCCAGAGAAGGGAAATCCACTTCTTAAGGCCAAAAATTGTTTCATCACTCCTCATATCGCCTGGGCCACGCGCTCAGCACGTGAAAGATTACTGAAAGTGGTCGTCGATAACGTGGCTGCGTTCCTTTCAGGTAAGCCACGGAATGTCGTAAACAAAGCCAAAACAACAAATTGACAAATGAAGGGAACACTAAAATGACGAAGCTGGGATTTACTCTTACATTTCTAACTGTGGTTTGTTTGCTGTTTCTGTCTGGTTGTGACTGTTGTAAGGACGGAGCGGCGGAAGCAAAGGCGGAACTTGCTGCTGTTATTAAGGACCGCGATAAGCTCCAGGAGCAGGTTAGTGAACTTACTAAAGAGCGGGATGCGGCGGTTGCCAAGGCAAGAACCGCTCAAACCACAATAAAAGACCTGATGAATCAGTTGACAGAACAGATGGAAGAGGTAAGTGAGCTGCAAGACCTGAACGAGGAGCTTCAGGCAACGATTGACGGGTTACAAGAGAGGTTGGGTGGTGAGGCAGAGGAGGTAATAAAGGAAGTCAAGGGAATCCGTGAGCCGGATGTTGTCTTTGTCCCTACGCCGCAGGACGTGGTGGACAAAATGCTTGAGCTGGTAAAAGTTACAAAGGAAGATTTGGTCTATGACCTTGGCTGTGGTGACGGCCGAATCGTGGTTACAGCGGCCAAGAAGTACGGCTGTAAGGCGAAAGGTTACGATATAGACCCGAAGCGAGTGAGAGAGTCGCTGGAAAACGTGAGGGACAACGGCGTTGAAGACCTGGTTACGATTGAGCAGAAGGACATTTTCACCCTTGACCTCAGCAAGGCAAACGTAGTAACTCTCTACCTTCTTCCGGAATTGAATGTGAAGCTGATACCACAGTTGGAGAAGCTCAAAGACGGCTCGCGGATTGTCTCGCACGACTTCGCAATGGAAGGAGTCAAGCCGGACAAGGTTGTTACACTTACTTCTAAAGAGGACGAGTACGAACACACGGTCTATCTGTGGACTGTGCCGCTTAAGAAGATACCGAGAAATGAGCTGGTTCCTGTTCTTAATGGTTTTGACCTGCCCTGATAGCAATAAATCGGGTTCGGCTCCCGACATCTTTATCGGCAAGTCCAAAAAAGCCCGGATTTCTAAAAGGGCATCGATGTAGTGATGTTGAAAAAGAGGCCATAGCGGCAGCGGGCTGAATGTCTGAATAGAAATCGGCAGAATTTTGTTGACGAGCGTTGCTATTTTTGGTATATTATATATGTTGCGATAAGCGGTCTCTCCGTGTAGGGCATTAGCCTAATAAAGGAATATCGCAACAGGGAGACAGGGTGGCGAAAAGACTGGTTGAAAACAACCTCCGTCTCCCTTTTTTTATGCGCTTTACTTTCTCATCGGCTTTTGCTTTTTTGGCTTTTGAGAGATAAGGTTTTTAGGCCTAAAAGTTTACGTTTGTATACCGGCTTTGAGATTTTTTTGCGGTTTTTTTCACACTCGCCGGCAGGCCTGTTCTGGTTTCTGAAATGGCGAAAAAGCGGTGTAAATCGGCCCTAAAAAAGCCGAAAAATAATTTTATTTTGTGTGCTTGACAAGGCCGGCGAAGGGTTATATTTTTAATATATCCAATCTTGCAATTAAGCTCCTGCCCGTTATCTCGCTTTCTCCTCTCCCTCCGCCGGGCAGGAGCCTCTTTACTATGTTGGCCGGCCTGGCATCTGTGAGATACAGATTGCCACGTCCGCCTACGGCGGACTCGCGATGGAGCGAAGGTAAATATCAGGATTGATATTTCATAGCAGGATGTAAGGCGTAGTGTAATATTATTTTGATGAATCAGTAAATGCGGGGCAGCGTATTTATTTTCGTCAGGAAATCATTACAATCCCGACATTGTTTTTTCTGTAAACTTGATTATCTCGTTCATCATCAAAACAGACTGATATGGGAAGCGGCCGATGGCGGTTTCGGCTGAAAGCATAACAAAGTCGGTGCCGTCAATAATGGCATTGGCGACGTCGGCGACCTCGGCGCGCGTAGGCCTGCTGTGCTCGGTCATATTTTCCAGCATCTGAGTGGCTGTGATTACAAACTTTTTGGCGGCGTTGCATTTCTTTATTATGCGCTTCTGGATTATGGGCACTTCATAGATTGGGACGGCGACGCCCATATCGCCACGAGCAACCATAATCCCGTCGGCGGCGTTGATTATTCGGTCTATATTGTCTATCGCCTTTCTGTTCTCAATTTTTGCCACAATCAGACAGTCTGGTAAGGCCTGCTTTATCATTGCAGCGGCTCTGCGAATATCGTTTTCACAACGTACAAATGAGAGGGCAATGTAGTCAACGGTGTGTTTTATGCCGAATTCAATGTTCTTTTTGTCTTTATCGGTTATCCGGTCAAACGAAAGGTCAACATCGGGGATGTTTATGCCTTTCCTTTCTTTAAGGATACCGCCTTCGACAACGACAGCTTTTATGCTGTTGGCGGAGCTGCTCTTTACTCGCAGGGCAAGCTTGCCATCGTCAATATAGATAAATTGTTCCGGTTTTATCCGGCTCAAATCGCCTTTGTAATCAAGCGGTATTGTTTTTGGGCCATCGTCTGCCGTGTTATTGGTCAACCAAACAGCGGTTCGTTGCTTTAAGAACTTTTCTTTGGTGTGTTTGAATCGGCCGACTCTGATTCGGAAACCTTCCAGGTCCTGCATTATACGAATGTGCCTTCTGTATTTTTTGTTGAGCTGTCGAACAAGCTCTATACATTCAAGATGCCGTTTATGGCTGCCGTGCGAGAAATTCAATCTGACCACATCCAGACCTGCCGTGAACATTTTTCGCAGGACGGTGTAGTTACTGCTGGCGGGGCCTAATGTGGCTATAATCTTCGTTCTTGGCATCTTATCAAGTTCCTCTTTATAAGAGACTTGTATCTGAATTTGTTATATAGGCAAACACTATAGATTATCATTTGTCAAGCAACAAGGCTGGATTTCTCATTTACACCCTTTTTTCTGTTTCTGTTAAATCCATTAGAGCAAACGATTTTTTAAAGTGAAGTAAACTGCCTCTTTGCAATTTTCTAAACCTCTCGCAGCATATCGGCCCCCAATTGTCCGCAGGCGGCCTTTATTTTGCGGCCTTTTTTATAGCGAATCGTTGTTTCAATCCCTGTATCCTCAAGTATTTGGACGAACCGTTTTATGGTTTCTTTGCTGCTTGCCTCAAATGAGCCGAGCGGGTATGGATTATACTCGATAAGGTTGATATTACATTTCACCTTATGTGCCAGTCTCGAAAGCATTTGGGCGTGCAGCGCAGAATCGTTGAAACCCTTTATCAGCACGTATTCGAAAGTAACGCGCAGTTGTGTTTTCCGCTGGTAATACTTCACCGCCGACATAAGTGCCGCAATAGGGCATTTTTTGTTGATGGGCATAATCTTCGAGCGCAGTGTATCGGTCGGTGCATTCAGGGATATGGCTAATCGCGGATGAATGTCTTCATCAGCCAGTTTTCTGATACCTTCGGTGATTCCACAGGTGCTGATTGTTAAATGCCGCAGGCCGATACGTTTGCCCAGCGGATGATTGAGTATGTGTACGGATTTTATAACAGAGTTGTAATTTTGCAGCGGTTCTCCCATCCCCATATAAACAACATTGTTGATTTTGCCCTTGTCTTTCTGAATGACATTTATCTGGTCGACGATTTCTGCCGCAGTAAGGTTCCTTTGGAATCCCAGCTTTGCCGTCGCACAAAATGTACAGTTCATCGAACAGCCTGCCTGTGTTGAAACGCACAGTGTTTTGCGTTTGCCGTCCGGCAGAAGGACCGTTTCGATTCGATGCCCGTCATCCAGCTCAAAAAGATATTTTATGGTTCCGTCGGGATCGCTAAATGTACGTACGGTGTTCAGATGGGAAATATAGTAACCCTTCTCGACAAGATTGGCGCGAAAGGCTTTGCTTAAGGGCGTTATATTTGAAATCTGGCCGGTGTCCTTGCTGTGGATAAACGTGAAAATGTATTTCGCCAGGTACCTTTTTTCGCCGAAATTCTCGACGATATCCTCAAGCTCACCAAGCGTCTTGTTTTTCAGGTCCTTGTCCATAATGAGTATTCTACAAAACGCCTCGGTATATGTCGAATAATGTCGGTTCCCTTCCGCTCTGCCGTTAGTTCTTTCATTCTCCTGCAATCATACAGCCGCCGGTTCATATAATGAAGGGCATCTATTCATTCGGCTCTTATTCATTATTTCTCTTTCTCCTCTATTTTCGCCGGACAGGAGCTTTTATTGTATCGCTCAATCTTGTGATATGTTAAAATCCTTCTGTATTGCCGTTATGGAGGAAATAAAAAAGACGGTTTAAAACCTTACCTCCAGTTTGCAGCTTTCCTACGCGAGGCAGCGTGATTTTTTTGTTTCATTGGGAAATGCAAAAAACCTGTGAAAGGAATTGAGATGAAAAACAAGGTTATCTTTCTGTGTCTGTTCATATTTTCTGCCACCAGTATTCAGGTCTTTGGAGATGATGCTGGGCAAGGTTGGGTATCGCTGTTCGACGGCACGCTCAACGGCTGGAAGGCCAGTGAGAACACCGCCAGCTTCACCCTCCGAGACGGCGCGATTGTCGCCAACGGGCCGCGCAGTCATCTTTTCTATGTCGGGCCCGTGGAAAATGCAATCTTCACCGACTTCGAGCTTAAGGTCGATGTCATGACGAAATCCGGCGCCAACGGAGGTATCTACTTCCACACAGACTTGCAGCAAACCGGCTGGCCCGATAAGGGTTTCGAGGTCCAGGTCAACAACTCCTATGATAGAGACCCGAAAAAGACGGGCAGTTTGTATATGATGGACGATGTTACCACGAAGACTGTAGCAGACGATGTATGGTTCACCGAGCACATAATCGTCAAGGGCAGGCGCGTCATCGTAAAAATAAATGATAAGAAAGTCGTGGACTGGACCGAAGACGATCCTCCCCGCCCGCCCTCGGGGTTTCCAAAACGCGTCTTGTCGAGCGGCACATTTGCCCTGCAGGGACATGACCCGGGCAGCACCATCTACTATAAGAACATCCGGGTCAGGCCGCTTCCCGTCATAGACTTCCCCCTCGTGGATTATCACGTCCACTTGAAAGGCGGTTTGACCCTCGAAGAGGCCATTGAGATGTCGAAGAAAAGAGGCGTCAAATTCGGCATCGCCCAGAATTGCGGCCTCGGCTTCAATGTCACCAGCGACGAGGGGCTAAAAGAATTTCTCGAAAAACTAAAAGGCAAGCCCGTCTACGTGGCAATGCAGGCCGAGGGACGTGAGTGGTTGGGATTATTTTCGCCGGAATGGATTGCGAAATTCGATTACGTCTTCACCGATGCTATGACCTTCACCGATGACAAGGACAGAAGGACCCGCCTATGGATAAAAAACGAGGTGAACATCGATGATGAGCAGCAGTTCATGGATATGCTGGTTCGCAAGACCGTCGGCATCATCAATAACGAACCCATAGACATCTATGTCAACCCAACATTCCTGCCCGCACAAATCGCCGACCGCTACGACAGCTTGTGGACCGAGCAGCGCATGATGAAAGTCATCGAGGCCGCCGTGAAAAACGATGTCGCCATAGAGATTAATGCCCGCTCTAAAATCCCGAGTGCTAAGTTCATAAAGCTGGCAAAGAAGGCCGGCGCAAAATTCACCCTGGGCACAAACAACGGAGGCAAAGACCTCGGTAATCTCGAGTACTGCCGCCGAATGATAAGAGAATGCAAACTCACAGAGAGCGATTTCTTCAGGCCCCGCCCGCCCGGTAAAAAGGCAATCGACCGCTGGAAAGGCCGTAGATGAGCAGCACCCTATGTCCCTCGGCGACACTATCACAGCGACCAATCGCATATACCTCGATGCCGACCATCCCTCGCACATCCTTCTGCCCGTTGTCGAACCCTGACCGGCCCTGTCATAAGCACGATGCCGGAGAGGACAGAATAAAGACAAACCAAATTACTACAGTTCTCTATTTATGGTAGAAAAGTTACAATTTCCACCTGTGTCTGCGCAGCCCCAGGTGAGGTTTTAATTCCGCTGTCGATTGACCGGATTACTGCAACCTGATTTCACGGGGACGAACTATGTACGAATGACAAATACATTGTAATTCCGGGAGTGGCGGCTATAATCTCCTCTATGTTTAAGAATATCTCGATAATCGGCGATGGTGCGATGGCTACCGTAATGGCTGTACTACTTTGTGAGAAGAATATGCAGGTGCGTATTTGGGGCTATGACCGTGAGCAATTGAGAGAGATTGAGCGACATCGCGAGAATATCAAATTTCTTCCCGGCTATAAACTGCCTCGAAGCCTTGCATTTGAGCCGGACGACGGACGCATCATGGCCGGCGACGAACTGATTATCTCCGCTGTGCCCTGTCAGTTTATCCGTCAGGTATGGAAGCGGCTGAAAGATTATGTTCCTGAGGATGTCCCCATTGTCTCGACCGCCAAGGGTATTGAAAATGATACCCTGCTTCGTCCCACTCAAGTACTGGCTGATGTGTTAGGCGAAAAAGGAGGGAGGAGATTTGCGGTGCTTTCCGGGCCTACGATTGCTGATGAGCTGGCCAGGAAGCTGCCGGCGACTGCCTGTGCAGCGGCAGCCGATGGGCGGTTGGCCAAAGACATCCAGCGTACTTTCAACTGTTCGTGGCTGCGCGTTTATAGCAATACGGATGTTGTTGGCGTAGAACTGGCTGCCGCCTGTAAGAACATCATTGCGATTGCCGCCGGGATTATAGACGGGGTAGGGGCGGGTGACAACGCGAAGGCGGCCCTTTTGTGCAGGGGACTTGCGGAAATAACTCGGCTGGGCGTTGCCTGCGGTGCAAGGCCGAAGACATTTGCAGGTCTAACCGGCCTTGGTGATTTGGTAACGACCTGCATTTCGCCTAAGGGAAGAAACCGCTCGTTCGGCGAAAGGATTGGCAAAGGTCAAACCGTAGAGACGGCCCGGCGCGCTACCGAATCGGTGATTGAGGGTTTTGCTACCTGCAAATCGGTAATTGCACTTGCCGAACAATATGATGTTGAGATGCCGATTACACAGGCGGTATATGAAGTGCTGTTTGAAGATAAACCCGTCCAAACGGCAATTTCCGATTTGATGACGCGACGGCTCAAAGCTGAATAGAGTCCTTGAGTCTGATATTCAAACGGCTTTTAATGTCCTATAAGTTTTTTTATTCCTTTTGAGGAATTTTCCGGCCATTATATGGGGCGGTAATAAATCCTTTTTGAAAAGACAAAGCTTTTCTTTGAATATTTTTTGTTTTCAATAATTTTTTTCTCACTTCCAAGCTATCCAGGTCTATTTATAAGCCGAAACTGTTTATTAGTGTATTCTAACTTGGCAGCTAAAATTGCAGTTTTTATAGGATTTAGATTTTCCGCTGTTTTGTCGACGTCGGCCTGTGCAGGTGTTTGGCAAATGAGTTTTTATTATTTTCCGCTGCGTTTGGCCGGTTTGAGGATGTTTCTTATATTTTAGTTAGTCGGCGTCTTATTGTATTAACATATATCGGATTTGGTGTTGCGCACGAGGCCTTACATACCGAAGAGGACGAATTTATGATGCATTTTTTGAGAGACCGCGCAAGTTCAGCAGTTCCGATTTTACGAGGAATTACAAGATTGAGCCCTATTGGTGTTGATGTGGGCGATGATACTGTAACGATGGTACAGCTTTACAATAACGGTAAGGGTGTAAGTTTGGTTGCCGGCGCGAACGAAAACAGGCCGCCGGAGATAAGCTCCGGCAGTGTCGAGTGGCAAAGGTGGGCTTTGGAGACTATGCGTCAGGTAACGTCAAACGGGCATTTTCGCGGCAAAGAGGTAGTAGCGGCGATACCGCAGGCCGAGCTGTTTATCGACTATATAAAAATGGCCAAGACAGAAGGGCGAAAAGAGGGGACAGTGCCTGTGGATGATGCCGTCATATCGAAGATAAAACGAAAACTGCCGTTCGAATTTGATGAAGCGTTAATAAAGTACATCCCATCAGAAGAGGAAAACGCTCTGGTGATAGCAGCAGAGCGCAAAATTATCGATAGGCACCTGGCGATATATGAAAATGCCGGGCTGACCGTTAAGTCAATCGGCATTTGGCCTTTGGCGATGACAAAGTGCTATGCAAGGTTTTTCGGCAGGCGTCAAGCCGATATTGATGCGGTTGTCTACCTGCTTGATATAGAGCCGAACTGTACGAATGTTGTAATTAGTCGCCAGGAGAACCTGCTTTTCGCTCGTTCGATACCTATGGGAGCAAACCAGCTTAATGGGGAAGAGACGGTTTCGAGATTGGTGTTGGAATTGACCGGCTGCCGACGTCACTTTTCCTCGATGTACAAGAGGTCTTGTATTGAGCGTTTGGTTTTCCTTTCCGGCAGGGCGGTAGACAAAGATATATGTGTGGCAATAGCAAAGCATCTGGAAATGCCGGCACAGATGGGCGATTGTCTTGGTGCAGTGGAGTTTACAGGCCTGTCTGAATCGGGAGTGGATAGACGTGATTGTCGAGTTAACTGGGCGATTGCCTTTGGACTTAGTTTGTCGTAAAAGAGATGAGACTATCAATTTACAGGTTAGCGGCCATAGGCTTGAAGTTTTGACCTGTTCAGCAGGAGGACCTGAAAATGCTGAATATAGATTTTGTGCCTGATGATTATGTGCAAAGCAACGTGTCCCGCAGAACAAATTTGATATATCTTGTTTTGTTTGCGGTAGTCATGGCGGGTTTGGGCGGTTCGTTTGCGACTATCAAGGTCCGGCAGCGGGCCATTTCTGACAAGGAGAAATTAATCAGCGCAAAAGCTGCCCAGGCGGAGGAGTCTATCAAACAATTTGAAGAGCTTCAAACGAGGCGCAAGGCGATGTTAAAGACAGCTCTTACGACGGCGGAACTTATTGAGCCTGTACCAAGAAGTGTTCTGCTGGCGTCTTTAACGAATAATTTGCCGGAAGGCGTGTCGCTTCTGAAACTAAATGTTATTCAGAAGGAGCCAAAGATAACGAGAAGTGCCGCTGCGAGCAGTAAGTACACAGAAGCACAGAATCGAAAGGCGGCAGCTCAACTGAAAGAGTCGCAAGAGAAACTGCTCCAGACATATATGAATATTGAAGGTATTGCGCCCAGTGATCTCCAGGTGGCAACCTATATTGAACAGCTCAGCAGTTCAGCTCTTCTTGAAAATGTGGCTCTTGTCGAGTCGAAAGAACGCGAGATTGATGATACAACATACAGGCAGTTCAAGCTTACGGCGACGCTTAAGAAAGAAGTCCATCTTAGTAATGAAGACATTGAGGGAATCAGAGCCAAAGGTAAGACATCGGTGTGGAATTTCTGAAACAGATGTTGATAAGGTGCGTGGAGTATGATGCGGGATATCAA